>Ga0190354_1000158_pt1 | contig 11204 bp, 10 predicted proteins | sample 4872131213_MG_FD_163436 | JGI IMG/M metagenome (GOLD analysis project Ga0190354, IMG submission 163436) | Hydrothermal vent microbial mat bacterial communities from Southern Trench, Guaymas Basin, Mexico - 4872-13-12-13_MG | ecosystem: Environmental > Aquatic > Marine > Hydrothermal vents >...
GTTTCTCTGAAGAGCATAAACCACGACCCTGTTTGATTGCTGATGTCTCGTTTGCAAAGAGCCTGGAAGTGAGTGTACATTCACCTGTGAATTTTTATACCGGTGGTAAAGATACAACTGCAGCGCTTTACAACAAGGTGCGGGCGCTGGTGGAGCAGCATAACTCTACATTAATCTTCACGAACACGAGGTCAGGTGCGGAACGCGTTTCATATAAGCTATCGAAACTGATGAGTGCAGACAAAGATAGAATCGGGACGCATCACGGCTCTTTATCACGTGATACGAGGTTCGCAGTGGAGGAGGGCTTGAAGAACGGCAGAATGAAGGCAGTTGCATGCTCCTCGTCACTGGAGTTGGGCATGGACATAGGTGCACTTGACCTCTGCATTCTTATAGGTTCGCCAAAGAGCACAACGAGATTGATACAGCGAGTGGGCAGGTCGGGGCACAGGTTGGATAGAGTTGCACGTGGCTGTCTGGTTGTAACGGACATGGACGACCTTGTGGAATGCGCAGTTCTGGCGAGATGTGCACGCGACAAGAAGCTGGACCGCGTCCGCGTGGTAGGACCGGCACTGGATGTACTGGCGCAGCAGCTTGTGGGCATGGCACTGGAGCAGAGATGGAATGTTGATGATGCGTATAATTTAATACGAAGGGCATATCCATATCGTAATTTAAAGAAGGAGCAGTTTATATCGGTATTACGCTATTTAGCAGGAGATTATTCGGAGTTGGAGAGCAGGAAGGTCTATTCTAAGATATGGTATGACCCGGATGAGGGTGTATTTGGCAGGAGGAGAAGTACTCGCGGTATCTACATGACCCATGTGGGGACGATACCATCTGAGAGTTCAGTACAGGTATTCCAGCGGGAGTCAAAGAAGAAGATAGGGGAAATAGACGAGCCGTTCCTGGAGAAGTTAGAGAAGGGTGATACCTTCGTACTTGGTGGCAGGACTTATAAGTTCATATCGGTCCGCGGTATGCGAGCATACGTGGACCTCTTTGAGGGTATGCCTACCATACCTGCATGGATAGGAGAGATGCTTCCTTTAGAGTTTGATTCCGCAATAGAGATAGGGAAGTTCAGGGCTGAGATGGAGCGTAAGTTGGAAGAAGAGCCGGATAAGGCTGTGGAATGGTTGAAACGCGATTACAATCTGGATAAGAGTGCAGCGGAGAGTATATTCTCTTATTTCGAGGCACAAAAGCGGTATGCAGGCGTGATACCCAATCACAGGCGTATTCTCATCGAGGTTTATTATGATGATATAGGGCGTCAGAATATTGTTTTCCATGCACTTTATGGCAGGAGGACACTGGATGCACTATCGCGAGCTTATGCGTATGCGATAAGCCGTGCTTATAAGAGCAATGTCTCTGTGACGGTGAATGATAACGGTTTCATATTAAAATTGCCACATAAACGCGTGGACGTGAGCACCGTAGCGAATTTAGTGAGCAGTGAAACAATAGAGGAGCTATTAAGGGCGAGTGTAAAGCGAACGGAACTATTCAAGCGGAGATTCAGGCATTGCGCTGTTCGCGGCTTGATGGTGCTGAAGCAGTACAAGGGGTATGAGATAGGGGTAGGGAAGCAGCAACGGAGTTCCACATCTATATTGAATGTAGCGAAGAAGATAGAGGGCTTCCCTATTGTGGAGGAGACATACCGTGAGATATTGGAGGAGGTCTTCGACATCGAGCATGCAAAGGAAGTGATTGGAGGGATTGAAAGTGGCATGATAGAAGCAGTTACAATAGAGACGCCGTTCCCTTCGCCTTTTGCTCATAATCTGGTTGCGTTACAGGCATCGGATGTGGTACTGATGGAATCGAGGCGCGAACTGCTGCTTGAACTCCACAGGAGAGTGATGGAATATATAAGCCAAAAAGACTTAGAGTCTAACTGAGGATAGTGATTGAAGATTGATGAGGGCTTTGTATATTGGTAGGTTCCAGCCTTACCACCTTGGGCATCACGAAGTGATAAAAAAGATAGCTGCGGAGGTAGATGAGGTGATTATATGTATCGGGTCAGCGCAGAGGAGTCATGAGCTGGAGAATCCTTTCACTGCAGGCGAGCGATATCTGATGATCTCAAAATCATTGAGGGAAGACGGCATCTTGAATTTCTATATCGTTCCTATTCTGGATGTGAACTGGAATGCGGTATGGGTATCGCATGTCGAGTCGTTGATACCACCGGTGGATATGGTATATACAAATAACCCATTAATAGAGCGTTTATTCAGGGAACGGAGGTATGCGGTGCGAACGCCTTTGCTCTTCAATCGCGGTGAATATTCAGGGAGTGAGGTGAGGCGACGAATGCTGAATGGAGAGAACTGGGAGGCTCTGGTGCCCAGAGCAGTGGTAGCAGTGATAAAGGAGATAGGAGGAGAGAGCAGGCTGGAAGACTTAAGAAAGAGTGATGAATGATGAAGAAGAACTCAGATAGCATGGCATGGCATGAGATGATATTGCTTATGCTTATATGTGTCTGAGATTATAGAGTGAGTGAGCATGGATAGGAGTAAGAGTAAGGGGAAGGAGGAATACATAGAGGATTTGAAGAAGACACTGACACCTCTCCTATTTGGCATTCTCGCAGGTGTTATATGTTTCTCTATATACGTTGCTTATCCTCTTATGGTCGTTGATAACACTGACGGTACAGCGGTTACTTATCTGGATAAGGGTCTCATCCCCGCAAATCTGTCTGCACAGTTTAAAGATAAGGGTATCCCATTTGATGCGAATCAGAATCTCACGGTTCTTAAGGAAGGGGCGGATAAATGGCTGATAGACAATAAGTATATAATAAAGAGTGATTCGGAGAAGCTGAATATATATCCAAGCCCGGTATCCACGGACTGGTTGCTTATTGCTTTACTTTTGATTCTAACTCAGAAATTTGTGTACCCGTACATGCATACTCGTGTAAATGGGGCGAAGGACTGGCTATATATAGGTTTCATAACCGCATTTTGCTGGTTCGTCACTTTCACACTGTTATTGACTGTTCTGTTTTAAGTTCAAGCTGGAGCTATTAAATCGTCTTATCATGCTTCTGTCGGAGTTTCAACTCTTTACCTCCAGCATCCCCCCTCTTTTAACTCACACTGCACCTCCTCCACATTCAATATCTCTTTTATCTCCTTTATGTAGTACTATTATTACAGATGATAGAACCAATAAGTAGAAGAATAAAGATAGAGGAACTGAAGAACTATGGTTTTGCGCTCCACCCGTTATACACAATAGAGGTAAAGATAGAGCAGACAGTCAAAGAGAGCCCTGATATGATTCATCGAATCCTTACCGATACCGGACTCATATCACGAGCTACAATACCGTTTGAGGTCGTCTCGAATTTCAGGGGCTCTGCAGACAATAAGCCGTTTTATAGTGCCACCATCATCCACGAAGGTATAGAGCGGCGATACACAGTAGCTGCGAGAGATACTGGTGGGCTTATAAGGTCGAGAGTAGATTACGAGCCTGTGATACAGCCGGAGGAACTCAAATTGGTACACCCTGCGGAATTCGCTCGAATGGGTATAGAGGTGAAGGACTGGGAACTCCATAACTATCACCATTATTTCATGCTCTTTATCTCTTCCAGACATTACGAGAGCTTTGACCTCATCGTGAAGGGCGGTGAGAAGTACACCAGCGTGTGGATAAGCCTCGCGGAATCGGACTTGCGAACTAGGCGAGTGCCATGCTCATGGTACCTGAACAAGCTCGCAGTATTCAGTGGTCTTGAGGAGGAAGTGAGAAGGAAGATATCCGAACGAAAATGAAGTATTTCACTTCTTCTCCCTATCCTCTTCCTTCCTCTTTTCCTTGCTATCCTTGTTATTGTTATTATTCTTCCATTGCAGGTAATTACAATAAGGACAGCCGAAATCCCATGCCCTACCTGCCTTACCCTTGCTCTTCTTCAATATCTTCAGCTTGAATAACGTTGGATGCACACTACAATGCTCTCTGGTCACTATCACACGTCCGGTGGGAGGCAGCGGTAACGAGAAGTTGCATTCCGGGTAATTACTGCAGCCTATGAATCTCTTCCTCCTTTTTGAGGTAGCCCAGAATAAGTTCGCTCCGCATTCAGGGCAGGTGCCAACGATTTTATCCGCTTTCACTGCCTCTTTAAGTGATTTCGCAATCTCTTCGCGGTTCTCCACCATCTCTTGGAATACCGCCTTCAACATCTCCCTTGATTCATCCACTACTTCTTCTTTCTTACGCTTACCCTCACTTATCCAGTCCATCTCCTGCTCCAGAGCTCTTGTCATATCCGGTTTTGTCATCATCGCCGCATACTTCTCTAAGGAATCAATGAGTGCAAATGCCTTCTCCGTTGGTCTGCTCGGATTGCCCTGTACGTATGCCCGCTCATAGAGCTTCCCGATTATCTCATGCCGTGTGCTCTTCGTGCCCAGTCCAAGTTCTTCCATCTTCTTTATCAAACCCGCCTGTGAAAGTCTGTTTGGTGGCTTCGTCTCCTTCTCCACGAGTTTTAAATCCTCTAACCAGACTTTCTCCCCCTCTCGCAACGCAGGCAACTTCAATATCTCCTTCTTCTGATACGGATATACCGCGAGGAAGCCCGGTTGCTTCAGTTCATGCCCCTTCGCCTCCAGTTGTTCGCCTCCCAGTTCTACCTTCACTGCTGTATCCTCCCATTTCGCTGCATCGGAGAGGGTAGCTAAGAAGCGCCTGACCACAAGCTCGTAAACTTTCCATTCGTCCTTATCGAGCTTATCACGCGCTATCTCCGATACGGGGTGTATCGGTGGATGGTCTTTTGTCTTCTTTTTACCCGCTGTGGGCTTCAATTGCTTCTTCTTCAACAATAATCTCGCATACTCTCCAAATTCAGCGCTGGATTTGAAGATACCCACCAGCGCATTCAGGTCCAGTGTCTCAGGATATGTTGTATTATCAGTGCGATGATAAGAGATGAGTCCCTGGAGGTATAGACTCTCTGCGATATTCATAGCCCGTCTTGGAGTGAAGCCGATGGATGATGCTGCTCTTATAAAACTGGTGGTATCAAAGGGTGTGGGGGGGTTATCACGCCGCAATCGCTTCTTTAATTCCCTTACAACACCCTCTTTCGCTGATTCTAACTTCTTCTTCGCTTCTTCCGCATCTTCCAGCGCCCAGAATTTACCACGCTCATGTGTCGCAGTGAAAGTCTCACCATCCTCTGTTCTCAGCGTTGCATGCAATTCCCAGTACTTGCGCGGTATAAATCGCTCTATCTCCTTCTCCTTATCTACGAGCAATGCGAGTGTGGGTGACTGCACACGCCCGACGGAGAAGAAACCATCACCAAGCCGGTTCGCAGTCAGAGATACAAATCTGGTCAAAGCAGCGCCCCATATCAGGTCTATCATCTCGCGCGCCTTCGCAGAGGCAGCGAGATTATAATCCACTACCGTCCTTGCGGCAAAGCTCTCTTTTATCGCCTGCTCTGTTATCGCACTGTATCGCATCCTGTCAACCTTGAGTGTGGGCTTCACTCTCTTGAGTACATTGAGCGCCTCTACACCTATCAACTCCCCCTCTCGATCGTAATCGGTGGCTATGGTCACGACATCTGCATCCTTCGCTATCCGCTCCAGTGCTTTAATCAGGTCCTTTTTGAGTGCGACCTCCACTATTTCGGCATCTATCAGCTTATATGGGTCTATTTTACTCCAATCATTATAAGAATCCGGGAAATCGATCCGGAAGACATGCCCGCTCAACCCCACCACTACCTTATCCCCGAACTCGTATGCATCTATCTTCCCTATCTTCACCTTCTTCGCTTTACCTTCTGATAGGATGGATGCGATCCTCTTCGCTGTTGTTCCCTTCTCTGTTATTATGTAATGCATCGCTTCGCACACCACAGCTTGATTAGCAAAGCTATCTTAATATAAATAATGATGCGGGAAATCTATATCATGGACTCTTTTATAACCACCTCGAGACTTCGCCAGTGCAATAAGCCTGCGATAACAACTCTCGCTCCCCAGCGTTTGTGAATCCCCAATCAGGATTAACTTCCGCTTCGCACGCGTTATAGAGACATTCAAGCGTCTGAGATCACCAAGGAATCCTATATCTCCGAATTTGTTACTCCGCACAAAGGATACTATCACCACCTCCTTCTCCCTGCCCTGGAATCCATCAACCGTCTTTATCTCCAGTCCCTCCACCCTGAGCATCATCCTTATGAGTGCAACCTGGTCATCATAGGGAGAGATAACCGCGATGTCCTGTGCTCTCACACCAGCCTCTAATAACCTTTCAGCGATGAATTTAACTAATCTCGCTTCACCTTCGTTCTCTCTTGAAGTAGAGCCCCGTCTCATCTTCTCCTCGAATCCTGTGTTATATGCGGTATCTATGAATACAAGAGGCTTATCTGCCAGTACGAACTCCAATTTGGTGATGGATGGCACCAGATCAGCAATGGTTTGCCTTCTCACACGCTCATCCGCCTTCAATTTGCCCTCGTAGAACTCATTATTAGGAAATTCCGCTATCTCCTCGTTCATCCTGTACTGAACTTCAAGCATAACCCTTATCTTATCTCCGTAAAGAGCGAGGAGTCGCTCGAACATGCTCCTGCTCAGACTACCTCTCATTGCTTCCTCATTCAGTACCGTGGGTGGCAATTGCTTGTGGTCACCTGCCATGATGAACCTCTTCGCCTTGAGCACAGGAATAAGCGATGAAGGCTCCGTGGACTGTGTCGCTTCATCAATAACCGCGATATCGAACTTCTCACTCCCGAGCAGCTCTGAACCTGCTGTGCTGTTCGTTACGCATATCACTGCTGCATTCTTTAAAATCCGCCTCACTGCTTTATCCTCAAGTGCGCGTGCATCTTTGAACAACGCATCTACATCCTGCTTCAGCTCAATCCATCGTTTCATCGCCTCTATCTTCTTCTTCGGTATACCCCGTGTCGTTTTTCCCTCACTCGCAAGTCTCAGTATCGCCTCATCGCTTAACCCCCGTCTCCATCGCATCTCGGGAAATGTGAACTTCTCCATTTGCTCTTTAATTGCATAAGCCTTCTCTCTGAGCTCCTGTGCCTTCCGGTAATCCTGCTCGTCCTGAACCAGATAATCTATGCTTCTTCTTCTTAAAGTAGGTATCACACGTGCTGGATGCCCTATCCGCACAACATTCAACCCTATCCTGTCCAGCCGCTCAACCAGATTATCCACTGCTACATTCGAGTCTGCTGCTGCCAGAACCCTGTAACCTCGACTCACAAGTTGTGATATGATCTCAATGCAGGTGATAGTCTTACCTGTGCCTGGAGGACCATGAATGAGGAAGAAATCTCGGGCTGCTATGCTCTTCCGCACTGCTTCACGCTGGCTATTGTTCAGCGACTCATTAAAGAATTCTAAATCTCCTGACTCATCACCATTACCATCTCCGGCATTGAATTCCGGCTCCCTCTTTCCCAGTAACTTCTCTCTTCGCCATTTTGGTAACTTCCTGAACCCCTTAAGAGCCTCTTTCATCCGCTGAAACGTGATATCATTAACAAACAGGTCTATTCTGAGGTCTTTACGAAATACAAATCCCGGCGGGGCATCGTCAAAAGCCACCACAATCGAATATGATGTCTTCTCCGCTACCGTACCGGTTGGATTATCCTCATCCCAGGGCACTGTACCCGGCTTACTCACCAGTACGAGGTCCCCTACCTCTATCTCACTCTCGGGTAATTTCGTTGCGTTCTGCTTCGTGAATCTTACCATATACTTACCTCCCAGACCCAGACCCTGCGATTTGCCACGCATCTTGATGAAAGCTCTGCCCTTTTCCTCACGCTGCCGTCCGCTGAGCCTCTTCATCTCTTCCTCGTGTAGCCTCATCTGCTCCTCTCGCTCCAGCTCCACAAGTGCGCTGAAGTGCCGTATGTATTCCTCTTCTTCCATCTCTTCTCCTTACTAACAATAGATTACCTACTACCAACTAAGATAAAAGATAACGCTCATCCCCCTAAGTCATCAGATGAATGCAAAAGTAAATATCTTCGCGTTGAGCAAGAGCTCAAAGAACGAGATGCACTTGCCCAGATAGTGTTTTGAACACTCCATATCTCTGAATTTTCTCAGTCACGCTCTCAGAAATCCATGTTTGTAATCCTTTGATAGGTTCCTTTTGACAAATAGCATTGTTTCAGTTAGAAAAGGATAAAATAAAAGTCATAACAGTATATCTCTGTAAAGACATAAATAGGGAGAATTTTCAGTGGATGCCCTCTTCTATGGAAGCATACAAGAGAGAATGGATTACTTCTGTGTGCCCTTCACACCAGTTGATGAGGATTGATGAAGGAATGATAATCGAAGGACCTTTCAGGCCAGACCCGAACCTGAGGATGTGAAGAAAGTTGACGAATTTGGAGACCGCGTCCATATCATAGGTGCAACCATTTACTCCAACACACTTATAGACCAGTTAATTTCGGGTGAGGCATTGGAACAAGTAAAAACAAAGGAGTTCATTCTGGATTTCTCTGCACCGGGCAGCGAGGCGTTCTTATCGGCGTTCTTATCAATCGAAGCAGAGCGTTACAGATTTGCCTTTGGGGTGCACCCCAAACTATTAAGAAAGTATTTGGAAACAGTGCCGCTTTATCAAAAAGTTACGGCAGAGACATATTGAGATGAAACTTGCAGACAATATTAAACAAGAAGGAATTATAAACCGAGTACATCCTTAATGCTTCAATGAGGTTAATACTCTTAAGAAATCTAATAGCTCATGAATACCATAGAATCAAAGAAAAGGAGCTTTTAGAGATGGTTAAATTACGTAATGTTGTAAATAAATTTGTTGAAAAAGCTATGGATCCAGAGAAATGAAAATACAGTATCTGCACAATAAAAGGTGGATATTAAAGATGATCACGAGAAATAAGCTGTGCAAATCTTGTTATGGCACGCTTTCCTGATAATGTGTCCCTGATATAATCAAAGAAACTGAAACCAACCATCTGCTTCTTACAAGTATCGAGTATAGACACCATGTTCGCCCATGCGACTTTTCTGGCTTCGCTTCTCGTTCTGTAACTAATACTAATTTTGCGTTTTACCACGGGTTCACGGAGGGCTAGCTCCGCGGGATTGTTATGGAGCGGTATCTCAGAGAACCTCAGCACGAGTAGAAGTTCCTCCTGCGGAAATGATGATCCCCGCTTCTTCCAATATCTTCTTTATTTTGTTCTCGGTAATCATAATTGCGCGGTGACCCGTGCGATAATCTCGCATACTTTACATAACTTCGATGCTGAAGCTTCTCCACAACGCTCGCAGGTTAATAGCCGTTGTGGGGGCTCTGCAGGTGCAGGTATGAGCTCCATTAGACGCTCATAGCCGCGCAGCAGCGAATATTTTGTACCTGGATGCCGCATCTCGAACTCGTTCAGCATCTGCTTCACCGAGAATCGGAACGAGAGTCTGGCATAAGGACAGTGAGCAGTGATCAGTGGTAGTCCTACGAGATATGCATATACAGCGATTTCCTTCTCCGGGATACTCCGCAGCGGCTTTATTCGTGGTACAAACTCGTCAATACGGATACGTTGCGTCTTCAATCTTCTCAATCTCTCTATATCGCCCCTTATATAATTGATCATGATGGTCTGAACTTCATCATCGAGGTTATGAGCAGTAAAAACCTTCGCACTGCCCAGCTCCTTCGCTTTACGCTCTATCACTCTCCGCCTCAGCACGCCGCAGAATGTACACGGTGCCTGCTCGAATCCCTTTGATGCTATCTCGTCCAGTGTAAACCCGAACTCATGAGCGAAGGAGTATGTGAAGAGCTCCATATTCAGTTTGTTCACGAGCTTTTCGGCATTTTCCAATGTCAGCTTACGAAAGCCTTTTATACCCTCATCCACTGCGATTGCAACGAATTCTAAATCCCTGCGGTCATGAAAGAACTTATTCAGCATGTATATAAGTGCCGAACTGTCTTTTCCGCCGCTCAGTGCCACAGCAATCCTGTCACCGCTCTCCATCTTCATCTGTCGCCTCAGCTCTTTCTTCACTTTCCGTTCGATGTACTCTATGAAATGCTTTTCACAGAGATGCAGCCCTGAGTAGCGCTGATAGATAACAGCAGGTCTGTTGCAACCGCTTCTGCTACATTTTATCTTCCCCATTCTCTCTTTTTCTCTTTCTCTCGCTTCAATTAACCTCTAATAAAATTCATTCCCTTTATAATGTATGGAGATTTAAAATGCACCATTAATTACGCCTTCACTCATTCAATCCTTCCTCTTCTATCTTCACTTCTGATTGCTTGATTGCCTTTTTATTTTTATCCTCATAATCTGACTTGAACATGCTTTTGATAAGCGGTATTACTCGCACAATATCTGATAATTTACCCGTAGGAACGTCTAATTTCAAGTGAAAGATATGATACTTTTTGCCATACTCTTCCTTTTTAACTCCCTCTTGTCCTCATCCTTACCGATAAGCACATCTCCCCCTGGTTTATACATTTCTTCAGGGATTTTGCACAAATCCGCACTTATCCAAATCTCCCCCACTGTTAGTTCGTTAGTTCAGGAGAAGATTCCGCTTTGAAATGTCGGCACACAGGTCTCTCATCTTCTATATCGCCAAGCTCAAGCAATCCCTGCTTGACACCCTCTTTTATACAATTTCTAAGCACTTCATCAGAAACGATTCGGATCTCGCCTGGTGTTTTAAAGAAGGATTCGAGAATATTCTAAAATGTTCCTTCTTCAGACTATTCTTAAAAATGTCTTTCTCCTCGGCTTTTAGTCTCTCCTCATTCTCTTTTATACTTTCCATTTTGTTCAAGAGGATGCGATTCAAATTCGGCTGGTTTGTAAAGAAGAATTTGCCGCTGGACTGAATGATAAAAGGCTTTCTTGATTCCTGCATCGCATATACGACCAGCGAAAGAAGCCTTGAACACACCTCTTGTACGTTCAAATTCAGGGTAAGAGTCCCATTTCCTGTATAGTACATCAATAACATCTGGCTGAAAAGGATAGCTCTTTCTATAACGTTCACGATAACTTGACCTATCCACGCCTTCTGGAAGCATCTTCTCCCGCTCTGTACTCTGTATAAACCATGGATTCTCCTCTATAATCTCTCTCGCCTCCTCTTCTTAAC
>Ga0190354_1000159_pt1 | contig 11201 bp, 10 predicted proteins | sample 4872131213_MG_FD_163436 | JGI IMG/M metagenome (GOLD analysis project Ga0190354, IMG submission 163436) | Hydrothermal vent microbial mat bacterial communities from Southern Trench, Guaymas Basin, Mexico - 4872-13-12-13_MG | ecosystem: Environmental > Aquatic > Marine > Hydrothermal vents >...
GAAGCTTGAGAGTGTTCAACCACCTGAGTCTGCCATCCAGCCACTCAATAGTTTTGAATGCCTGCTTAATCAAAATCAGCACCTCTTAGTAATCATAAAGAAAGTTTATTTAGGTTAATCTTAGGTAAAGGCAAGGGATTATGGAGGAGCTAGTAGTAGTTGGCGAGATAAATGGCAGACTCGCCATATCGGGAGGCAGTGACTTAATTAGTAAGCTTGGACTAGGGACATACTCCAAAGTACACAAGACTTACATACTCGACATCGCAGAACTAGCATACGTAATGTTCAAGAACTTAGCCTGCGTCAAAGACTGTGAGGAGACGCTCGACCTTAAGAAATTATTCGCTAAATACTCGAGAAGTAAGTACGACTGGATAAAGTTTACTGTCTTAACAGATCTGAGAAACCGAGGTAGGAGGACAAGATCAGGTTTTTCACAAAATACTCTGATTTATGAGTGGGGCAATAAGAAAATGATGGTTTTCGTGACGGAAGAGAACTCACCTATTACTGCTAATGAGCTAGTAGAGTGGGTTAAAACCTCACTAAGTAAGGGATACCAACCTGTCATAGCTGTCGTCGATGCCCACGGTGATGTAACGTATTACACTATGCACACCTTAAGAATAGAAGATATAGCAGGGGTGCTGTCAAAGTGAGCATTCAACTAGAACCTGTTAGGGGTATGCGTGACATACTCCCTCCAGATTCTGAAGGGATAAACACCCTCCTACACGCTTTTCAGAATATAGCTGAGCTGTACGGGTACAGGTACGTCATACCCCCAACCGTAGAGCTCTTTAAGCTCTTCGCCATTAAGTCAGGACCAGAAATAAGTAAGTCCATGTACGTCTTTTCAGATAAGGCAGGTCGCGAAGTGTGTCTGAGACCTGAATTCACTGCAAGTATAGCCAGAATATACCTTAAGTACTTCAGAGCCGAGCCTAAACCAATTAAGATATATTACATAGGGTCAGCTTTCAGGTATGAAGAACCTCAGTTCGCTAGGTATAGAGAATTTATTCAGGCTGGCACCGAGTATATAGGTGACTCAAGCATATATTCCGACTTAGAGCAACTAATGCTACTTAGGGATTACTACTCCAAGATCAATTTAAGAGATTACACGATAAAGTTAGGGAGCGTTGACATATTAAGAACGCTGCTTAGTGGGTGGGGGATCCCCGAAAAAGTTCAAGACGAGATCATACACTACCTAGATAAGAAGTTAGTTGATGAGGTCTATAAGATCCTTGGCGAGTACCCGAGTGCCGACAAGTCATTCATCGACGAACTAATTTCCTTCAGAGCTGAAGACCCAGTAAAGTTACTTGAATTCAGTAAGTCCATGAAATTTAATGGTAAAATAAAGGAATCAGTCAACAAGCTATCCAAAATACTTGAAGCAACTAAGAAATTAGGAATTAGGGCGTATGTCGACTTAGGGTTTGCGAGAGGGCTTGCTTACTACACTGGGTTCATATTCGAGGTTATGACACCATACATTAACGTCAGTATAGGTGGTGGGGGCAGATACGATACACTCATATCGCTGTATGAAGGACCTAAAACCCCCGGAACAGGCTTTTCTATAGGTATAGATAGAACTTACCTAGCTTTAAAAGAGGCTGGAGTCAAGGTAGGGAGGGCGTTAAAGAAGTGCATGCTCATTGCATCTATTAATGACTTCGCCTACATTGATAAGGCTGCCTCAAAGCTGAGGTCTATGAATACTATCGTTGATGTCAGACATGCCCCTATAGTTAAACTCAGCGACCTAATAGGACAGGCGTCAAGAAGAGGCTACAACTACGTTGTCATAATAGGTGAGAAGGAATTCGGTGAAGGCAAACTAACCATCAAGAATTTAAGCACTAAGGAGCAGGTGACAATAGAGCTAGACTCCCTTGAGGTGCTACCTTAATGAGCTTTGATTTCGAGCCTGTCAGAGACGTAAGGGTAAGTAAGAATATGCGTATTGTGGACCTGATCAAGTTATATGGCGAAATACACGGCTTTACCGCAGCATCACTTCATCGAGCTGCCAATATCCTAGTTGAGGGTATTAAGAACTCGGACACCAAATTCCTAGCATTTACAGGAAATCTAATCTCAACGGGCATTAGGGGAGTCATTGCTCAGCTAATTGACGGGGGGTACTTTAATGTAATAATAACTACCTGCGGCGCACTAGACCATGACATAGCACGCTCCTTGGGAGGAACCTATCTTAAGGGTGTTTTTGAAGCTGACGATATTAAATTAAAAGAACACGGCTACCACAGGTTGGGCAATATCTTTATACCTATCGAACATTACGGAAAAATAATTGAGGATTTCACCAAGTCCTTAGTTAATGAGTTAGTTAGGGCCAAGAAAAAGTGGAGCATAAGTGAGGTGTGCCAGGAAGTAGGCAGAAGGTTAGCTAGAGATGAAAACTCGGTACTTGGGGCTGCCTACAGATCTGGCGCAAAGGTCTTTGTTCCAGGTATTGTTGACGGTGCTTTCGGTACGAACCTGTATGTATACTCACAGTTTACTGGTTTCGAACTGGACATACTCAGCGACATGAAGAAACTTGCAGACATAGTATTTACCTCTAAGATTAGTACTGCACTCATATTAGGAGGTGGTATAAGCAAGCACCACACCATATGGTGGAATCAGTTTAAAGGAGGTCTAGATTACGCTGTATATGTAACGACAGCAATAGAATGGGACGGCAGCCTCAGTGGGGCTAAGACCAGAGAGGCTATATCGTGGGGAAAGGTGAAATCCACAGCCAAACATGCTACAGTCTATGGTGATGTAACAGTCATATTACCTATATTAACAACATACATAATAAACGCACTCGAAGACACGCTCGACTAAATTTGACCTTAATTAAGGCCCTGACCTACATGAGGATGTTCTAGTACATTACCTGCTCATGGAACTCACACCGTAAGTGATGAGGGCTTAAAAGTATTTTTGGATTAAAGAGAGTAGGTGGTGAGTGGGTGACCGCAGCAGTAGCTATAGAGAAGTTTACGAGCTTGACGCCATCAGAATTCTTTTACCGAAATAAAGAAATAGCTGGCTTTTCAAATCCATCACGAGCCCTCTACCAGACTGTGAGGGAACTAGTTGAGAACGCTCTCGACGCCACAGATGCCCACGGAATACTACCGATCATTAAGGTGAGCATTAAGAGGGATAAGGACAACGAAAGAGATAATGTATTCAGTGTTACGGTTGAGGATAACGGCATAGGTATACCTCCAGGCCATATACCCTCAGCGTTCGGGCAACTTTTATACAGTAGTAAGTACGTTTTAAGGCAAACACGCGGCATGTTCGGGCTGGGCGCTAAAATGGCTGTTCTCTATGGTCAAGTAACTACAGGAAAGCCTGTCGAGGTCGTATCCGCCCCAATAAATTCTAGAAGAATACACTACTTTAAAATAAGAATCGACATCAAAAACAATAAACCAATAATTCTGGAAAGAGGCTACTACAGCAAGACAAATAGTTGGCACGGAACCATAGTTAAGGTTTACCTAGAAGGTGACTGGAGCAGGTCTAAATCAAAGATCTATGAATACCTCAGACGAACTGCTGTTATCGCTCCATATGCTGAACTCGTCTTCAGTGACCCTGATGGTAATATAGTGTATTTTGAAAGGTCAACAACTAAGATGCCTTCGCCGCCACGCGAGGTTAAGCCGCATCCTTACGGCGTAGACCTAGAGATGATGAAGATGATGTTGCAATTAACTACTGCTGAGAATCTTTCCGATTTTCTTATTAGAGAGTTTCAATGCATTGGTGAGGTGACAGCACGTAATATCTTGAATAATGCAGGACTTCCACCAACAGCTAACCCTCACAGACTCACTTTAGAGGATGTCGACAGATTAGTGAGAACCATAAAGAAAATGAGAGACATAAAACCTCCAAGAGCTTACCACCTGTCATATCTTGGTGAGGAAATAATTGAGACCGGACTCAACGCGATATTACGCCCTGAATTTGTGGCTGCCGTAACCAGGAAGCCCTCCGTTTATGAGGGACATGCCTTCGTAGTTGAAGTAGGATTAGCCTACGGTGGCGGCATAAAAGCCTCAGAAAAGCCGCAACTACTTAGGTATGCAAATAAGATCCCTCTGCTGTATGATGAAGGATCTGATGTGTCATTCAAGATAGTTAATGACGAGATCGACTGGGGGTATTATGGTGTATCGTTTCCAGCACCACTAGTGGTGCTAGTGCACATATGCAGCACTAAGATACCGTATAAGGGTGTCGGAAAGGAATCCATAGCTGACGTACCTGAGATAGAGAAGGAAATAATATCAGCCATACGTGAGGTAGCTAGGAGACTCAAGCTCTACTTATCTAAAAAGAGAAAGGAAATTGAGGAGGCAGAGAAGGCCGTAACTATAGCCAAGTACATCCCCGAAGTCGCTCAAGCCTTAGCAAAAATAGTTGATAGTATAAATTCTGATAACATAGAATCAAGGTTACTTAAGCTACTTAATCAAAAACTAAAGGCTTTCAAAATAAAGTCAGTTAATGAAGTGGTCGTAAGCATCGAGTAAGGTGTCCGGTATGGCGCTTACGTATGTTTCATCTAAAGATGTGAAGGCTAGGGAGAAAGCCCTAAAGATACTTAGGAGAAAGTTCGGTGAGATAGCCGAGCAGATACTTAAGGGAAGCCCTCCAGTAATGGTTATAAGAAAGAGAACTTTAGCTAATACCATATTTGACCGTGAAAAAGGTATTCTGAGAATAGGGAACGAATCTCTAAGAAGGTCGCTCCTTAACGCTGGAGAGGCAAAAAAGTTTATGCAAACAGTTCTAATGGCTAGCATAATATACGACACCTTAGTGAATAATGAGTACCCAACAATAAGAGACCTCTACTACAGGGGTAAGCACACAATAAGATACAGAAAGCTGCCTTCGAAGAAGATCGTTGAGGAAAATACCTGGGAGGAGCAGAAAGAATCTGACTCCGTGATTAGGGACATAGAAGTGTTCATTGATATGCTTAGGGAAGAGCTCCTAATATTAAGTAAGGAGAAAGGTAAGGTAGTGGGTAACATGAGGATTAAATCGGGCGATGACATCATTGACCTGAGCAAGATGGGGCACGGCGCATATGCCATAGAGCCAACACCTGATTTTATTGAATTCGTTGATGTTGACGCCGAGTACGTCTTAGTGATCGAGAAAGACGCTGTATTTCAGCAACTCCATAGAGCTGGCTTCTGGAGGAAGTATAAGGCAATACTTGTGACCAGCGCTGGTCAGCCAGACAGAGCTACCAGGAGATTTATTAGAAGGCTAAACGAGGAATTAGGCTTACCTGTGTATGTATTAACTGATGCCGACCCCTACGGATGGTACATATACAGTGTATTTAAAGTAGGCTCAATTACACTATCCTATGAAAGCGAGAGATTAGCTACTCCAAAGTCTAAGTTTCTTGGAGTATCTATGGTGGACATCTTCGGTAGTAGGAAGCTTAGGAAAAAACCATACCTGTCTGAAGCAGAGAGAAAGAACTTTATAATTAAAGCAAAAGATAAGGACATAAAAAGAGCTAAGGAACTAATGAACTACAGTTGGTTTAGAACAAAGAGATGGGAGCATGAAATAGGGATTTTCCTAAGTAAGAAAGCCAAGCTGGAAATAGAAGCGTTAACAAGCAAGGGTCTCAGATTCTTAATAAACAAGTATATTCCAGAGAAAATACAGACTGGTGACTGGATTGACTGAGGGATTAATCAGCGATGTCAAGAACATTCTCAAAAATATTAGTATGTACATAGACCAAACAATGCTGAGATACGATGCTAGCTTAAAGGAATACATTAATTTCGTAGAAGAATCGGAAAAGTACGGCTTCAGAGCATTGGTAGTGCCGCCGTCAGTAGTTAAACATGTTTCAGCTATAAGTAAGATACCCGTGGTTGGTGTCGCGGGCTTCCCATACGGGTACGCACCCCTAGAAGCCAAAGCTAGGGAGATAAGCATCATTGCTGAGGGAGGAGGTAAGGAGGTAGATGTAGTTATTAACTTAATATACATCAAGGAGAGACTTTATGACGAAGTAACAAGTGAGATACAGAACTTAGTGAAGCTTGCGCACGAGTTAGGGCTGGCGATCAAGATCATAATTGAGACAAGCATTTTAACAATGAATGAAATTACTGAGGTATCGAGGATTGTGGCTGCTCAAGGAGCAGACTTCATAAAAACAAATACAGGTTTTGGCACACGTGGCGTCAGTATCGGGGATGTAGTGTTAATTAAGAATGTAGTTAAAGACACTGTAAGAATCAAGGCTGCTGGCGGGATACGGACTGCTTTAGATGCTGCTTACTTAATTCTCTACGGTGCTGATGTCATAGGTGCAAGTAAGGGAGTAAGTATAGTTAAGGAGGCTGAAAAACTAGTAGATTTAATATAGTATTTAAGTTGATAGCGATGCCTTCTCTGCAAGAAGCCTGGTCAGGTCTGTTAAAGTTACAATACCATTAATTTTACCCACTTCATCAACTAGAACAACTCCTCTCACATCTTCACTAAGCATCAGAGTAGCAACCCTACCTACGACTTCATCACTGCAGACACTGGGTACTAATGGCCGCATTACCTCGCTCACACTTACGTGCCTAAGGCTTTCCTTAGAACCGCCCTCAGCGAGTATGTTTATCAGGTCAGCTAATGCATCAGTTAATTCGTCTATCGTCAGGATACCGACCAAGCTGTTATTTTCGTCGACAACAGGCAGAGTTGAAATACCTTCATCAATGATCAGTCTCCTTGCATGAATTATTGAGCTGAACTTATTGATCGTCTTAACAGGATACGTAGCTATGCTTTGAGCAGGTAACTCACTCTTCACTAGTAATTTAGCGATATCCCACTTAGTAAATAAAGCAGTAACTTCAGCCTTCTTAGTGACAGGTATACTACTGATGTTCTTCTCCAACATAATCCGTGCTGCCTTAAGTACTGAAGCACCATGCTGCAGCGTTAGTACTGGCGATGCCATAATTGATGACAGGTGTAACTGCGTTACAGGAAGCCTCCTAAACTTACTTTTTGACAGTGGAATCTTTTTCACAACATCTTTTTTAGTCACTATACCCACAAGCTCCCCGCCCTCATATATGAGAGCCCTATCGGTCTTATACTTCCTTAATTCTTTTAATGCGTTATAGATCGAATCATTTTTACTTAATTTCAAGACTTTCTTAGTGCCTGCCTCACCGACAGTTAGGAAGCCTACGTCCACAATTACAGCCTCCTTAACGCCTTAATTACATCCTTCTTCGTTAACAGACCTACTATATCCCCCTCACTATTTATTACGGGTAAAGTACCTATCCTGTTTTTAACCATTATATCCGCGGCAATCGCCAGGTCTTCTTCAGGACGCACAGTAATCGGATCAGGAGTCATTAGGTCGCCTGCCAGCGGGATAGTATACATCCTGACAATACCTTTAAATCTCCTGCCAGTATACCCAGGGCGTTTATAGTATTTTACTGACCCACTCCTAATCAGGCTTGGTATATTCAGGAACGTAATATCTACCTTCGTTATAACTCCTATGGGCTTATTCCCCTCCACTACAACGGCCTTTCCTAAGCCAGTCTCCTGCATAAGGTCAATGACGTAGTACAGGCTGTGCGTCATATTAACTATGGGGACCTTATCATTCATAAAGTCAGATACTTTATAGCATCCGTAGTACCTCTCAGCATAAGCCCTTACCAAGTCAGTCCTCGTGATTATCCCCTGCAACTTCCCGTTTTTGTCTAGAACTAGCAGTGAACCTATATTGCGCTTAAGCATTGCTTGTGCTGCTGCCTTAATGGTTCTGCCTGGCTGTATTGCGTATACTGGACTCGTCATTATCTCATAAGCTAGGATATTCGTCAATGGCTTGATATATCTCCTCTTATTGAATACTACCCGTATGAAGTCACTACTACTTATCATTCCTATGACATTACTGTTATCGATAATGACTACCTTACTTACTTTATGGCGTATCATCAAGTTCCGGATGTACGCGAGGTTATCGTTTTTTGATGCTGTTATAACTGGAGTGCTCATGTATGATGCAACTCTAGGTGGCATGACTACATCACCGTACTACTACACCATAAAGAATATCTCTTTCTGTTATAATACCGATCGTGCTGCCGTTCTTGGTAACCAGCAGTGAGTCAACCCCCTCCTCAGACATCTTGGCTGCTGCAGCACCTATGTCGCTGTCTGGTTCAATAGTTACGATGTTTTTCTCCATGACGTCAGCTACAGGAAATGAGTGTACTTCATCAAAGGTGTACTTGCTCAGCATGTCGAACACCTTGTGCTTCCCAAACAGGTCTATTATATTCCTCCACGTGAGCATGCCGACCACGTCGCTATTTCTAGTAACAGGTAACCTCCTTATACCTAGGTTCACCATGAGCTTCATAGCTATATCTAAGGTGCTGCTGTAACTTAGCGAGATTACGCTTGCACTCATTACGTCACTTACTCTAACACCCACGACCTTCGAAGTTAAATACTTTATTAACTCACCCTCAGTTATTACACCCACGACCTTGTCTCCGCTAACCACAGGTACAGCACCGACCCCGTAGCTAACCATTAGATTTAGAAGATCATGCAGCTTTGATTTAACGTCAATAACCAACGGCTTGGTGTTAGCTATCTCCCTAAGTGAAGCTGATAGAGCAGAGTAGATATTGCTGTTGTAATTTTTCTGAACTATCGTGTACTTTATGCCGCCGCCAAAGTAATCGACGAGGTCCATGCCTGTGACTATGCCGAGAAGGCGTCTCTCAGGATCTGTAATTGGGACTAACCTAGCACCTGATGAACTCATGATCTCACACGCATTCATTACTGTAGCCTGCATGCTTAGTACAGGTATTTCCTTATTCGCTATTACCTCTAGTTCTGGCGGCTTGGCGTAAATACGGTCTTTGAAGTTAGGTTTGCCATCACTTCTCAACCACCTATTGCGTTCAACGACCCTACGCGGTATATACACCTTAACCATTCCGTGCTCACCTCAGCTCTTTACTGAGAAATGCCCTACATATATCGCTGCGGTCTATGATGCCAGCAAGACTCATTTTATCATTAACTACAGGCAACCTACCTATATTAGACTTAACCATTTTCAATACGACCTCCCTTAGTGTCGCCTCAGGCTTAACAGTAATCGGAGGGGTCGTCATAGCGTCTCTCACTCTAGGTCCGTGCTTCGGTCCTGACGGAGACTCTAACTCTACACGAGTATACCCTTTCTTGAGTAGGTCATGCTGCGTAATTATACCCACTGTAATAAGACTCTTATTCTTGACGACCGGAAATCCACTGAATTTTAACTGCGTCATCTTGCGCCACAGCCTGCTAATGAAATCCTCAGGGTATACATATTCAACATCCCTGCTCATCACTTCTTCAGCACTAAATTTCAGTGCTTCATGGCCTGTTTTGATGAGGTACCTAAGTAGGCTATCTAACGTAAGAACGCCCATGAACTTACCCTTAATGCCATCAATAACTGGAGCATACCACTCATCGAGCTCTATCATTACCTTAAACGCGTTGAGGGCGTCCTCACCGGGTTTAAATGAAAGAGCTGGAGTATCCATTATGTTTCTGGCCAGTGCATTCGAACGTGTTGACGTTATGAGGAGTATGTTCTCTCTTCTTATCAGACCGTGAAGTCTGGAGTAGCTGTCGACTACGGGAATCATCCTGAGGCCCAAATCACGCATGAGTGCACGTGCTTTAGTTGCGGGATCATTAGGTAAAATAGTAGGGTAGAATGAATCTACAAAATACTTAACACGCAAATTTGCACCCTATGAATTTTACCGTCAACAGAGGTTTAATATTTAAATGAATTTAGTACCTACACAACTAGCTTAACTATAGTGCTGGGCCCGGGTACTCGCTCAAGAATGTCGTCCAGGGTTAACGTTTTTAGCCTTTCATCACCAGCATAGAGCTTCTCCCTTATCTCTGCAGCAACCCTCCTTTGATGAGTATTTCCCGGAACCAGTACTGCATAACTGCTAGCTCTCTTGCTAACTAAGTCCTCAGGGCCAGTTATGACCTCAAAGTACCTATTATTACTTACTTGTACACCGATAGCTAAGCGTAGGGGCACACTTTTTATGTAGTTCCTTTTCCCATAGATCATGAAAGCCCCCTTCGGCAGGTACTGTCCTGGAGGTGCGGACTTACTTACTTGCCTGCCCCAAACCCAGAACACGTCCAGCGCACCTACACCTACCTTCCATCCCTTACTATAGGATGCAGCAAGAACAGACACTTCGTAAATATCCTTCTCAGAAGGTATGTTGCCTCCGCACTTAAGCACGAACGCTGATGCGCCATGAACTTCAGCGTGTACGAATATATCGCTATCACCCAAGTACTTCTTAACTACCTTCTCATTTTGCTGTGCATCTCTTCCACCGATCGCGAACAACCCACCAGAAGTTATGATCCAGTGATAGCTTGTGTACCATTCAACCTTCTTAAGCAGTGGTTTGATCCTTGCCTTAGTGTCAAGCACCGCCGATTTCTTCTCAAGCTTCCTTTTTAACTCACTGATGTGTTTTTCAGCTTGTGCTATCTTATCCTTCAAGCGAGTATACTTTTTTCTCAACCTACTATATTGCACATGAACTTCCTCAGTAATCTTCAAGGGCATGCTTCTCTCCCCGATCCTAACCTCAAATACTCCACTAGAAGGTTCAACTCTGCTGACATACCCACAGGCCCTAAGCACCTCACCCCAGCCAGCAGACTTCACTATACTTCTAACACACTTCCATGCATCATCCAGTATGTCGTACTTTTCTTCGAAGAATTGGAGTGCCAGTTCAACCTTAGAGTACTCCTTCTTCAATTTACTCAGGTCCCTAACAGCTTTATCAATTACCGCTCTTAACTTAGCTGCTTCAGAAGAGATCCTCCTTTCTTCTACCTCCCTCAGCTCTGATGCATAAAAAGCCCTATAGTACTCATCAACTGCTTCATTAAATAGTGAAAAAGTCAATACGTCACAATCTGACGGCACATTAGAGGGTGTGAAGGGATGAAATGACACGTAGTTGTCACGGCACTTTACGATTACTGGCGTGGGGTTGCTTATGACTGAC
>Ga0190354_1000161_pt1 | contig 11135 bp, 1 predicted proteins | sample 4872131213_MG_FD_163436 | JGI IMG/M metagenome (GOLD analysis project Ga0190354, IMG submission 163436) | Hydrothermal vent microbial mat bacterial communities from Southern Trench, Guaymas Basin, Mexico - 4872-13-12-13_MG | ecosystem: Environmental > Aquatic > Marine > Hydrothermal vents >...
GGAAAGATTATTTCGGGTTTGATTATATTCCAGATAGTCCGGGAACCTATTATTTCGCAGTTGTTGTTTACGGGTATTATAACAACAAATACACAGTTGTAGACCAACATGATTGGTATAAGGGTTTTGAAGCCGAGGAAAGTATACAAGTCCCATACGAATATCAAGATGGTGCTGAATGGTGTGCTCCTGCATCCACTGCAATGGTATTAAAATATTATGGGAAAATTGTTCACATGTGGGACATTGCAGATGCATTAGACCTTGAAAGTGACGAAGGTGCCAATATGAGTGATATTTTTGATTATATTATGGGGTATCCAGACCTTTCAGTTCATGAAGGTGATGACAATCCTGAAGTTGATGATGGAGAATATAAAGAATGGATTCCATGGCCACTCCTTGATTGGCAACTTAGAGACTATTTAGTATCCGAGTTAAAGAATGATAAAAATCCAATAATTCTGCGTATCGGTAAAATAAATCATGCTGTCGTAGTAGTGGGGGTCTCACAGGAAGATACTTCAGACCCTACTTTTTATGTAAATGATCCCAGTGGGCATCTATTGGAAGAAATAGGAATAGATATCTCACAAGTTATACCCATAAAATATCCAGTGAAGTGGAGCCAGATAAAGCAATTCTGGGGAGGTGGTATTGGAGGTGAAAAGGGCTTCCATAGCATAAGCGTGCAAGGAAATCCAAATCCTCCAGAAGGATCGTTATCAGATGTAAATTTTGCAGCTTATTCGGTTGGTCAACCACTTATGGCTAAACGATGGTATAATGATGGATTAAAATGGAATTTTTCAGGTGCGGAATATCCTATTGATGATTACAGTGCTTCTTTTAATTCTACAGATATTTTATCAATGAATGCTTTGATAGCAAATCACATGGATTCTTCAAAGAAATATATATACAAATTTATTACAGAATCAGGTAATGTTATAGATAGTCAGGAGACTCCCATCATTAATCCTTATGGAGTATATACAGTTCATTTAGAAAAACCATTCTATGAAATGGGATTAAACAACGGAAAGAGGGGAGTATACATTGAATTATACGATCTAAATAGCACCTTATTAGACAAAATTGGACCTATAACATTCACTGTAAAGAATGTTCCGCCAAATTGCTCAATCACCACGGATGCGGATCTCGGCGGTTGGGAATGGAGCAGGGATAAAATCAGAATATGGATAGATGCATCTGATATTGACGGGAACGTAACACAAGTTGAGGTGGAATCTTCAACAGACCATAGCAGTTGGCATAATATAGGTACAGATCATTCACCACCTTGGATGATCTGGTGGGATACCACAAGCATAAGTCAGGATGACAGCGTATGGATAAGGGCAAGGGCGAAGGACGATTCTGGTGATTATTCGGATTGGTGCGAAAGTGGTCCTTACAAGATTGACAACAATCTCCCATTTACCTCCTATAGTCTTTCTCCATCGTCTCCAGATGGCGAAAATGGATGGTATAAATCTGATGTGACAGTCACGCTAACTGCAAACGATTCTGGAAGTGGGGTTTACAAAACATGGTATAAATTAGATTGGGGCACCGGACACAGTGATTGGATGGAATATGATGGACCGCAGACAATCGGAGAAATTGGAAAGAGTGTCACATTTTACTACTACAGTGAGGATAATGCTTGTGACTATCATGGCGCATGGGGGAATAAAGAGGTCGAAAAGAATTGTTCGTTCAAAATAGACAAGACAAAGCCATCAGCTTCAATATCCATAAACGATGGTGAAGAATATACTGATTCAAGATCTGTAACTTTATACCTCTCCCATTCTGATGATACATCGGGTGTTGATAAATGCAGATATAAAAACGAAGGAGAACCGTGGACAGAATGGGAAAGCTGCTCTCCAACAAAATCATGGACACTGACTAAAGGAGATGGGACTAAAACTGTTTATTATCAGGTAAAGGATAAGGCAGGGAACATAAAAGAGGTTTTTGATACAATTGTATTGGATACAACACCAACAGACACAACACCGCCAACCATAATCTCTGTATCACCATCAGGTGGTGCTACAGGTGTGCCTGTAACCACAAAGATAAGTGCTACATTTAGCGAAGCAATGAACACAGCGTCAGTGGAAGCTGCGTTCTCCATTACACCAAGTGTAGCTGGAACCTTCATTTGGGTTGAAAATACAATGACTTTCACTCCTACCGCAAATCTTGCACATAACACAACTTACACAGTAACAATTTCAGCTACTGCAACTGACATGGCTGGAAATGGTTTAGATGGTAACGAGAATGGAATTGCTGAGGGCTCGCCAGCAGACGATTATACCTGGTCGTTTACGACTGAGGAAATGAGAAAATACGGAGTTGATTTATCCTGTGCTAATCCAGAAAAGAGCATCCCATCAGGAGGCTATGCAACTTACAACATAACGGTCAAGAACACTGGAAATGTAGAGGATACTATAAAATTTGAAATACCAGATAAACTGCCACCGCTACCCCCACCATATTCACCCACGTGGACATATTCTTTGGATAAATACAGTGTTGAATTATCTCCAGGTGAGAGCACGGAAGTCGTGTTAACCGTTTCAGACATCTCGGATAAGGGACTTCCAGCGGGAAGTTACTGCGAAGTCGAAGTAATAGGAAGATCCCAAGGCGACCCTACTAAATCCGATTCTGTTTTAACAAAAACAACCATAGGAGATTGGAACCCCTGGAACGACCCCGATTCAGATGGTGGAGAGAGCATTACAACCGCAGAGCTGCAAGAAGCGATTCACTGCTGGTTGAATGATGAGCCAGCACCGAAGACAGGTGCTGAGATAACCACTGCAAGATTACAGGAGGTGATTCATCAATGGCTTGTTGGGTAAGAGAAATATTAGGGAAAAATAAACGAAAGGAGGGAGAAGAAATGATGCCGTACTTGCCAGTTTTAAGCAAAAAGGAGGCGATGCGCGATGGATAAGATTTGGAAAATTGCTGGTTTGGTGTTGGCGTTGTTAGTCGTTACGAGTGGAGTGGTTGGTGTGGTGAGTGCAAAAATTGAAACATTTAAACGTATAAATTCTGATGATATAATAAGTTATGACGCATGTATGCTTGCAAAAGAATTTAAAACCAACGGAAAAGTCACTAGTAATGATTGGGTTACCCTTATAAATCTTAATGATTGGTGGTGGGATACTTTGTCAAAGGTTGGCATAAATTCTCTTTCTGGTGATTTTGTCTTAAAGGTGTCCTCGGATAGTTATTTTGAGCCAGATCAAGATGAAGGATATGAGATAAGAGTTGTTGGCATATATCATACAGATAATCCACCGCCACTTGGCGATAAAGACGTATCTATTGAAAAATATTATAGTGGAAAGCAAATTGAGAAAAATAAAGTATATGCATATGATTTTGGACCTATAACTCGCTATTGGTATCCCTTTGGCCCCATATATGAGTATAAGTTAGATAGAGTAGAGTTACAGATGAAGGGTGTGAACTTTGGTGGAGAATGGTTTGATTGGGATGGGGTAAAAATCGAACATTATTCCTTAAGGATTTGGGCAAATAGCCCCTGTTATAAAAACGGAGAGTTGACGTTTAACCTTCCTGATGAGGTATATGATAATTTCGTGAGCGGAGAAATATTAGTTAAAGGGTATGGAAGTAATCCACTAGATGATGATTGGACAGAACTTGCAAGGTTGGCATTACAACTAAATGGTAAGCTAATATCAGAAGAGGCAGCTGGTTACCACACTATAACAAAAGATAAAATCAAAAAAGGGAAAAATATCGTAGAATTTGCTCCAGAAGCATATAGCAACCGTCGTTGGATTATAGAGAAGGGAGATGTTGTAGTGAGCATAAATTACGAAAAGCCAGAATGTGCAGGTACAGATACAAGCTGTGGTATTTATCCAAACTGTGAAAACTGCAATGCAAAGGATGGCTGCTACGCATATAGTAATGGCTGCGAAATAAGAGATTATTATTGTAAAAGCAATGAAGAGGGTTGTAAGTACAAATACTCAGGTAGGCATACTGACTACTACGATGACTGGGTTAACTATTGCAAGGGAGATGAGGTGTGGAAGCACAGGCTTTTTCATGATTTCTACTGTGACGGAGGAAAATGTAAAGACCACACAAGTTGGAGAGGTGACCAACTAGTTGAGAACTGTAATGATAAAGATGGTTGGTATAACAAAGGAAACAGTTATTCGTGCTGTGATGGAGATAAAAAATGTACATGTCAGGATCAGGAATACAGAGATTATTATTGCTTTGAAACATCTTGCACGTATAAGGTAACAGATACAAGAACGAAAAAAACAAATTGTAAAGATTGCAATGATTACAATGGCTGGTATGACACAGGAAAGACGAAATGGGTGACGACAAAGGAATATGCCTGCAAATACGATCAGAAGGAGCAGAAAGAACAGCAATATCGTGACTATTACTGCTCTGGCGGTTCCTGCACGTATAAAATAACAAAAACGCAATGGATAGACACAGGGAACACAAGAACTGTTAACAAAGAAGATGGAACGGATTGCGGGTCTGATGGCTGGTTTGACACTGGGGAGACAAAATGGGTAGAAAATGCTAACCAATGCTATGAGAAAGAGCAGAAGGAGCAAGAATATCGTGATTATTACTGCTCCGGTGGTTCTTGCACTTATGAAGTAAAGAATACACGGTGGATAGATACAGGGAATACAAGGGAAAGAATAAAAGCGATAGATGTGAGACCTGAAAATTGCTCGATGAACATAAGTAAAGAAAGGCAATTTTCAGCAATTGCAACTCTAACCTCAGGGGGAACGGAAGATGTAACTTCAAATGCATCGTGGTCAAGTAACAACACCTCTGTTTTAGAACACCTAGGCAGAGGAAAATTCAAAGCCAAAAATGAGGGAATCGCAAAAGTTACCGTAACTTATTGCGGAAAGAGTGATAGTTCCATAGTAATTGTATCTACAATTGGAAAACCTGACTTAACTCTTTCTTCCAGCGATATAACATTCTCAAACCCAAATCCAACCGAAGGGGATATTGTAAAAATCACCGCAACCGTCCACAACATAGGGAACAAAGATGCAAAATCTGCAAATGTGAAGTTCTATGATGGAAACCCTGATGATGGTGGAACGCAAATAGGCGTCACACAATCTGTAAGTGACATACCCCCGAGCGAAACAAAAGATGCATCTGTAAACTGGGATACAACAGGGAAAGCAGGTGAGCATACGATTTACGTGGTGATAGCTGATTGCAGCCCAGAAGAAGCAAGTACAAAAAATAACGAAGCAAACAGAGATATAACAATCATCGGAAGGTATGGAGTCAATTTATCCTGTGCTAATCCAGAAAAGAGTATCCCATCAGGAGGCTATGCAACTTACAACATAACAGTCAAGAACACTGGGAATGTGGAAGATGCCATAAGATTTGTGTATCCACGTCCTCTTCCCGGTGAGGATTGGTCATATCATCTAAATAAAGATAGTGTTGAATTAACGCCCGGAGAGAGTACAGAAATCGTTTTAACGGTTGCAGATGTTTCAGATGCGGGTCTCCCTGCCGGAAGTTCCTGCGAAGTCGAAGTAATAGGAATATCCCAAGGCGACCCTACTAAATCCGATTCTGTTTTAACAAAAACAACCGTAGGAGATTGGAACCCCTGGAACGACCCCGATTCGGATGGTGGAGAGAGCATTACAACCGCAGAACTGCAAGAAGCGATTCACTGCTGGTTGAATGATGAGCCAGCACCGAAGACAGGTGCAGAGATAACCACTGCGAGACTACAGGAGGTGATTCATCAATGGCTTGTTGGGTAAGAGAAATATTTGATTTAGGGAAAATAAACGAAAGGAGGGAGAAGAAAAATGAAGAAGGTAAATAGAAGGAGGATAGATGTGTTGAATAAAAGGGGAATGAGTGTGTTGGCAATAGGGATAGTGTTGTTCTCGGTGTTAGTATCGGCTATACCAGTAATGGCAGCGGGAGAGATAACCGCAATGAGAGATATCTCAAATCAGGCAGTCAATCCCGGAGATACGTTTACCGTGACGGTTACCATAACAGCAAATCAAGAAATAGAAGCACTTGCTTTGGATGAAGACCTGCCAGACGGTTGGGAAGTAACACGAGTAAGTGACGATGCTGCTGCATTTAAAGAATCTACCACCGAATGGATTTGGACTGAGAAATTATCTGCCGGGGATAGTAAGACGGTAATTTATAATGTTACAGTTCCTTCTGATGCTGAAGAGGGTACTTATTACATTACTGGTAAGGTTTCTGCGTATAAAGTGAGTCCTATTATAGTCGGTGGTGAAAGCGAAGTTAACGTAAACTCAACACCTACTCTCGGTGTTAAAGTCATTTCTCCACCCGGAAAATCAGGAACTCAAGATGAAACGCTCACCTATATTTTTGAAGTGATGAATACAGGAACTGTTCAAGATACTTATAATCTACAAGCAACTTCTCAGCATAATTGGGATGTTCAAATAAGCGATACTTCGATAACAATTAATCCAAGCCAAACAAAAGATGTCCAAGTGAATATAACAATTCCAAATGATGCAGAAAATGGGACAACGGATGTTTTAACGCTAAAAGCAACTTCCCAGACAAACGGTTCAGTATTCAATGAGAATTCTACGATTACTACTGTAATTACCATGCCCGGGATGCTCAAGAATGGAGACTTTTCTTATGGGCTAAAGTACTGGACAAAAGTGTTTGGTGCTCCACATTGTGCGAATAGGACCGTAGAGGTCATCCCTTATGATGCTCCTTATTCTAACGTTTTAGAAGTAAAAAGTGTGGGTGCTGGAGGATGTGGCGGTAGTTCTAATGTGTATCAAGAGATTAACATTTCCATGTCTGAATATGACTCGATTGTGCTGCGAGCGGACGTAAAGGCTATTTCTGCTACAGTCGGTGCAGGATGCGGTTGGGAGGGTCATGAATATCCCATAGGTATTAGAATCGATTACGTAAATGAAAGTGGAGAAGAGAATCATCTCTGGTTTGACTTTTACTATAATGGGGGAACATGTGGTAATCCAGAGCCAAGCACAGGTAATACATATGTTACCATAAAAGTCTCCCAAAATGAATGGTATTCATTTTCTTCAGACAACATCAAAGACTTAATTCCTGATGCTGTAAGACTAACTAAAATTTGGGTTTTTGGTAATGGATGGGATTATACAGGGAGGGCAGATAATTTAGAGCTAATTGTTCATCCTTCCCTACTTACATTCGAAGATAATTTCAGTACACTTGATCTAAATCGCTGGATTCCCTTCGGTTCTCCCTCACCACGTGTTCTTCCATCAGCAGAAGGAAGAGATGGTGTGTTTGACAACAATGGGGATGGCTGGTGCAATAGCGGTGCTGTCTCAAAAGAAAACTTCTCGTTCCCCAACGGCTTTACAATGGAGTCCGACATGTACCTGAAAGTTACAAGTGTCGCTGGGTGCTGGAATGCACCGGTAATCGGTTTAACAAGGCTGAATACGCCCACGGGAGAAGGTGTATGCCCCACCGAGAGCTATCCTATGGGTGTTATATTTGGCATAGACTATGTTGGTGATGCGTGTTGGGCAGCACCCAAAGAAAAGAGAAGGCATGCATACTTCATTATAGGGCTCTATACAGAAGATGGAACTTGGGAAAGCGTTAGCTGGCTTAACGCAGATAATTATACAGATGCGTGGCATAATTTTAAGATTATTGTGGGAAGCGATAGGATTGTGAACTTCTATGTTGACAGTGATTTGATTTACACGTCTGAGAAGAGAATTAATGAAACGGTGCTACAAGAGAAGAAAATATTCTTAGGGATACGCTCTTCCGGCTCAGCGGGGAAGTCTTACCATGATTTTATAAAAGTATATGCAGTGGAAAAAGAACAACAACCGCCAATTGCTAATTTCACATACACACCAGAAAAACCGGTTGTTAACCAACCCGTAACATTTAACGCTTCGTCATCTTACGACCCTGATGGCGGAGAGATAGCCGAATACTGGTGGAATGTCAGTGGAACAGTTTACACAACTCAAAAATTCAATCACACGTTCACCAATCCTGGTGAGAAGTATATTTCCCTGCAGGTTAAGGATGATGAAGGCGATATAAATAGCACAGTGAAGTGGATAAAAGTTGGTCCTGAAAACTGGTATGCAAAGGATAGCTATGTAAAACTAATCTCAGGAACCTTAGCTGGTCAAGATATAAATTCAAGCAACCCGGAAATAACTGTATCTCCCGATAAACAAATTTCTGGTAGTTTCGATATTTCTGTTAAAAACACCGGACATTCGGGCTCTATTTTTCCAATAGTAGCCACTCCCAACTGGGGATCTCATGAGTCCTGTTATTGGTCTATCACGGGACATCAGGCTCCGGGTATCAAAACACACACCGTAAATGTTGTTCTAACTGCTCCATCAAAACCCGGAGTTTATTACATTATCGTTGCTGGTCAATGGGAGCTAAGCACTGCAAATGTTGCTTCAGGAACTAATTGGCGTGTAGGAGAGAATCATTGGAATGACGGAAATGATTTAGCGGATTGGAGTACAACAAAGATAGAGGAAGCCATTAATTCTGGGTTAGTTATCGCAGATTGGGAGAAAGTAGAGGGAATGATTAAAATGTATGTCCCAGCGACGGCAATAAGGGTGAAAGTGGTAACAGAAAAACCAAAAGCATGGCTACATTCAGGCTATGACCTCTTCAACACTCGTTATTACCCCTACCCCTCGGAAACTGCAGTCCCCATGAATAACTTCAACCTTTCATGGACATCTCCAAACAAAGGTAAGATTTTAACCGGCGACATAAACGACGATGGCAATCTCGAACTGGTATCAGCCTCCGAGGAGAGAGTTTGTGCATTGGACAAAGATGGAAATGAGTTGTGGAGCAGAAATGTCGCAACTGATTCTGGCATTTCAGGTGCCAAAGTCAACTCAATGGATTTAGCTGATATGGACGGAGACAATGTTCCAGAAGTAATTTTAGGAGTTAGTCCGGCGGTGCCATATCCGGGAGTGAACAAGCCGCTTAGAATCCTCTTCTATGACGGCAGCGGTAACTTATTAAAAATTATCAGCACTCCAGATAGTCATAGGATAAATGTAAAATGTGCAGATTTAGACGGTGATGGAACGAAAGAAGTAATAGCAACTATTAACGCATGGTACACGCTAAAACCACGTGGTGTTTATGTCTATGATTACACAACAGGAAACGAACTCTGGCACTACAATGTCGGCCCACAGATATGGATAGATGCGATTGCAGATATAAATAACGATGGATATAAGGAAATTATATTAGGTAGCTTTGCACCGCATAATGGTAACTCAGACCATGGAACTGATGATTCCCACAGCTACGTGTTCTGCTTCGACAAAGATGGTAACAACTTGTGGACCAAACAGATTGGATGGGACAGTGTTTCCAGTAGTGTAGCGGATTTAGATGGCGATGGAAAAGTAGAGATTATTAGTTTCAGGAATCAGAACGAACCGTATTACCCGGGCCCAAACGATGTGTATATCTTGAACCCCGCAAATGGGAATATCGTGGACACGTATAATGGACCGTCGAACAAGGGCTGGAAAGGATGGGCGATAGCCGAGATTAACGGCGATGATAAAAAAGAAATCGTGGTTGGAAATAGAGATAGCAAGCTTCGTGTGTTAGATCACAACTTGAATTTAATCAATAGTAACAGCATAAGTGGAACGGTGCAGGCAATCAATGACATTAACGGCGATGGAAAAGAGGAGATAATCGTTTGCACTGATAATAAGCGAATACTCGTCTTAGACACTGATCTTAGCAGAAAGTTGGACTACGAGTTAGGTGCAAATGGGAATGCAATAGTTTCTGATTTAATACCTGGTGGAACAAACGAGATCATTGCATCTGCGGATAAATTGTATGTGTTGAGTGGAGTTGTCATACCACCAACAACCATAGATCAAATAATGTCTGATGCAAAGTTAATAGAGAAAATTCAAACGAATTCAACGGTAAACCTCAGCGCTATTATTGATGATAGTGAGTTTGATGCTATCTTACAAGGAGATTATGCTGTATGGGAAGAAAAATTAGACGATTACATTTACAAAGGAACTACATATTCTGGTGTTGTTGGTTACAGTAAGAGCCCAGTAATTATTAAGATCGCTGTCAACGAGGATGGAGATTTCTATTTAGGCACTTTTAATGGAACTGCAAATGACAATCTGTTAATATTTTCTCAAAATTATCGAGGAATTACGAACTACCGTGATTTTAGTGGGAATTTGCTGGATAAATCTGTGTATGGTGAACCGCACGATATCTACCTAGATCTAGATGCCAGACAGAATTATTTAGCTTATATCTTCGGAGAAATTTATAAGAGTCTCTACAATAAAGGATACATTAAGACTGGACCGAAAGATTACTACGAGCTTTATAACTGTAACTATTCCTTAGAAAACTATTTTGAGCGCCAAATAACGGTGATAAGGTCGTTTATATGTCATCAACAGTTTGATTATAGTTGGTATGATGAGAAATATAGACCAATAGATGAAGCAAGGAATGCAAAATGGTCCCCTATTGCAAATAATCCAGATCAAAACAGGGATCTGTCCCGAACCTTTAATGTAAGCTATCAAAACGTTAATGAATCATTTGTTTGGATACGTACATATACCGATAATGGTATGCATAGCGACATTACGATTTACGGTATAGATAACCCACCTGACTATAGCTGTAGTGGAGGAAGCGGTGGCAGAACTTGGAGAGTAACTTACGACCCAAATGCCGGGACATACAAAGTACACAATGACAATTGTGCAGCAGCAGAATTATTTTTGGATAATCAATTACCTGATAGGGTGTATATAGGGGGATATACCACTTGGTCACGTCTTGAACAGTCAGTAACAATCGCTGTTCTCGGTGATATAACCACATCAAATCATACCGAATCACCTTCTCCCGGTGATGATAATAATCCTGAGCCTTTAAAATGGGTAATCCCACCATCAGGTCAAGCAAACCAACCACCGATCGCATCCTTCACT
>Ga0190354_1000162_pt1 | contig 11132 bp, 10 predicted proteins | sample 4872131213_MG_FD_163436 | JGI IMG/M metagenome (GOLD analysis project Ga0190354, IMG submission 163436) | Hydrothermal vent microbial mat bacterial communities from Southern Trench, Guaymas Basin, Mexico - 4872-13-12-13_MG | ecosystem: Environmental > Aquatic > Marine > Hydrothermal vents >...
TCGGATTCACATCCACCACATATGCCCTGCGCTCCCCTTCACTGCGTACTACAAAGTCTATTCCGATATATCCGCTACATCCCAACGCAGCTACAATCTGCTTGCTCATATCCAATATCTCCCTCTCTGCATCCACATGGTAAGGGACCAACCCACCTGTATAACGGAGACGGAGCCTTCCAGTATGCTCCATGCGTATAAACTGCTTATTCACTGTTAGTGGTAATGCTCCTGAAGAGCCAGCAACCACACTGCTGCTTATATTCTCTCCTTTTATATATTCCATAGTAATAAACCCGTCACCAGGATCGTACCTCTTTGTGCCTTCTATTATAAAGACATCCTCAGAAGCACATCCATATCTCGGTTTGATTACATATTTCCTGCCCGGTATCCACGCATCAGCAACAATTTCAGGTACCGGAATACCTGCTTCACTCAGTATCTCTGTAGTCTGCAGTTTATCTGTGCAAATCCGAACGCACTCGCAGGGGCAACCGAGATTGACGGTGTTCGATTCCACGATCTCGGTGAGAGATAAAAGCAGCTCATCTGGTGCAATGACAATTCCAGCATCACAGTCCTTCGATAGTTTATCCACCGCAGCTTCGAAATCACGTTCCTGCATGGGTGAGATGACTTCATTACCCAGCCTCTCAAAGCTCTGCTTCAGCGTGGTTAACATTGCTCTCCCTTCTCTTTGCAAAGACATCCCTTCTTCACCGCGCGAACCCACTGAATACTCTGCCACCATTATCCTCATTTATCACTTATCTCTTCACTTCTTCATTGCGAGTGTTTTTCCATATCCAAGCAGTTTTGCCAATGCGAGTAGTATATTCATGAAATAGTCATTATGCAGCGTCCGCCCTAAATCCCTCTCCCAGTCACCCTTGATAGCATCGAATCTCTTTTTTGTCGCTTCCGTAATTTCACCAATGCTTGATTGAAAATCTGTTCTCTCCCGCGTTCGTATCTCGCTCTCCATCTCCAGTTTCTCTTCTTTCTTTCGCGCAGAACCAATGATATTCAGCGCCCTTGCCAGCGTGGAGAGCTTTATTGGCTTATCTCTTATCTTGTTCTCTTCCTCCAGTATCTCCTCCATCGTTATTGTACCATTCTCTATCCGGTTCCGGTACTTAAGTATCCAGTATGGAGTCGCCTCCTCTTCCACAACTTCCTCTTCAACAGCCGTTTTCGTCTTCTTTGTACCCCTGCGTAGTCCGGAAGTCTGAAAGCCCATGGCATTTATCGCTCTCGTCACCGTGGACAACTTTATTGGTTTATCTCTTATCCTGTTTTCTTCCTCCAGTATCTCCTCCACCGTTATTGTACCATTCTCTATCCGTTCGCGGTATTTCTGCAACCAGCCCGGTCCGCTCCCTTTTTTCTCTTCCTCTCCCGTCTCAGCCTCGGCTGCTGTTACCGTCTTAAACTCTGACTCTGCTTTCGCGCCCCTGCGTAGTCCGGAAGTCTGAAAGCCCATGGCATTTATCGCTCTCGTCACCGTGGACAACTTTATTGGCTTATCTCTTATCCTGTTTTCTTCCTCCAGTATCTCCTCCACCGTTATTGTACCATTCTCTATCCGTTCGCGGTATTTCTGCAACCAGCCTGGACCACTACCCTTCTTCTCTTCATTCACTGCGACTGCGGTTTCTGATCCCGCAGGACTGGGACTGGTTTCTGATTCTTCAGCACGATGCAGCCCGGAAGTCTGAAAGCCCATGGCATTTATCGCTCTCGTCACCGTGGACAACTTTATTGGTTTATCTCTAACCCTGTTCTCCTCTTCCAGTATCTCCTCTACCGTCACCGCTCCCCGCTCTATCCTATCCCGGTACTTCAATATCCAAGCTGGCGCCCTTTCTATCCTACCCATCACCCATCTCTCACTTTTTATTAGTTAAATATAAAGAATAATTTATAATACGGAGAAACGGAGAAATAGGTAGGAAGAAAAATAATACAGGTGGTGAGTACAAATTCCCTGCGGAAAGAAGAGAAAGATAGCGAAGATGCGAAAGCATAAGTTGAAGAAGCGAAGGAAGAAGATGCGATATAAGAAATAAAGGAAGGTGAAATGAAAGAACAGACTGAGGTAAGGACTCTAAAAGAGGGTAGATATGTTGTGATAGAGGATGAGCCTTGTACGATAGTGAGTATAACGACATCGAAGCCAGGAAAGCATGGAGCGGCAAAGGCGCGGATAGAAGGAATAGGTGTATTTGATTCCCAGAAGAGGACTGCGATTCAGCCAGTTACTGCGAAGATATATGTGCCTGTGATAGAACGCAGAAGTGGTCAGGTGCTTTCTATCACTGATGATACGGTGCAGGTTATGGATCTGGAAGATTATTCAACGATTGAGATAAAGGTACCAAAAGAATTGAAGGAGAAGGGTAGGATTGAACCGGGTAAGGAGATACCTTTTTTGCATTATGAGGGGAGATACAAGATAGATATGAGATAATGGGGGGAATGGGAGGTATCATAAGGATAGGATGGGCGAAAAGAAGTTAATTGGTAAGATAACACATTATTTTCCGAAGATCGGTGTTGCTGTGGTAGAATTGCGAGATGATATAAGAAAAGGTGATAAGATAAGAATAGAAGGTGCTACCACATCCTTCGAGCAGCAGGTGGAGTCGATGGAGATAGAGAATAAGAGGGTGGAGACTGCCACGATGGGACAGGCAATAGGGTTAAAGGTGGAAGAGAGGGTGAGACCTAATGATAGTGTGTACAGAATAGAAGAAGGGGATGGAGAAGAGTAGAATAGAAGCAAAGAGATGAAGAAGGGGTGGGAGATAAAAGTAAGGGATGTGATGGTGGAAGATGTTGCTTATGTAACGGTTCCAGGAACGCGAGAGGAGTTGATGGCAATTTGCAAATCGAGATATATCTCTGGTGCTCCGGTGGTCAAGGATGGGAAGTTAGTAGGAATAGTAACGAGGCAGGACGTGTTAAAGAATCCAAATGAGGAGCAGATAGCGCTACTCATGACCAGGAACCCCTTCACAATCGGTCCAGACGCGAGCATAGTCGATGCATCAAGGCTTATACTGACAAATAAGATTCGTCGTTTGCCCGTTGTGGAAGGTGAGAGACTTGTTGGTATAATCTCTGTTGCGGATATAGTTCGGGCGATAGCAGATATGGACTTTACTGAGCCAATAGGCGATTACATAGCTGATGAGACCGTAGCTGTATGGGATGAGACGCCTCTGTCGGTAGTGGGACGGATAATGGAGCTTGCATGTGTAAAAGCAGTACCAGTCCTGAATACAGAGCTCGAGCTGGTGGGGCTTATAGCCGACCGGGACCTGATAAATGCTGCGATAATTGAGGATAATACAACGGATTCAGACCTCTCTTTAGGCTCGGATGAGGACGAATGGACATGGGAAGGTATGAGGGATACAATGAGGTTATATTATAGTGTATCAAAGATAAGCTTACCGAAGAGACCTGTGAAGGAGGTAATGGTGAAGGAAGTAATAACTGCGACCCGTAATTCAACGGTGAGCGAATGTGCGAGAGTGATGAGCAAGAACAAATTTGACCAGCTTCCTGTTATTTCAGCGCGTGGTAAGCTGGTGGGCTTATTACTTGATAGGAACCTTCTTAAGGTTTTGGTGTAGATGGGTGATAGAAATGTTAGGAGGGCTTTTCAGGCAGCGTAGAGCCAGATACGATATGAGCGAGGATGAGAAGTTCTATCTGATGAGCTGTTCAGACTTGCTGGGTGAGATAACGCCGGTTATAGATGGTATAGGAGTCATGCATGACTTCTTCTGGGAGAAGATAAGCGAGAGGAAATATGAGGAAGAGATGCAGAAATGCAAAGAGACTGCGAAGAGCACATTAAATGAAGCGGAATGTATAAAGGCACCAGAACGTTTTAAGGAGATGCATGACCACTTTGTGAAGGGACTGAGATACTTTGAGCAATCTTACACTGAGTCTAAGGTATATCTGAGTGATAAGCAGCGGGAGCATATAGCGGAAGCGATAAAACTTGCATTGCTTGGTAGTGCCGAGCTCAGAGATGGCAACAAGCAGTGGGAGAGGATAAAGAACGAAACGCGAATGGAGGGATAAGATAAGAGTAGAGAGTATAATTTCATGGTGGCTGTGAGAAGAGATAGCGTGGAGGAGCTTGCACGGCGAAGAGGTTTCTTATGGCAGGCTTATGAGATATATGGCGGTTCATCGGGTTTTTATGATTATGGTCCCCTTGGTGCGAGCTTGAAGCGGCAGTTGGAGGCGGTATGGCGACTTTTTTATTCGCTTGAAGGCTTTTATGAGATAGAGAGTCCAAACATAGCACCTGGTGAGGTATTCATGGCATCAGGTCATCTGGATTGCTTCACTGACTCCACTGTGGTATGCAAGAACTGCAATAGATTCTTTCGCATTGATGATGAGATAGTAGCGGGTAGTAAGTGCCCTGAATGTGGTGGCGAGCTGGAAGCAGCTGGTGAGTTCAATCTGATGTTTCAGACGAGGATAGGTGTGCCGAAGATGGATATGAAGAAGAGTGAAGGGTATCTGCGACCGGAGACGGCGCAGGGGATTTTTATCAATTTCCAGAGGCTACTCAGGTTCAACCGTGATAAACTGCCATTTGGTGTTATACAGGTAGGGAAGGCGTATCGAAATGAGATTTCACCCCGACAGAGCCTCATCAGATTGAGAGAATTCACAATGGCGGAGGCTGAAGTCTTTGTTGATCCGCGGGAGAAGAACTCACATCCTGGTTTCGATGCGGTCAAAGCCACAGAGATATTGATAAACCCTGCGGAAGGAGAAGAAAGGGAGATGAGCCTTGGAGATGCAGTTAGAAGTGGTATAATCGCGAATGAATATCTGGGCTATCATATAGCGAAGGTGAAGGAGTTCCTGGAGAAGATTGGCATTCCCACAGACCGATTGAGATTCAGACAGCATAGAAAGGACGAGATGGCACATTATGCCCGCGATTGCTGGGATGCTGAGTTTTTAAGTGCGAGGTACGGATGGATGGAGATAGTAGGCATTGCAGATAGAGGTGATTATGACCTCTCGGCGCATGCTTCTGCTTCAAAGGTGGACATGAGTCTGCATTCCCCACATGGTAAAATAGTACCACATGTGATAGAGCCCTCATATGGTATAGACCGGATATTTTATGCATTGCTTGAGAGTGGGTTTGCGGAGGAGCGAGTGGGAAAGGAGAACAGGCGAGTATTGCGCTTAATACCGGGACTTGCACCGATAAAAGTGGCTGTGTTCCCATTACTCAATCGAGAGGAGCTGAAGATGAAAGCGAAGGAGGTGTTTCAACGCCTGAAGCGAGAGCTGGTATATGTGGACTATGACGATTCTGGCAGTATAGGCAGGCGATACAGGCGCCAGGATGAGATAGGCACGCCCTATTGCATCACCATAGACTATCAGACTCTGGAGGACAACACCGTCACGATAAGGGACAGGGACACGATGCAGCAGCGCAGGGTTAAGATAGATGAGTTATCGGGGGAGCTCATGAAGTCCCTCAAGAGCTTACAGATATGAAATCTCGTAATTTATCGCTTAAGTGTAGCCCTGTGGCACTGTTTAACTCCTCTATACTGCTGTATGGTCTGCTCTTGATTATTCGTGCGGCATTACGAGCACCAATACCCGGTATCGCCTCTATTTGATACATCTTAGCTGCGTTTATCGGTAGAGGATACTCAATTGCCGTAATGGAGCGCATTCCATAATCTATTACCTTTGCATCAACGAATTCATTGCGTTTATACTGACCGACAACACCAACAAGGATAGGATACGAGCCCAGCTGTCGAGCAAAGGTGATTTTACCAGCTTGAGATTCGCATCTCAGGTCTCTGAGCACAGTGCCAAACGGGATAATCCGTTTGAGCATTTCGCGGTCTATATTCTCGCGAACCTTTCTCTTGAACAATTTGAAGTGGCGTTTATGCCGCTTCACGTTTCTATAACCAAACTCAGCGATAGGCGTATGTGGGAGTATCTTCACCTGCCGGATATTAATTCTACGAATAAGCAAGTCCTGACGGAGGAGGCTCAGCAGGAACTCATAGTTCAGTTCGAAGGTCTTTTTGGTCTCTCCCTTCAGTCCGAATACGAAGTTCAAGCCTGGCAGGAGTACGGGCATCCCATTTGTACCACGTGCTCTGCCGAGGGTGTTCATCATAGAGGTAGCGAAGAGGACCTCATCAGGATAAACGGCGAGATTATTCGCTTTCACAACCTTCTCATCTACACTCTCCATCCCGAAGGCGGCGACATTACCCGCTGTTTGGAACTCCACAATCGTCTTCAGTACCTCTCTGCTCTCTTCAGGATACATTACAATCGTTCTCGGGTTGATGTTATCGAGATGAAGAGTCTTTATTCCGGGGCACAGGCGCCAGATAGCGATATGGAAATTCCGCATTCGCTCAGGTTCAGGCTTCGGATTCGGATTGGAGAGGTCGCTCATGTAGGTCAGGAAATCTGATTGCTTACCGAGTCTGAAGTGCCTTACACCGAGTGAGTACAGGCGTTCAAATTCAGCGAGAACACATTCAGGAGGTCGCATCCACTTATGCTGGAATCGTTCTATACAGAAAGAGCATCTTGACCAGTAGCAGCCCCTGTAGGTCTCCATCTCGCATATAACATAAGGGAAATCGGGATGCTTTCGCACCACTTCGGCACCGAGCAGTGCAAATCTGTTCAGGTCTGCTCCTTCTCCTTTTGATGCCGTAGCATGGGCTATCCTGAGCATGCGTTCATACAGGCGCTCTTCAAAGGGATAATCAATGATTTCAAGCATGGGCAGCCTTTCTCGCTCTTCTTTACTCAATTCCAGTGTGATTGGACCAACAAGGATGTTATGGTTCGCGATAGCGACCTGCGGCAGTTCTTTCTTCGTGAGTGGCACACCACCGAGGTATTTACCCGGTACCACCGCGCCCGCGATGATGACCATGAAGTCGAAGCTTTTGAGTTTCGCTCGTAACTGCGCATCGGCTCTGAACTGATCTATTGTGAGATAGGTGCATGATAAATCTGCGTCCTTTATCGCTCTGAGCATGCCCCAGATATAACGCGGATAGGGTGCGATATAGGGAGGAACGCCAAGACAGGAGGGCTCATCCACATAGCCATCGAGAATCGCTATCTTCATATATCCTCCACTACATAGGTATTCCAAGATGGTATAGGTATATTATTGACACATGAATAGAGAAGATAGAGAATAGGGAGATGCGGATGAGCATCGAGGACATCGGGGATAAGCTATTAAAGAAGGCACGAATCATTGCTGATTACCAGTTTGGCTCAGGTACTGGTGAGGCACTGTTCCCGGAGCGTGAGGAGTTTGAGTTCATCCTTACGAGGAGTGGGCGAATGTCGCAGATAAAGGATAAGTATAGCGGCAGGCGAATAGCGACGTTGAGGAGTTTTGACGGCTTGTTCACGCTCGGCATAGAAGGCGCTGAGCGACTACAGCGATTCCTGGAGTATCCACGGATGCGAGTTGTTATGAATGATGCGGTCAGTGAATACATAAGAGCGGGAGGGACAGCCTTCTGTAAACACGTGATAGATGTTGACCCTGAGATAAGAGCATACGATGAGGTCATAGTGGTTGATGAGCGAGATAACCTGTTAGCGACGGGCAAAGCGATGTTATCCCCAGAGGAGATGCGAACATTTGAGCATGGAGTGGCAGTTAAGGTGCGATATGGTGTAATAAAAGCTTGAGGGGGATTATGGATGAAGAAGTGATCTGGGATGTGCTGAGGGAGAAAGGGCTCAGTATCTCTACCGCGGAATCATGCACAGGTGGTCTGTTATCTCATTTAATAACGAATGTGCCTGGCAGTTCTGACTATTACAGGGGCGGCGTGGTCGCGTATGCAAATGAGGTAAAGGAAGAAGTTTTGCATGTACCCCAAGAGATAATAGAGAGGGAGGGGGCGGTGAGTGCTGCATGTGCGAGGGCGATGGCAGAGGGTGTGAGGAGACTGCTGCATGCGGATGTGGGCATTGCCACCACGGGCATTGCGGGTCCAACCGGGGGTACACCTGATAAGCCTGTTGGATTAGTTTATATAGCATTGGCTACAAAAAATAACGTCTATCATGAGCGGTATATCTTTCATGAAGATAGAGAAGGGAACAAGCATAAGGCGGCAGATGCCGCATTTAGGTTGTTACGAAGGCATATATTATCAAGGGCTCGTAGCTCAGAAAGGTAGAGCAGCGGGCTTTTAACCCGTCGGTCGCGGGTTCAAATCCCGTCGAGCCCGTTAAAGAGCAAAGATGAAGAAGGGGAAAGTTTCGATACTAGAACATGAGTTAGTGCCCTTGCACGAAGTGATGACAGAGCGAGAAGTGGAAGAGCTTTTGAATAAGTATAAGATAAAGAAGGAACAACTACCAAAGATTAAATCCAGTGATCCTGTAATAAAAGAGATAAAGGCGAGAGAGGGGGATGTGGTCAGGATAATGAGGAAGAGCAGAACAGCGGGGAGGTTCATATCTTACCGATTGGTAACGAAGTAAGGGGGGATAAATAGATATGTTGGATAGAAGTGTTCTTGCAAAGGCATATTTCAAACGGGAGAAGATAGCGCAGCATCAGCTTGATTCCTTTAATTACTTCCTTGAAGCGGGTATGCAGAACATAATAGATGAGCAGTCAGGCATAGAAACCACGATCGCTGGTGAAGATGAGCGGGGGAAGTATAAATTGTGTGTAAAATTCGGCAAAATACGGGTTGGCACTCCGAAGGCGAGGGAAGCGGACGGCTCTTATGAGAGGATCTTCCCTTTCCAGGCTCGTTTACGGAATTTAAACTACACAGCCCCCATATATCTTGGGATGCAGCTGGTGAAGAGCTATGAGAGTGGCGAGGAGGAGCCAGATGGAGAAGAGAAGGAGGTAGAGATCGGTGAGCTTCCTATAATGCTGAAATCCAAGAAGTGTAACCTCTATGGGCTCTCAGACGACGAACAGATACTGGTCGGCGAAGATCCGCTTGACCCTGGTGGCTATTTCATCATAAATGGCTCTGAGCATGTGGTAATTACGCTGGAAGACCTCGCTCCGAACAGGATATTCGTCAATTTTGAGGAGCGGTATGGGAATAAGACGGTTGTTTCCAAAGTCTTCTCTCTTAAACACGGATTCAGAGTCCCGATAAGGGTGGAGATAAACAAGAGAGGCATACTTGAAGTCTCGTTCCCAGCAGTGCCCCGGAAGATAAACTTCGTAACGCTCTTGCGTGCCTTGGGGCTCGAGGGCGATGAAGCGATAATAAAAGCGGTCTCTGATGATCCAGAGATAGAGAAATATATCAAAGAGAACATAGAAGAGTGCGAGGTGAAGACGCAAGAAGAGGCGATAGACACACTGGGTCGAAGAGTCGCACCAGCGCAGGCGCGTGAATTCAGAGAGAGGCGCGTGAACTACATCATTGACCGGTATTTCCTGCCACATCTTGATGATAGGATTGCAAAGGCGCATTTTATAGGTAGAATGGCTGAGGCATGTTATGAGCTATCCCTGGGGCGGCGTGGCGAGGATGACAAGGACCATTACGCAAATAAACGGCTGAAACTCGCAGGGGACCTGATGGAGGACCTGTTCAGAGTATCATTCACCAAATTGGTAAAGGATATGCGGTATCAGTTGGAACGTGCGAATATGCGAAGCCGGGAATTGAAGCTTGTAACTGCTATTCGGTCTGATGTGCTCACCGAGCGATTACTGCATGCACTGGCGACCGGGAACTGGGTTGGTGGGAGAGCAGGAGTATCACAGTTACTGGAAAGGAGCAATTATATTGCTACGCTGAGTCATCTCAGACGCATAATATCTCCTTTGTCAAGAGCGCAGCCGCATTTTGAAGCTCGGGATCTCCATCCAACACAATGGGGTAAGATATGCCCTACCGAGACGCCTGAGGGTCCTAATTGTGGTTTGGTCAAGAATTTCTCGCAGATGGTCGAGATAACAGTGGGTGTAGATCCTGATAGTTTTAAAGATGTTTTATATTCCCTTGGTATCATACCGCCCGCTCGTTCCATGGATATTGATGCCAGAATCAGAACTCGTGTATTTGTGAACGGTGATTTCATAGGTTTTGTTACAGAGCCTGAGCGATTTGTGGAGGAAGTACGGCGAATGAGAAGGCGGGGAGAGATATCTACGCAGTTGAACATAGCACATTATCAGGATAGGCGAGATATAATCATAAATTCAGATCGTGGTAGAGCGAGGAGACCGGTGATAATCGTGGAGGATGGTAAACCTCTGGTCACAGATTCACATATAGATAAATTGAAGAACGGGGAGATAGGATTTGATGACCTTGTGAAGGAAGGGGTGGTAGAATATTTAGATGCGGAAGAGGAGGAGAACGCACTGATCGCAATGAACGAGGAGGACCTGAGAATTGGAGTGGATTACACGCATCTGGAGGTTGATCCATCGTTGATCCTGGGTATTGTTGCGGGTCTTATACCCTATCCCGATCATAATTCATCACCCCGTAACACAATGGGCTGTGCTATGCTAAAACAGTCCCTTGGTATTCCCGCTGCTAATTACAAGCCCCGTGCTGATACCAGAACGCATATACTGCATTATCCGCAGAAGCCGATAGTGAATACGAGGACTTCGGAACTTATCTTACATGGTAAGAGACCCGCAGGTCAGAATTTCGTCGTTGCTGTATTGAGTTATGAGGGTTATAATATGGAAGATGCGCTGATATTGAATCGCGCAGCAGTGGATCGTGGTCTGGGCAGGAGTCATTTCTTCAGAACTTACGAGGGCGAGGAGAGGAGGTACCCGGGTGGTGAGGAGGACAAGTTCGAGATTCCAGATACGGAGATAGTGGGTGTGAGGAGTCATGAAGCCTACAGCCAGCTGGACGATGATGGGATAATAAATTCTGAGGTGGAAGTGGCACCGAATGATGTCCTGATAGGCAAAACGAGCCCGCCAAGGTTCTTGGAGGAGACTACGGAGCTATTAAGCCCTTTAGAACGTAGAGACACCTCTGTTTGTACTCGTTCCAATGAGCGTGGCATAGTTGACTCGGTTGTACTCATGGAATCGA
>Ga0190354_1000164_pt1 | contig 11087 bp, 14 predicted proteins | sample 4872131213_MG_FD_163436 | JGI IMG/M metagenome (GOLD analysis project Ga0190354, IMG submission 163436) | Hydrothermal vent microbial mat bacterial communities from Southern Trench, Guaymas Basin, Mexico - 4872-13-12-13_MG | ecosystem: Environmental > Aquatic > Marine > Hydrothermal vents >...
CAATATTACCCTCTGTCCTCCACTCCCATAATATGGGAGTGGAGGACAGAGGGTAATATTGTTGTCCATTTTCTTCGCTCTTTCTTCTTTTCGCTTGAAAAAACGAGAAAAAAGTTTTTTTTGCTTTCTCATTTAGAGATAGATTTCTAACGTTACGCTAAAAACATCTTTGGAAAAGAGTTTCCGTTATTTTCTTTTTCAATATTATTTGTGTAACGTTGTGTTACTTACACCTTTCTTTTTTAACTTTTAAATTTTTCTCTTTTAAAGTAATGAACTTTCTTTTCTAAGGATTATTGCTTTCTTTTTTAGTTTCTGAAATATGCAGGTGTTAGTTTTGTATGAATTCGAGGAGTGTTAGTAAATATTTGCGGATTTTCCTTTTTATTGGACTTAATTTTTTACGTAACACGGTGAAATGTAATGTTATCGGCATGATTAACGGTAGTTTACCGCATGTTACTAAACGTATATAACATTTAAAGCATGTTAAGTGTGGTCGCCGTAATTTATGTGCACATAACTTTTCTTTACGCCAACACGACCACGCTGAAATCTTTTTACCGTAAAATCTACGTTGTTTCTTAGTTAAGGTGAAAATCATATAAAGTTTCCCCGTTACGTCTTTAACGATAACGTAGTATGATGTTCTAATTATAGGTGTGAATCCAACACTCTTAAGTATCGCTATTAACTCATTCTGGTTTTCAGTTTTAAATATTATCTTTTCTAATTCATTAAACATTAAAAATTATTCTCCTCTAACATGCTTTGAAATTATAATGTTTATCAACATGATTAAGCCCGCTAACAACATGATGAATCCCACATATCCGCCCTCCAACGATATTACCGTGCCTTTCAATTCCCACACCTGATGTGCAAAATCATGTAACGTTACTCCATACCCAACAAATGTTAGAATCAAAGCGATTATAAGCATTTTTTTCCTCATTATTGCCGTTACCCTCCTTATATTGGTATTGTGTAACGTATGTAAATGTTATCGTCGGGTATAATGTCTTTAGGTATAACTGAGTCCTCAAGTATTATATGCTGGTTAGGTGGTGACAGGTCGTCTATTACACCCATTTTGCGAAATGTTGCGTATCGGTCGGATATCACTGTTCCCTCGATTATTATTTCCGCCTGCGTCTGATAATATGCGCTTGGTCTAACCGTTGGATTAAAATCCCATGAAGCATAGACAGGTGAACCGATAACAGGATTAAACTCATTGTTAAGCGGATCGCCGCTTGAATCCGCCATGTTAGGTGACGAAGTGCTCTCGCTTGCCACAATCATCCAATTACCTGTTTCAACGCCGACAGCGCCCTGACTAATCAGATACGCTATCGCTAACTGTCCATCATACACTAATAGGTCTCGTTTACGCCTATACTTGAAGATTGTTTCACCGTTACGTATTATCTTCACCATGAATTTAGGTTTTATGCGCCTAAGCATTCTATGCGCTTTTATTCGCATGGTCTAACCGCCCCCTCATATTTTTCAAACGGCGAGTATTGAGTTGAATAGTGAACTCGTTCACCATCACGATACGTTACAGCATAACCCTTAATGTAGCGCCGCTGATAGTAGATGTGCGCTTTTATCGTTGTAGGTTTACGCCACCTACCAAACATCATGAAAAACTTTACCGCCGTATTCATTACTACATCACCTTACCGTTATTATTCATTCAGCATGAACTCTAAATAATCAATTAAATCCTTAAGTTGCGGATTTCTTTCAACCAACCTGCTCAATTTCCTCCGATACGTGAATCCCTTTCTCACACCATGCCCCTTTAAATGTGGTGTTATTCCGCTCCCATGACCATGCTCAGACGCCACTCTCTCAACAATACGGCTATAATAATCAAACTCGTTTATCTGCTGGTTTTCACCTGTTGGATGCGTGTTACGGTAGCGAATATATCGGCAGTACCGTGCATTCCAACTATATTCTTTCCATCCAGCAGGTGGAGTCTCCCCGTTACTATCGTAAACCGTTTCCCACGTTGAACCGTCTTCACTGACCTCAATAACGTAACTTGACGGTCTATTCTCCGCTCCCCAATAAATGCGGCATCCACCGCAAATTTTAAGCGCCCCCATATCGAAAATCACATAAGCCCCAGCCTCATTAATCGGGTCAGGTTGCCAATACGATGTTTCATCATCGTCCGTTAAATACAATCTGGAATCTTCTAGAACTTCAAGAGTATATAATCTGAAGGCATCCCCATAAACATCATAAAGAGAGCTCATATTTCCTATTTCCCATTTTAAATATCTACACGTAACAGTAACTGTTCCTTCTTTTGTATCATTTGTTACCTCATCAATTAAAGTATAATTTACATCATCATTAGAATACCATAATCGAGAATATGACCATAAATTTATGGTTTGATGTTTATATCTTATATTACATTCTCGAATCGAGCCTAAATCCCATACAATCTTTTCAAGAGTTTGTCCTTTCCCAACAATGCCAGATGAGTATGCATAAGTCGTGTCATCACCATCATAAATGTTAGATTTATTAACAACTCCACTCACTCTTAATTCTTTCGCAGATAAATTCATTGGTAATATAGCGTAAGACGAAACTTGAACATTTAAAGGCGTAATATAATCGCTTTCCAACGGTGTAGGCAATTTAACCTTATTTAACGGTATCTCCACTTCAGCAGGTGTTACCTTCGGTATAATAGTGTTGAATCCACCCATCATATTACACCTCCGCAATAAACAATCTCGCCTGATATATTTTTCCACTTCCCCCAGCATTAACGTTAACGATTTTAATTTCCGTTCCACTATCAGCAGGTTGCCCCTCATTCATAGCAAAGAAATCAACATAATGAATCGTTCCCCCACCACCAAACACTATACGTATGCTTCTCGTTACACCGCCGCTAACCCACATTATTTTAAAAACGTTTTCCTCATCGCTACTAACATAGAATCCATAAATCAGTCCATGTTTACCGCCTGAAACGGTATGTGAAACCAAACTTGTGTTGGCGGACGGCGCGGCTACCTCGTTCCCGTGAACCCATGATGGAGACACATTTCTACCGTAACGAATAAGCCTGCTTAAAACCGTTAATGTAACGTCAAGTTGACTATTAAGTTTACTGTAAATATTATTAAGTTTCGTGTTCGCCCCACTATCTGGATAATCACTCGGAAAGTTACCTACATTAACGTTTTTTAAATCACTTACCTGACTCGCAGGTAACGGATAATTACTCGGTAGATTACCTACGTTTACGTTTCCACCTTCCTTCAAATAGTCAGTAGGCATATTATTTACCGTTACATTCTTTAAGTCTGATACTTGACTTGAAGGTAACGGATAATTACTTGGTAGATTACTTATGTTAACATTTCCGCCTTCCTTAAGTAAGCCAACATTATCCTCCTGTAACGCAACTTTAAAGTTTCCTCCAGAAGTTAACGATGACGGTAACTGACCTGCCTTAGCGTAATCCGTTGGCATATTATTTACCGTTACATTCTTTAAGTCGCTTATTTGTGATGACGGCAACGGGTAATCGCTTGGTAGATTAGCAACATTAACATTACCGCCCTCCTTAAGATAATCGCTTGGTAGATTAGCAACATTAACGTTGCCGCCCTCTTTCAACGGTGTTATCGGCTCACCTGTCGAGGGGTCAACGATAACATATGCTTCCTCATAAACCTCGTTACCGTTAACCGTCCGCTTTAATGCTCTAACTTTTTTGCCTGTTCCATCTGGAGGCAACTGAATGTAACTTTCACTCATTTATACCCCGCTCCTCATACTCCCATATAATAGCGTATCCATCAAATTCTTCATCGCTTAACTCCGCTAACTTCTTTAAATCCTCCTTTATCTTCCGTATCGCCTCCCTCTCGTTTTCCGCCTCAACATACCCGGCAATCTCATACCCATACTTCATCAGGTTAAATCACCTCCATATTGTAATACTACTTTTCTTTCTTCATTAATCCCCGCTGAACCGCGAGACTCATAAAAAACCCTAAGCCCGCCGAAATACCTGCGCCGGCAAGCGCCGTCACAGGATCGCTGACCACCTGCGTTATCTGAATCGCAGATAAAGTGCTGAAGAAGTTTACGCCCGCAAGTATCCCAGCGTTAACCAATTGGTCTCTAAACCCGTTAGGCGGGTTCTTATGGTTCAACACTTCATTACGCTTCACTCATATTTCACCCCCCAACATTTTTTAGTTAAGTCATAACCGTAACATACTCAACGTCAACACCATACAAATCTTCTCCCGAATCAACTATTACAGGCGTTCGCCAACTACCATCATAATATGTGTATGCGAAAACAGTATATAGGTATGAATCAGTGAAACTCACCCATGCGACAACAATTAACCCGTTATCGTAAACCGTTATAACAGGCTCATACTGAACGTTACTGTCCATTTCCGGATGCGTGCTTAAGCGTATCGGCGTGCTCCATTCTTCACCGTTAAATTTACTATACCAGATTTGATCGTTGAAAGGAAATTCAGGTGATGTTCCATTCCATACGGCGTGAACGTTTCCGCTTTTATCCGCATATATACATGGATGTTCATCGTAGTAGTCGTATCCGTCCGGTAGAGCGCTAACCTTAACCGTTTCACTCCATTCTGAGCCATTAAACATTCTATGCCAAATCCGGTAGCTTCCACCATCATAAACCCCCGCCCACGTTATATGGACGTTACCGTTCCTGTCAACCGCTAATGAAGGCGATAACTGTTGTTTACCGCTAAGCCTTGGGTCATCAGACAACTCAATTATCGGACTCCAAGACTCACCATCAAACATTCTATACCAAATCCTATAATATCCACTACTGTCAGACGTTAACCCACACCACGCCACATGAACGTTACCGTTCTTATCAACCGCCACCACAGGCTCACACTGATTGTATCCGCTCATGCTTGAAAGCGTTGACAATAGTATCGGCGTGCTCCATGACTCACCGTCGAACACACTGTAAAAAATCTTAGATTTCGATGGGCTATCACTTGTGCAGCCCCCCCATACAACATGGATGTGACCGTTACGGTCAAGCGTCCCGCAAACAAGGTCTTGATGATACCCCTCCATTTCAGGTAGAACACTTATCCGTGCAGGCTCACTCCATGTTTCCCCGTTATCAACGCTTTTACTGAAGAATATATGCTTCACTCCATTATAATAGCCAATATAAATCAGATATAATTCACCGTTAAATGGGTTACGTAGCAGGTTACGTTGAGTATTCCAATCTATCGCATATATATTTACGTCAGATAATATTTTCCTGTATCCCTCATCAACCCTATAAACGTATAGTGGATGCGTATCATCTGGAGCGGTTGTTACAAAAGCCATAGTGATACCTGTTAACGGCACAGATAATTCGGTTACACTTCTGCTGACATCTATTACTTTATTAACGTTGCGGTATGCGCATACATCCTCTATTGTCACGTTAAGTTCGTCCGCTAATCCCTCAACTATGCTCGCAACATTATTGAATAAGCTGTCGAGAATGCTTCTTATAAGCATCATGTATTTTGTTTCAATAACTGTTAGGTCGTTGAGCGCAGTGTTAACGTATGTGTCCCAATTAGTCTCCGCGTTGCTGATAGCCTCAAGTATCGCCGTTTTATACTCGTTGTAGTCGTTTTCGCTTGCCTGCCGCTCAAGGTCAACCCTCAAACAAATATCTATCAGCTCATTCTCGCTCAGCAGTCCCGCGTCAAACCATGCTTTAGCGCCTTCAACCGTGTCAAGCATCTCATTAATGCGCGCTAAATGCTCGTTCGCCACCTGCTCAAGCAAACTATACGCTCTATCCGTAACGGACTCCTTTAGTTCAAGAGCGTTCTCAAACCGGGTTCTCGCCATACTGTGGTAATGGCGATAATACATGAGCGCTAAATCATTCCACTCGTCGAGTAAACGTGAAATATCCGTCATAAGGTTGCGTAACGCATCGTCAAGCCGTCTCTCCCCGCCTCGAATAAAATTGAACGTTAACGATGGAATGTTTAAGCCTGTTTCCGCCCCAAGAAACGCCCTGCTATATCGGTCAGCGTTCTCCGCTTTCTCGGCGATGCCCGATGACTCCGCCCCGCTAATATACATGCCTCCACTATACACGTTCGCTAATGTGCCGATTGAGCCTGCATGGCTTGCGTTAATAGCGTATGCGATGCTCTGCTGAATCATCTGAATAAACATCTGCGTGGCAAGCGCCTCATCCACAATGCCGATGAAATCTATTGTTTTGTCAATGAACTCTATTATCGTATCCACCTGACCCTTAGCGCTTAACCCTGTAAGCGGGTCTTTCTCACCCTCAAGCAAACTATCCAATACTTCGGCAACCTTATCCCGCGCATTCTCCATAAAATATTTCCATTTAGCATATAATATTGCGTAACGGGCATACTCGCTTATCACGCCGAATCCTACGCTTGCGCCGATACCCGTTGCAACCGCACTCGGCACACCCACCACACATTCACCTCCTACGCTGACGTGAAAACGGCGATTATGCGGGTTGGCTTACGAATCGTAACAGTGATAGGATTAACGCTACCCCTGTTCACGCCGTCAACCTCCCAGTGATCGAAAACGTAGCCGCTGTTCGGTAATGCGGTTACAGTGAAACCGTGTCCCGCCGACACCTTATATGTGCCGGGGGATGGGTCGGTTGAACCCATAGTTGGATCGTTCACTTCAACCGTAACGTCATACATGGCGCGCCACACTTCGGTTTCCGATACAACCGCTAAGTCCCCGGCTATTTTACTCCATCCATGCGGAAGCACAACATACTGCTGTGGAGCAGGCGTCGGCGTTATCGCCGTTAACGTTCCATAAACACCCGTCCATCCGCTTCTAACCCGCTGTCCCACAATGCTTATAACAACGTCCGGGGCACCCGGCGGATACTCTGGAATCCACGCCATAACTGTTGGAGTCAACTTCATTTCCCCTGCACCCGTAACAATAGGATTCAGGAACAAACTGAAATGATACGTGTATCGCTCCGTTGTCCCCTTAACCGTTAACTCGCGCTCCATCACAGTCCTCTCACCTATAAGCGTTTCAATACCCGGAAAATAATCTGAAGGATTCACAATGTTAAATTCGCTTCTAAACTTGGCGAGAGGATACATAGCGTAATAATCGTAACGGTAGTTCTCGGCGTCAGGAGGCTCCTCAAACGTATCGTTCTCACACTGTATCACGATGAACGATTGAAGATTAGATAAGTCTGTTCTCTCAAGCAATTCAAGGTCGCTTATAACCTCATAAATATACTCGTCCACCTGAGGTAGATATCGCGGCGTTACAGGTGGACTCGCCCCCTTAGGATACTCCGTTAACCCACCCGTGTAAGTTTGCTGTAACCCATAAAGTTTGCCTCCGCCAACATTCATATTCTTGAAATGTAACGCTAAAGCATAATCCCGCAGTCTACCGAACATATACGCTACAATATTAATCTGGTCTATTACGTTAGCGTATTTACTCATGGTTTCATGCGATGCGGATAATCTTGCCTCAATCCTTGAGCGAACCATATCATCGAGAATCTGATCTCGAAACGCCTTTAAACTGTTAACGGTTGAGCCATACTCGCCCGGCGGAATCGGCGTGTAATAAGCGTAAATCGAGTGTTTACGGTCACTCAATTCTGTTACCGCCCCCAACGGGTCGGGAAAACCATTATAACTGTAAACAGCATATAAGCCGTTATCCCCGCTCGTGTAGGCGATTTCCCCAATGTTACCGTCGTCCTCGCTTGCCCAAACCGCGAGAACATAGGTTTTATCGTTCTCCACCTGCGGCTTAGGCTCTGAAAAAGTGAACTGTATCCAAGCAGGTTCACTTGATAAGCCGCTTCTCTCCTCCGTTACGCCAACCAAGCCCATACTTTCATAATCGTAAATAGCGCATTTAAACTTAACGTTACCTGACTGCGCGCGAACATAAGCGAAAATACTGTCAACCACCCCGTCCTGACCCGTAATAAACTTGCTTCCCACAATACGGTTGCTTACGCTCTCAAAATTCTCGCCCTCACCCGTATAACCGAAGGTCACCAAAACATTTATCCCCCAAACATTTTATACTCAACCACAAAAAAATGGGAATATAAAATAAAGTAGGTTAACGTGAAGTTCACGTTTACGGGTGAATGTCGGTTACGGTTACCTTAACGTTGTCCACGGTATCATCCCACTCAAGCACGTAGGTAACGTCGTATCCCGTGCCCTTATGAGTGTCGTCGAGCGCAACGTTCAATAGTTCATCAATAACGCCGTTAGCGTTGCTTAATATCGTGTCTCTAAGCGAAGTCAAGTTACCTTCATCAGCGAACTTCGCCATTACACATGCGTAAACTCCGTGAGCGATTATCGAGGGGCTTATAAGCCTGCCCTTAATGGGGTCGAACACGCTCTCAAGAGTCCCTGAGAACGAGTCGTTAGCATCCATATATCGTAGCGGTCTGGTGTCACCGCGCATCAGGAGAACACCCATAACAACGGGATTCCACACGCCGTATGGGTCATCCGGGTTAGCGCGGTAGCCAACCGCTCCGAGAACATAGCGCACAAGCTTAAACTTGTTAGCTTTCTCGTCAACCCTCGAAGCAAAGTATCCGCCTTCACCGAAAGCGTTGTCAATCCCCGTTTTCCAATCGTTATACGCCCGCGCCAGCTTAACTCTCTGCTTAAGCTTAATTACGTTAGCATCCCATCTTCCGCCAACAGTCTGCAGAAAGTTCTCGAATTCATCGCTTGAAGCATCGGCGATACGGTCTTGAAACGCAAGTTCATCCGGAATCTTAGTCTGCAGGTTAGCGTATATTCTCGCCTGCTCCGCCTTAAGAGTCTCCTTCCACTCGTTAAGGAGTTCGGTTGGAATGTCGCTTGGCAGGGTAACCGTTCCAATATACTTCCAATACTCCGCCATTCTTTACATCACCATTCACGGTTAGTACTATACCCAACCATATTCGTCCCTTAAAACGGTCATCCTCAAACGGTTGAGCATAGTCCAAGATAGATTTAACCAATAAACTTATATTTAAGTTTTTCGGTTAAGTTAGTGATGGTGAAAAAGTTATGGGCTTAATTGATTTGGCGATAGAATACACCCGTAATGAATTACTCAAGTTTTTTAATGAATTATACAATGCTGAAGCGTTTCCGCTTTCGCCGCGAGCCTACCACGCCCGCCTCTACCTACTCGTCAAAGAGAACCTTGCTAAAGGCGCCAAGCAGGCGGGCAAACACGTTTTAAACCCATACCGAAAGCAAATGGCGGTTACAGTTATTTTAACGGCGTTACATGACATATTCACATATGGTTATCAACCGCACATTATCAGGCGTTACGAAAAACTTTTAGATGAACTTATAGGTTACCATTAGGAGGTGAACATTATGCCCCGAAAGCTTTTAACGGCAATAGACCAGATTAACGAACGGATGATGCAAACCGTTATCACAGTTAATCGCGGTCAACAGCAGGCGCTACTCTTACGGCAACTACACACGCAGTTAACAACGCTTAAAACGCAACGCGAGGCATACCCGTTCCTCAACGTTCAACGACTAATGTTTTTGATGAGGCTACGCGAGTATGCGGTTTTAGCGCCGTTCATGATTCCACGCGAGCGGGTAACAACGTTAACAACCGCACTTAAGCCCCTATGGGAGCTCGAAGAGTTACGGCGTAAGCGAGTGTTACCGTATCGTAAAATACTTGAGTTAGAGTTCGAGAGAAGACAGCGGGTTACCCCGCAATTAACTGAGGAAGAACAAAAGTTAACGCGGTTACATGAGTTCAGCATAATACTGCTTGAACAGTATCTGATTGCGTTAATCGAGGAGTTCCTGTTACTCAAGTATGGGTTAACCGTGCTCGAGGTTCTCGAGAAAATCATGGAAATGTGCATGTATAAGCGCCAATACGCCCTAACAGTTCCACGTTTCGAGCACCTGCTTAAACTACTGCTTGAACTCTACGTTACAGCGTTCATGGCGCAACCTGAAACACTCAACCTGCTGGCTATTCGATGCACGCCGCTAACCATGACGCTGATGAAGCATAAAAACGCAAGCATTTATGCGGTGGCGTCAGTTCAGAAGCGCGCCACCAAGCAGAAGGCGCTACTCAAATCATGCGAGAAACGTAAGCCTGAAGTCCGACTTTTAAGCGGAAGCAGAACCCGCGCACCCGCAACCGCCATTAAACGGTTACTTGGAACAACAGAGGACTTAACCGAAGAAACAAAAATTAGCGTCGGCAAAGACTACTTTGGTAGAGACTTCTGGTTTTGGGTGTTACGCTACGCTTACGGCATACCCTATTGGATACGAAGAGTAATGGCGATGGAGCTAGGCATGCCTGAAAACTATAAACTCATACGCTACTTTAAACTCGCCGTTATTCCAAGCCGACGAGCGCGTAAAGCATGGAAGAAAGAACGGTTCTATGAGCGGTTGCCAATCCTTTACCACCGTGACGGATGGAAAGGAATCATGGATGTTTACAAGAAATATCATCCCGTCCCGCACGGCAGAAAACGAATCTTCCGAAAATTCACGCTACCACCATACGCTACTCCACCATAAGAAAGGAGATGAAAAACAAAATGGATTGGAAAACAACTTTAACCGCAACCGCAATAATCGTTCTCTTAGCTGTCCCCCCATTTCTCCTCATAAACAGCGCCGTTAAAATGGCCTGCAACCCAAACTCGCATCAAACACCAGAGCAAACAATAATTTCAACGGTTACATCCGCAATAATGCTGTTAACAGCATCCGCAATACTCCTCGTAATAGCGTTACTAATAACAGTTGTAATAGCAATAATCGTTATGGCAAGCGTAACGTAGCCGTTCGCAATTTAACTTCACCCGTTACGAAATAAATCTAACCGTTCAGAAACGAACAAAAAACGACATAAATGCACAATTTTATACATCTATGAACAACCACACAAATGAATAGTTATATATATAACTATTCATTTGAATAATTATATAT
>Ga0190354_1000165_pt1 | contig 11059 bp, 22 predicted proteins | sample 4872131213_MG_FD_163436 | JGI IMG/M metagenome (GOLD analysis project Ga0190354, IMG submission 163436) | Hydrothermal vent microbial mat bacterial communities from Southern Trench, Guaymas Basin, Mexico - 4872-13-12-13_MG | ecosystem: Environmental > Aquatic > Marine > Hydrothermal vents >...
AAGATGGATATGAACAACCCGTCTTTGGGAGGGTAGTGGAGACTGAAAGCAAGTGTGAAAAGATTCGTCACTCAATTCGAGTCACTTTTAGACTTTCTTTAACAAAAGATGAATTTGAAAAAATTGCACACATGTCCTTAGATCCTATACTTTCTACGCTTATAGTGTGGGACCTCAATGGAGTGCTCATAACATCAGATGAAAATATTGAAGACGTGAAAAGAATTGCAATTGCGTATTTAATGATGCAGAGTTAAAAATGAACGCCTTTATCTTTTCTTCTTGGAGAACATTACTAAAGTCCTTCACAGAGCAAGGACAATGCTATTTAAATATTATCCTCTTTTTGCACGATTCAAAACGGGAAAGTGCAAAGATTATAAAGGATATATTTGAGAGAGTTTCGTTAGGCGATGCTTACCATTTAGTATTTGTTTTTAAAGAGCGATACTTCATTGGAAAGGTAGAAAAAGGAATAATATATTTTACGGGTGACTTCACAATAGCAGATACCTTGCTCAGAATGGACAACAATGAGCACGAAAACTTAACAAAAACAATGCGTTCCGCGTATCTAAATGAAGACTATTCTTTTGTGAGAGTTAACACAATTGACAAGAAAAGTTCCAAACGAAACTGGAAAGCTGAAGCGTGGGACATAAATGGATTGTTATTTAGAACAGAAGAACAGAATCTTGAGGACATTAAAAACTTAGGATGTGCTTATTTGGTACTAAATGAAAAGAATAAAACTCTTGGATAGATTGGTGAGAACGGGAAAAATCGTCTTTTCGATTGAGGACGCAATTAGGCTTGACAGTTCAAGAGACAGAAGAAAGACTGTGAAATTCCTTCAAGCACTCGAGAGGGAGGGATGGATAGAACGACTTTATAGAGGGAAATACATGATTATTCCTTTGGGTGCAGAAAAAGGGAAGTACACTGAACACGAATTCATTTTGGCGTCCTCAATCGTTCAACCTTATGCAATAGCTTATTGGAGTGCTCTAAGCTATTGGGGTCTAACCAGTCAAATTCCGAATACAGTATTCATTCAAACCACGAAGAGGAGTAAGAAACTCAAGCTGCTTGGATTAGATTTTTGGATTATTCACACAAATGAAATGTTTGGCTTACATAGTGGCTTCATAAACGAAACAAGAATATGGATAACCGATCGAGAAAAGACTCTCATTGACTGTCTCGATAAACCTCAGTATTGTGGAGGCTTAGAGTGCATAAAAGAAGGATTACAAGACAGAAGGATAAGGACTTCAAAACTCTATATGTATGCACAAAGATTGGGGAAACAAATTATGCTTAAAAGGCTTAAGGAATATCTTGAATAGACTTCTAATGTTCAAGAAAGGAAAAGATGAAGAAGGAATGAAGATCGTCTTCGAGTTTCAAACGAAGAAGGGTTGGAGCGTTTTAGTAGATTTGGAACGTTGTTATACACGAGAAATTTCTTTTGAGATACCGACTCTTTCAAAGAGCGAACTTGAAACTCTCTTGAACATAAGTAATGATCTCAAGAACCACAGTAAACATAATTACTATCTTTTATTTTCTCCAAAGAATCCTATCGCAGTATCCACTTTCAATTTGTGTCGTCTCAAAGACATAAGGGCAGAAGCATCTTCTGAAAATCGCTCAATAACAAACCTAAAATGTTTTTTGTTGGACGGCGTGGACTACACAGAAATGGAATCTTCCCTTAACGAAGGACGATTTTGGCGAATACATGGATTAATCTTAAAAAGTCATAGAAAAGTAAATCTCAACGAAATAAAAGAAGTAGGGATAGCTTATCTTTCAATGCTCAATTAAAATGTTTAACATATTTAAGAGAAAGAAAAGAGGAAACGAGACGGGAGAAATAGAAGTCATTTTTGAGTTTAGAACGAAGAAAGGTTGGAGCGCTTTGGTGGAAACAGGAAAGTTTTGGGAACAAGAAATTTCTTTTGATATACCAACTCTTACGAAGGAAGAATACGAAGCTCTATTAAACATAAGTAACGATCTCAACAATAAGCAATATTTTTATTATTTGTTATTTTCTTTGACGCAACCTTACGCAGTACCTTCTACCTCTTTTAAATTGTGTCGTCTTAAAGATGTGTGGACAAGGGTGTCGTCAACAGAATATCATGTAATAAATTTAAAAGGTTCTATGGACATTGTAGACTTTACGGAAATGGAAAGAATTCTCAACGGACTGCAATTTTGGCATGTGTGTGGATTAGTTTTAAAGGCTCACAAAAAAGCAAATCTCAACGATATAAAGGAGATTGGATTAGCTTATTTGTTTCTTAAGGGGGAAGTAAATGCAAGCCTATAAAATTAATGGTTTATTGGTGGAGATTACCACTGACGTGTCTCTCGACTTTATGTCTCAACGTCTTCTATTCAAGTTTGAATTGAATCAATCTAATCCCAAACTTCCAATCAGCCTCTTTGAAAAGGACAAACAAGCTGCTTGTGTTTTTCTTTTAAAGAAGATGAAGTGCGTTCCATTCCATCTCCACAGCTATGAAATCCGAAACGTCATCAATGCGGAGTATTCGTCGACTCTCAGGAGAATCCCAGGTCTTTCTAATGCTTATTATGCCGTTCCTCCCACATTTAATTCTAATGATAGTTCAGACTATGTTGAAGTTATTCCTTATCTTTTCCTGACTCTTTCTCCATTTGAAAATTGGAAATATCCATGTTTCGGTGACTTCTTACATACTTATCCATTGAAGGGATTAATATTGGTATACTCAAGTGATGAGATTAAAAATGAGAAAGAACTATATGAATTGGGGATTTCGTATCTAACTCTTTCGGAGGAGGAGGAATGAAAGCTTATCCATTCTATTCGCACGATGTGTATTTGGAGTTCATGAAAAATAAAGACTTGAATCTTTGGATAGATCTATCAGAACTTGAGAGTAGCTATCGGTGCCTGCTCATAAATAAAATCGAAAAGAAAGAAGTAGACAGATTATTGTTTTTAACAGGAAACGTTTACTTTTACTTTCCAATAGATTCCTTTGGATATGCTAAACTATTTAGGAAAGTAAGATTTCATATTAATTCTGGGCTGGAAGTTCTTCGACTATTTAAATTCCTATGTACACATCGAAGCATAAATGAAGTGAGACCGCGTTTTTGGATGCTTGTAGAAGAAGTGAAATGTCTTCTCCTGAAAGAAGAAAACACAAGAAAAGAAGAGATTGAAGAGTTAGATGTGGCTTATCTTCACTTACTATCGGTACAAGACATTAAAGAACTTGCCAATAAAATAACATTAAAGAGAAATGAACGATAAAAAGGTCTATCCATTTTACACTCACATTGTCCATTTACGATTCAAAGACAATGGTAAATTAGTCTTCTGGTCTGACATTTCAAATCATCCGATTGAATATCGAACTTTTCTTTTAGATAAGTGTACGAACAAGAAAGTTGATACATTAATATTTCTAATCAAAGATGAAATATTCCAACTTTCAATAGAAAGGACAAGAAAAAGCACAACTCTTAATGCTTATAGTACATTATTTTGGAGTCTCGAACTTTCCATTAGGAGGGGAAGAGACGTACAACAACTGTTAGAGTTTTTGAAAAGATGGAAAAAAGTCCACGAGTTAGAAGGAGGGTTATGGATAATTGTAGAGGACATGAAATGTTTACTTTTAAAGAGAAGCGATTGGAGAGAAGTAAAAGATTGGAGTTTAGGTTACCTGAGTTTATTTTCAAAAGAAGATATTAAAGAATATTCTTGGGAGGTTGTATCAAAAGGAAGATGGAGTTAATACCTTTCTTTGCGGATGCAGTAAAGATAGAAGTGGAAGAAGAAGATATTACTTTCTGGGTCGAAGCTAACCCACTCCTTCCAGAGTATTCTCCAATCCTCGTGAGGAAAGCAAATCGCGTACTCTCGAATAAAGAATGGGATATGTACTTTTTAATTCAATTTAGGAAGAAGCCGTGTTTATTTAGAGTTTGTTATTTGAACACGATGAAGTATTCAACTCCCAGACGTGACTATTTGTATATGGCTTTAGAGACTTATGGTGATAGATTGTCTGACTTTAAGAAGCTCTTTGATTTTTCTTTATACCGTGGTGCGATAGCTTTGAATGTTACCGGGGTTTTCTTCATTTCCAAAAAGAAAGTCAAATCACGAAGAACTAAAAGAGATAGGCATAGCATATCTGAGTTTACTTTCACATAGAGAAATAAGACAAAAAGCATACGAGTTCGTAAGAAACAATTTGGAGAAAGAAAAATGAACAGTAAAAAGATTTATCCGATTTACACGCATTATGTCACCATTGCAAACGAGCGTAAAACGGTATTTAAGTTTTTCTGGGACACAAGGCACTTTCCACTCAGGTACTCCGCATCTCTCATTAAGAGTCGTGAAACAGAAGAAGTAGATTCACTACTCGTGTTGATTGAAAATGAAATTTTCCTTTTCCCAATACACAGTGCCCAAGAAACTCCTTCGTTCCTCATCTTCAGAGGAATAAATTTTTGGTTGATAAATAATGCAGAATCTCATCGACTATTGCCTTTTCTTATTCGGGGGAGGAAATACCGTCAAATTGGAAACTCAATATGGGTACTCCATGAGGAAATTAAGGGGCTCTTAATCAATGCTGAAGATTGGAAAAGAAAAGACGTTAAAGAGTGGGGACGAGGTTACCTCTATCTTTTATCTCCAAGGGACATAGACAATTACGCTTATAAAGTTTCGAGAAGAAAATGAGAATAATACCATTCTTCACAAGGTCTTTAGGTTTCTTCTTTAAGAAGAGTAATTTTGTCTTTAACAAGAATAACTTATTAATCTATGATCGAACAACTCTTCCTTATTCACGAAGGTTCTTATCGAAAATATACTTTTATAAAAGAAAATTGTCTCTTGAAGACTATACACTTCCACACTCCTTCGATATAAAAGACAAGAGGACAATCTTAGTTCTTAACAAAGATTATTCAATTGCATCCTTTCCAGTTTCAAAAATAAATGTAGAGGGCAGAAGAGAAATCACTCTATATTCTTTTTATAATAATAAAATATATAATTATATAATAAATATAACTAATAATAATACGTTATTAAGAGCTGGAGGAGGAGAAATACGTATTAGTCCTTCACTGACAGGAGCAATTATCTTCCTTGAAAACGAAGAAAGTGAAGAAGAAGCTATCGAAGTCAGCATCGGAATGTTGAGTATCTATTCACCCGATGAAATAATCCAAAAGTACATGTAAAATGAACTCAATACTCTTTCATTCAAAACATCTTAAGTTTTTCTTTAAGAAGGGTACGTCTGTCTTGGTGATCTATGACACGAGTCTTCTTGCACACTCAAGAAGATTCATTTATTCTGTCTATCGTCGTCGTGTCTGTTCTTCTCCAAGTAAATTTCCTCAAGTATTTGATTTGCGGGATGGAAGAGCAATGTTAATTCTCAACTTAAGCATTGCACATCTGATTCTACCAATCAAATATATTCACGTTATACACGATGTTAAACATGGGATATTCTCTTTCGAGATTTATACAAGATATAATGAAAGGACTTACAAAAGAATAGAAAGAGCTTCAAAGAAATGTATGGTCTTTGAAGATGGTGATGTGAGAAGTACTCCTGCGACAGGAGCGATAGTCTTTTACGAAACAGATGAAAATAGAAAAGAGGCTGCTGACATAACCATCGCACTCCTAAATATCCACTCTCCTGATGAGATAATTCAGAAATATATGTAAAAATGAACTCGATACTCTTTTACTCAAATCACCTTGAGTTTTTCTTTGAGAGAAGAACATCTGCTCTCGAAATAACAGATAATTACTATTTGCCATTTTCAAAGAAATTCTTATATTCTGTCTATTATCATCGTGTTCTCGAACCTCCAAAATCAATTCCTCGAGTGTTTCGTCGGGAGTACAATTCAGAAAGAATGAAAGTCACATTAATTCTAAACTTGGATGGTTCATTCTTTTTCCTTCCTATTCAAAAGATTCATGCTATTCACGACGAAAAAGAAAATGTTTTCTCTTTTATTGTTCGTATAATGTCTGACAAAAGGACGTGGAATAAATTAAAACGAGTAACCGAAGATCTCTTGATGTTTAGAGAAGGACCGTTACGAATTGCTCGCTCTGGAAAGGGAGCGATAGTTTTCAGTAGAGGAAGAGAAGATGACAAGGAAGACTTGGAGACCATTGTTGGACTGCTCACCATGCTCACTCCAGAAGCTATTAAGAAGGAGTACATGTGAAATGAAAATAATACCTTTCGTTGCAGATTGCCTCAAATTCTTTTTCGAGAAAAACAGTACTGAATTGGTGATCTTGAACAGATTCGCCCTTCCTCGCTCAGAAAAATTTTTAGCTAAAATCTACGCTTTGTATCCTCCTCCAAAAACTAAGTTCCTTCCTTCAAGATTTAGCATAAGAAATAAAAACACCACCTTACTCCTCAATTTGAATAATTCAATGATTTCATTTCCTCTTAAAGAAATTCGTGTATTCAAGAATGAAGTGGATTTCATCACTTCTTATGATTACAAATTACATGTCTATTTGTCTATTCTAACTTCTTATTGTTTGGAAGGACTGAGAGGAGAATTGCGTATTTGTCCTACTACGGTGGGAGCGATTCTGGTTTCTGAAGGCGAAAAGAAAGAAGAACTCATTGACACGGGTATCGGAATGTTAAGCCTTTATTCTCCTGACGATTATGATATCCTCATGTAGTGTCAGATCAATATAAATGCGATGTGTCAAAATTTTGAAGTCAGCACATAGAAAATATTAAGGTCAAAGAAAAATTTGCATAGAGGCGAAATATATGCGAATCGTGCAAGATTTTGAGACAGTCTTAAACTCAAATACTCTTATGGTGAAAGGTTAAGATAGGAGGGAAGGATGAGCAAAGATATAAGGGTGTATGAATCAATTGATGAAGAAGGTCTTAGAGGTGGCAAGGACTTAGTCCTGACGGCGTTTATGGGAGGAAGGAAATACGGACATTGCATTCAATTTTCCATTGGACGAGAATTCACTTGTGTAAGTGAAAAACAGCTTTTGGATATGGTAACAGTCATCTTGAAACGACTAAGATGCGAAAAAGGATTTTCATCTACTGAATGGGGAGAACCCGAAAGGATAGAACCCTAAAAATGAAAGAAATACTGATAACTACTCCCGCCGAACTCGTAGGCGTTTCAGACAAAGGAGATAACTTTGCAATCATAAGATTCGGACGCTTATTTAAATTTCCAAGAGATATTTTAGAAAGGATCAGTGAATTAGCTTCTCTTGTCAAAAAGAAATCGTTTTATATCATATTTGAGATTAAATTTAAGGGAAGAATTGACTACATTACAGGACGAATAGAAAAGATTCAAACTTATCCTTTTTATCGAGAAGACTTCCCTATGGATGGAGCAGGTCTTTTGTTATCCATTTCAGAGTACGATGCCTCTAAGCTTTCTTGGGTGTATGGTCACTCTCTTTACAAGGGTCCCACTATTTGGCGTTTTGGCATGAAATGGAAGACGATGGAAGTTTGGAATTTCAATGCAGTCATACTAAGTCAAACAAAAGAAACACCAGAAGATTTAAAATACGTTGGGATAGGACTCCTTTCCATGTTTAGAAAGGTATTTGAGCCAGAGATGGTTGATTTATGGGTATGAACGAAATAGTTATTTCAACTCCCGGAGAGGTGGTGGGCATTAACAGTTCGGAACGCGGATTCCGAGAAAATCTTGCTCTCTTAAAATTAGGTCAGCTTTGTTCCGTCGACCGACATATATACGATATAGCTCGAATCGCTAAGAACATCAAAGAAGAGTCCCATTACTTTCTTTTTCAAGCAGATGATTATTTTCATTTTGGAAAAATTTTAGATATAAATATCTACTATTATCATTTTGATTTTTCCCTAAAAAGACGTCGTCCTGATATTGCAGACTTCTTGATTAAACTATCGAAAAAGGACTATTCTAAGTTAGTACGTACACTTTACATATCTCGCTCTAAGTACGGATCCTCTGTTTCTATCTTCCAATTCGGAAGAATGTGGACAACCACGAAACTCTGGCATTTTAGAGGAGTTATCTTGAAACATAATAGCGAGTCGTTAGAAGAATTGAAGGAACTTGGAGTAGGGTTACTCCTAATGTTGGGAAAAGAACATGAAACTCCTTAACTCCTACAACAAACAAATATATTGGAGGAGGAGAATGTTGGAACGATTGAAGGAAATTTGGAAGAATGAAAGAGAATATCTCGACGATGTCATGGCTATATTCAAGCGGGCATTGATTACCTTAGCTTTTATAACATTTTTATTTACAACCCTTTCGCTCACAGCTATTTTGATATTTAAATTATAGGAGGAGGAACATGATATTGATAAGAGATTTTAGTAGCAATCTTTTAGGAGAGATAGAAGACCTTCTTAATCAGCCCGACGTTACAGTTAAGGCAATGTTTGTTGCTCCTCACGAAGAGCGGGAAGATACTATATACGTCGTATACGAGAAACAGTAAATGGGAAGAGTGAACATTTTCGTGCCTCACAAATGTCCACTTTGTCACAGAAAACACGACTTCCTTATTTACTATGATTCCAAAGTAGACTTCACTGAATATTTAGAACCCGGAGACATAATCTTGCTAAACGAAGAAATGAAGCTGGGTTTTATTGTAGTAGAAGGATACTGCGACGAAAAGGACAGTCTTTATTACTGCAAAGTTGGTGTAAACAAATCACGAATCACTTCGATTGTCCAACCATGTTGAGCTTACTCACATACTCCTTAATTACAGGGTATTATTGAAGAAGAAATATGAAGGTCTTAGAAATAGAAGACCAGTGGAGATTTGTCAAGAAGTTCCTCACGAACAGATATGGACGCATTACAGAAGAAGGTGTTCATCATCGCAAGAAGAGTTGGCTTCGGTGGTATTTCTCTTCGAGAACCCAGAAACAAATCAGGGAATCATCACAATAATGCAAAACTCACTCCTCAATTTTGGAATATTTCTAATAACACGACGAGGTAAAGTAGAGATGGGAGACATAGTAGATAAAATTTTGGATATTTTTGATAGAGCCATAAGTGCTGAAGTAGAAGAAAAGCAATGTGCTCGTTCGAGAATAATGGAAAAATACAAAACAAAAGTTTTAGAAGTTTTTGATGGAAGCTTCACTCAGAAGAGTGTTGTACGAGACATAATCAAAGTAATGAGACCCGCTATTCATCACGAAGCTCTGTCGTGGGCAGAAACTGGTCCTAAAGCCAGAATGCTTACGACCCGTCTTCAGGAAAAATACGAAAAGGAATTAACAGAGATCCACGAAGGAGCTTTGGAAGCGTCTTACGCTACGGCTCTTCACATGCTGTTTAGAGAGGAAGATAAATTATAAATAAATAGGAGGTAAATAAAATGCCAGAAGTTGTTAAAATAGGGGATATAAAAACTACCACACCCGTGATATTTTTTGGTCAGAATGACCAAAAGGTGGTGACGTTTAGATTCGAGGCAGGAAAGACTCCAGAAGGCACAGAGCTTGGGAAGGGAGAGTGGATACGATACTTCCCAGGAGAAACAGACCTTGCTGGACGAGAGGTAAGCGATAAACTTAGAAACGGAGTATTGGAAACCTACATCTACTCGATGGAAGAGGATGCGGTAGCAGTCTTATCCGTAACCGAGAGTGCGGTTGGAGCTATAAGGAAAGCCATAGAGGAAAGCGGACGTAACATCGACACACCCGAAGAGTGGAACGACTTGGTCTTCACAATGCAGAGAAAAGGTACTCAGACTTGGAGAGTAACCATCAAGGAAATGGGCGAGTTAGAGAGCAAGGTGAAGGAAGCATTGAAGAGTTGTGAAGGCGAAACATACGCAAATATCGACGAATTGGCACTGAAGGTTGGATTGGAAATAGGCGAAGAGGATTTCGACTCCGTAAAGGAAATATTGACGTCACTAAAAGGACGGGTGTATTCTTTGGGTAAGAATGGGCTGAAGCTAAAGAAATGATTACCACTCACCACGATGCCGACGGTCTCGCTTCTGCATATCTTTATTCCTTAGCAACTGGAGATGCTGAGGTAGAGATACGAAACTTCGGGGATATAGCCGAGGGTTCAACTGTTGTCCTTGATATGCACCCGAGTCCCTCCTTCAAGGGACTCGTAATTGACCATCATCCAGGTCATCCAGAAAATAGAAAATACAATCTGATCTTTGATGACGTTCCAACAACCGTAATAGTCTTCAGGAATTATAAGGACAAGATTCCCACAGAAAAATGGTGGGTTACTGCCGTTGGAGCAGTTGGGGACATGGAACCCTACTCGATTCCTCCAGAAGTGTGGGATACTTGTCCTCTCCTGAAGGCAAGACACACGAAATTTTATGGTTGGAAACACGAACCCTTTCACCTCAGATTGTATCATCTATTATCATCTGGCATAAACGCCCTTTGCAGATTGGGACAAGAATTTGACGCATGGGACGTCCTTGAAGAGGCAGAATCTCCGATTGACGTCGTGAACGATCCACGATGTATAGAGGCAAGAAAGGTCCTAAAGACTCTTACCAATTCAATTCTTCAGGAGCTTGAGTTGGTTGAGTGGAATGATGTATTGATTGGCACTATATCTTCTGATACAGTGGTTGAAGGAAGAATAGCCACTCAACTTTCAAGAGACATGCAAGAGACGATACTGATTCAGAATACAGAAACTGGTTCATTTTCAATTCGAGGTGATTTATCTTCGTGGCTCGAACTAAAACTCAGAGAGGGTGCTGAAAAAGCTAATGTAGAAATTGAAGTGGGTGGACACGCAGAGGCTAAAGGCGGTTCCATTAAACCTCCTAATGTAACTATATTGTCTGTATTGAAGTCTTTATAAAATGTTCAGATTTGATGCAAAGGTAGTAGATGAACTGGTGGACGGAGGATTGACTCCAAACGAGATGTTATTTCTCTTTGGAGGTCCTAATTCTGGCAAGTCACTGTTGGCGTAC
>Ga0190354_1000166_pt1 | contig 11026 bp, 17 predicted proteins | sample 4872131213_MG_FD_163436 | JGI IMG/M metagenome (GOLD analysis project Ga0190354, IMG submission 163436) | Hydrothermal vent microbial mat bacterial communities from Southern Trench, Guaymas Basin, Mexico - 4872-13-12-13_MG | ecosystem: Environmental > Aquatic > Marine > Hydrothermal vents >...
GCTTTATATATTAACCTAATTAACATAATTTACGATGTCTTATGGATGATCCGGAGTACACAACTCTCACAATTCGAAAAGAAACGAAGGAGAAACTGAGAAAGTATGGAGCTTTTGGAGAATCTTGGGATCAACTACTAAATAGACTTATTGAAAAGTTCGAAAGTTTAAGAAAGGGAGAAGAAAAAATAAAATTTGTAGTGATCACCAAGGCCTCAACGAAGCCATGTGGGGAAGCAGGAAACTGGGCTGACACAATAGCTGTCATTAATGATAAAGAAGATGAACCATACTTATACATAGATGCTGATCCAGGAGGATTTCCTGAAGAAAACATCCTCGCAGGGCTTTCTCCCTTCACAGTTGAAAACAACAACAGAAGATTTAAGATTAGGTGGATAAGAGTCCCCGTCTTCGAGCCAGGGGAGATTCTTATTGTAGACGAAGCCGGAAGAGAAGTCGCTGGACATTGCAGGAAACCGTCGAAATGGATGGTTGAATACGAAGAGTTCGACAACCTAGAGGAAGCTATCAAAAGGGCAAGAGAAATAATGTACGGGGGTGAGGAAACGTGACTGTGTTAGTTACTGGAGCCACAGGATTCATCGGAAGTCACCTCGTCAGAGAATATTTGAAGCTCGGAGAAAAAGTTGTTGCTGTGGTTCATGACACTCCTGTCTGGACGAAGTGGTTGACAGAAGCTTTACATGAAGCTGTATTAGTTCAGGGAGACGTGAGGGACTATTATTTTCTAATGAGAGTTATTAACCAATACTCTGTAGACACCGTTATACACCTTGCTGCTCAGTCTATTGTGAAGAGAGCCTACAAAGACCCAATTAACACCTATGACATCAACGTTATGGGCACAGTTAAAGTCCTCGAGGCTTGCAGGCAATTAGGCGTCAAGAAGATTCTGGTGCAGTCCACAGACAAAGTCTATGGGAACCAAATGGGAGTAATGAAAAACAGTAGATTACTTCCAACTGAGCCTTACGGGACTTCTAAAATCTGCGCTGATGTAATAGCTCAGTCTTATGCTAAAACCTACGGGATGCATATTCTGATAGTTAGATGTTGCAATGTGTATGGCTACGATCCCTTCAACAGCAGAATTATACCCAACACCATCAAGGCTTGCATCCGAGGCGAGTCTCCGATAATCTATAAGGGACATAAGGGGTTGAGACAATACGTTTACGTTCAAGACGTGGTGGATACGGTGATTAGTCTGCTTAAGTTAGAGAAGGAAGGAATAGTGCATATAGGCACACCGGATATTTTCGACCAAGAAACGGTCGTGAAGAAAATACTGAAGTTCTTCCCAGATATCAAGCCTAAATATGTGGAGCCTCCGGAATTGAAGGAAATACAGAGCCAGTCGCTAGTCCCGGACTATCCAGAAACCTCCACACCTTTCGAAGAGGGCATCCGAGAGACGATTCTAACGTTCAAAAAATACAGGGAGGATTGGGATTGACTCTGATGGGTTATATAAAGGTTATGAGACCTCCATTGACAATATTAGGAGCTGTTGCTTCTTTCGCACTTGTTCTGTGGGCGGGGAAACCTCTACTTTATGAGGGACTGTTAATTATTCTAGCGATTTTCTTCGGCAATATGGGCTATACCATGATGAACGAGGTTGTTGATGCAGACGTGGATGCGAAAAACAAACCGTGGAAACCCATCCCATCTGGTCAGGCAGACCTTGAAAAAGTTCTCATCGTGTCATCCTTTTTAATTGCAGCGTCCTTCTGTACAGTAATAATCCTAACAATATGTTACGGATTGTTCTACTTGGTTGGGCTTTTAGGGCTAGTGTTTTCCCACATATATGATGTTCTAAGGAAGGATCTGCTTGGGAATGTATGTATGTCAGGAGCTTATGGGATTGCAGCCTTGATGAGCCTTTATCCCAAGTATCCCTTGTTCTCGGTGGCCTTCGCCTTGTTTACATTCGCTTTTAACCTTGCAGTGCAATACCAAGACTTGGAGGCAGAGAGAACTGTAGGTGTGGTAACAGCTCCACAACAGCTTGGGAAGATAGGAACATGCCTTTTAGGAGTAGTTCTCTCATATTGTTCTGGAACCCTATTCTGTCTACTGGGGATGAAAACTGGTTATTCACCTCTTATTGCGTTCGCCGTTTCTGCGTCACTTTCTATGCTCTCGGCGTCTAGCATTCTGTATGTCTCTCCAGAGTCAAAGGTTCAGGAAATTCTCAATCGGTACCTAGCAAGGATATTCCTTCTAATAGGATTCGTCTGGATGATAATTAGTGAGGTGATCTAATGAATTATAAGTTAAATGCGGTAGGAGATGATGGAATAGACTGGGATAAGCATTGGCAGGAGCACTCTTCGGATAGCGATTTTCACGACGTAAAAGCCTTCGATTATTTTAGAAACTTACTTCCAGAGAACTTTGATGTCCTCGATCTTGGATGTGGGAGCTGTAAGTGGTATCCAGCCTTCAAAAAAGCTGGAGCAAGAAGGTATGTAGGCGTAGATTTTAGTCCTGTTGCAGTGTCCTTAGCTAAAAAGAAATTTCATGATGTGGAAGTGTATCTTATGAAGGCTGAAGACATAAACTTTCACGAGGAGTTCGACCTAGTTTTTACACATACTTTCCTCCAGCATACAAAACTTAAGACTAAAAGGAAACTAATTCCAAGAATTTGGAAAGCTTTAAAACCCTCTGGAATATTCGTTATCCAAGAAAAGTGCGATGTTAAGACGGAAACTACCTTTACAAGAGAGGGTTGGATAGATTTCATAGTGCCTTACGGATTCATATATATCACGTCGACTCCGGAAAGTGACCCCAGAAATGGGTTTGTATTTAAGAAGGTGATAAAATGAGAAAGATAGCCTATTGCCAATGCACCTTCGCAAGGGATTTGGAACGGACAGTAAAGTGTGTCGAGTTGATGGCTCCGTACGTGGACATGGTGATAATAGTTGTAGATCAGACAGTCAGTGAGGAGGACGTCGAGAGGCTGAAGAAGATAAGGGATAACGTCCACGTGATACACACAGAGTTCCTTGATGACATACCGAAATTTAGAAACAAGTACATGGCTTACGCAGAGCTAAACGACATAGACTGGATTGTTGTGAGCGACCCTGACGAGGTGTTCAATGAGCAGTTCGCTAAAGACTTAAGGAAAATAGTCGAAGAGCTTGAAGCTAGAGGCTATAACATCGCAGGCATAAACTGCCACGAACAGTTTGAGGACATAGAGTGGCTGGATGAGCTAGACCTGCTCAAAGAATGTCCAGGAGGATACAGGGAATCCACCTTCTACAAGAACCTTCTCTTCAAGCTGAGACCTGGACTAAGGTACGTAGGGGTAGGGATCGGACGTGTCCACGAAACGTGGAACATTCAGGAGGGCTGGAAGGCAGTGAACCTCCCGAAGGAAAAGTATTGGTACACACATACGAAGTCAGCTTTGGACATCTGGAGAAACGCAGCGAGAAACGTGGTGCTAGGCGGAGGCGGAGATAACGTTGGAGAAATCAATCCCTACTGGAAGCCTCTAAGGGAGCTGATGTCAAAGTACGGAATAGACGATTGGACATCCTTCGAGGAGAAAGTTAAGTCGAAGAACGTTCCTGAGGAGTTAGCACAATATATATTGAGATTGCTGGAAGCTCCAAACAACGATTGGGGCAGAGAATGCAGACAGCTGGCGAAGTGGTTCCTGTGGTATAATAGGGAATACCTCACTCCAGAGGTTGAGGACAAGATTAAGAATCCTCCTCCGCCTACAAAGGAGCAGATGGTTATTGATGCTGTGAGGAAAATCTACTTCCAAGTTCTCGGCAGACATCCCGACAGGAAGGGGCTTGAACATTATAGCAAGATGGTTCTTGAGGGCAAGCTGAAGCTTGAAGACCTGCCAAGGATATTTATGCAGTCGCCAGAATATATGGAGAAGTTTGGAGTTGCCCCACCAGAGAGAGTAAGGATGCAGATACCTGTAAACGTGGACATAGGGGTAACTCCTGAAATGTTCGTGGAGGCATTGAGAAGAAGTAAAGTTTTCTGGAGCGATATAAAGCCATTGATTGATATGGGAAAATTCCTCAGAGAGCAACTGAGAGATGAATGGAAGAAATTCGAAAGGTGGTTCTACCAGAACAGGGACAATATTAGTCTGGCGGACTTTATTGAAAAGTTAAGAGAGGCTTCCGAATGATTAAAGAATTACTTTCTAGGATTCTTCGGATCTTCAGGAGAGGGAAGAAACAAAGGACAGTAACGGAAGCTCCTGAGTTTAAGTATGTTAGGAGACCCAGATATAGAACTGATACCATTATTAGGTATAGAGTAAGACATCTACCTAAACCTGGAAGCAAAGCGTCTCGTCAGGACTTATCAAAGTTCTTCAAAGGGAAGGGAAAATGTGCTCCTTGGTATAGAAAGCAAATCAAGAGGAAAGTGAAGATTGAGGAGGATGAATTATGAACATCGGTTGGGTATCAGCTTCTCCGTTTGCCGCGACTGGTTACGGAACTCAAACGAAAGAAATAGTCAGTAGGCTCAGGAAAAAGCATAATATCGTGTGTATCGGCACGGTTGGCGATGTAATTGTCTGGGGAGGCAGGCAGACTCTCGAAACGCCTTACGGAGACGTCCCTGTTGTAGCACTAGCTGACCCCACTTCTGCACCGGAAATAATCAACAAGGAATACATGGCAGAGTTTAAGCTGGACTTAATAATAGGCTTCATGGACGCATTCGGAATAGAATACTTGAACAAGGTTAGAATTCCTGTGATAGGCTACATTCCGATAGATGGCCCGTTTACCTCTGCTTGGAAAAATTACGTCAGGAACTTCTACAAGATAGTTGCATACTCGGAATTTGGATACAAAGAGCTGCTGAAGTTCTTTCCTCCGAGCAAAATAGACTATATTCCGCATGGCATAGACACAGAAACCTTCAAGCCTTTAAAAAACAGGGAAGAAATCCGTCTAAAACTCGAAAGAGAGCACGAAATACCGAGAAACTCAATATTATATATATGTACTGCAGCGAATGTTGGGCCAAGGAAGGAGCTTCCACTGCTGATGCACACCTTTAAGAGGTTCGTCGAGCAGGGATATGATGCACACCTGTATATTCACACCAATGCCTACATGCAGTTTCCCCGAGGCTACGACTTGCTTCAGTGGAGAGAGATGCTGAAGATGGAGAAGCACATCCACTTTCCAAGGTATAACCCTATTGTTCACCCAGCCTCCGAAAAGGAGCTTGCAGAACTCTATAATGCTGCTGACGTGTATGTGAGTAATTCTGTGGCTGAAGGGTTCGGACTTCCTATAGCAGAGGCTTTAGCTTGTGGAACTCCTGTAATCTGCCCAGACAACTCTGCTCAGGTAGAACTAGTTAGAGGGCATGGATGGCTAACGAGAAATGTTCCTACAGATATGTACTTCCAGATACCTGTCTATGTCCCAATGCTCACACATTATCCTGTACCAGACCAAAACTCTCTGCTGGAGAACTTGAAGGAGTCCTATGAACGCCCAGATCTAAGGAAGAAATATGGTGAAGCAGGAAGAAAGTTCATCGTCGAAAGGCACAGTTGGGATGTTGTAATACAAAAATGGTTCTCATTCCTCGAGGAGATTGAAGGAGAATTAGAACTTTTCGACGAGGTGCTCAGAGGGCTTCAAGGCAGAATTATATAGGTTCTTCCCACCACAAGATTCTAATGGCGATACGTGTAGTATCAGCACTCTGATTCGTGACTCTAACCAAAAAGTTACTGCCGGGAGGAATTATAGCTGTTTCCCCAACTTCTGCTGCCCCACCAATAGCTTCCTTCTTTGAGCCTCCTGGGCATATATCGTCGAGAATCAAGTCTCCAAGTCCATAGGTTCCGCCATACTCAGCGTTCACAACTGAAGTGATGCTGCTTCCACGGTTCAGGTTTCTAGGCGTTAATGTAGTCCCAGAGGATGACACGGTATTATTTTCGTAAATGTCGATGTCACACTGAGCTAGCACTGTTACTGTGACCTTTATTATAACGACTTCTCTTCCTGAACCTGAAGGATTTTCGAAATAAACGTCTACGCTAGCTCCGGATGCAACGTTTGTAAATCTATGTCCAACTGCAAATCCGTACCCTTGCTTAATCTTGTACTGGAACCGCGGGTTTATGAGGGTTGTCTTATCTATAAACTGGAGGAGTTCAGGAACCTTATCCGACCCAGTTATAGGCATCAGTAGCTCACCGCTGAAGCTTCAATTCCACTTCCACTAAGGTAGATTGTGCCTCCTACTGGAGAAGCTCTAACAATAGGTTGCTGTCCATAGGTGAACTTCCTTCCCTGTTCGGATTCCCACATTCGAGTAGTATTAGCTGGGACATCAATAGACAACTTGACAGTATAGTTCCCATTATACTTGGCGAGGAGCTGAATTACAGTGTCCACAGAACCAGCATTCCTTATTGTTATCTCCTTTATCCTTACGTAACGGTCAACTTGAGAAGGAGGAGTTCCAAAATTCTGCTCTCCAGTCTTTCCAGCAGTTATAATCTGTACTTCCTCAGGGGTTTCCCAATGATAAACATGCTTATATCGTTCTCCATGGGCTGTAAGCTCTGCTTCCGTAACCATCTAATACTCATCTCAAACATTTGAGAAAAAGAAAAGGGGATTAAAGGTTATAGAATGTTAGTTAGTATCGTTAGCAGTATTCCAAGTATCACTGAGCCTAGTATCCACCATGTTTTATTGTCTACGGCTGAAAGCCTTCTCTCCAGTTGGTCGAGCCGTTTCTGGAAGCTATCCATAAACTTTTCCAATCCTGAAACTCTCTCCTCAACTCTAGTAAGCCTCTGAGCAAGGTCAAAAATAAGAGGAGGATCATCCTCTTCCTTGCTCATCGGATAGCCTCCTACTCTCCTATTGCTACAGCAGGTGCCATCGGTGTTATCCCTGTCAACATACTGTGGCTCTCCGTCTAAGGAGGCCCAACAGCAACAACCTCCGCGGTTAGAGTCGTTCCAGCCGCCACTCCATAGATAGTCATTCCAACAACGTTGCCGGAGATCTTCTTATTGGCGTAGCCTGACTCGATATACGTGGCGGGATCAGTGTAGAACTCGACATTAAGCACGGCATCTATGTATTTCAGGTCGGGAATTCTAACGACGAAGTTGACATCACCAGCAGCAACTACAGCTGATCTCCAAGCCTTAGCGATGACTCTTCCGTCTTTAAGGATTCCTACGACTTCAGATCCATCGAACCACTCTGGCATTTGTCGCTACCTCCTTTAAGTTGTCAGGACGACGTTGTACACTGCTCCGGGCAATGTGGCTGGGTCAAGCAGTCTCAACGCAGGCTCCTTGATGAAGCTTACTCCTATCAAGTATGGATAGTCAATCACGTAGTCAACAGGCTCTCCGTAGGCATGGCTGAACATAACCTTAGCCAAAACGGTCTTGTCCTTGCTGAGTATGTAGCAGTTATCAAGTTCTTTTACTGGACGAGGTGCACCGGGCATGTATTTCTGGGCGAATGCACACTGAAGCTTGGGCTTGGTCTTGCCGTCAATCGTGAACTGAACTGAATGAAGTTTCGGAGAAGGATGCAGAGATCCTATGGCGAAGACCACGTGAACAGCGTTCTCGCCGATTCTAATTGGGTTGCCTGCAGTTCCGCCTAGAAGCGATGTTCCAGAGTGAATCCAGTTCTGTGGGGAGCCCGTGCTCCAAGAGCTTTGAACTCCGCCATAGATTCCGTTTATGTCTTCCCAGTCGTCACCTATGCCCAAGAATGCAGCGTCTATAGGTATCGGGCCACCTATCTTGTTTGGAGCTGGCTGCTCAGAGTCTATCTCGGCATCCATTTGTTCTTTGGCGATCATGGCACCTAGCAGCGCCTCAGCTTGGTGGCGAAGGAAAATATCCCTTACCTCTCTCGTAGCAAGCTGTCTGATGAACTGCCTTTCGAAGGCTCTTCCGAACCTTATAAGCTCACGGTCTGTTAGGTCTCTAGTTACAACTCCGAGGTCGTCTGCCAAAGTCCTTGCGTCAGCCATCATGCTCTTCAAACTGGACAGACTAACTACCATCTTTCCACCACTCCTCTCCTAATTTTTCAAAATATCGCTTGGAAAAGGTGATAATAAAACATATTTATAAGGCTAATAACATTATTAATAGTGAGGGTTATGGTAAAGCATATACTGACCGTGTCAATTGAAGATAAAGTCCTAAGGCAAATAGAAGATTTGAGAGAAAGCGAGTTTTATAAAGCCTCTAGGAGTGCTGTGGTTGAGGTACTTTTAGAAGTTGGACTACAACATATACATGAACATTTGAAGGAGAGGAAAAAGGAAATCTCCGTCGTTAAACCTTAGCTACCACTCCACAGAAAGCCCGATGGCCTCAGTTAACTTTCTTCTTTCAGGTTCTGTCTCGACGGACATTCCTGGTCTGTCCATGACTCCTCCATAATAGGTTCCAGTTTCGGTCTGCGGAGCCAGAATCTCCTTTATCCTCGCTCCAGGCTTCCACTCTCGAATTTTGGGGATGATTTCAGGCTTCCTCTCCTTTATTCTCGCGGTAATCGTTTCAACCCGCTGCCTAGCTCTCTCGATGAGCGCTCCTCCACCAACTACCATTTCCTGTCCTCTTAAAACTTTTGGGCGTCTGGCTCTAATTTCCTGAATTCTGGAACGAACCCTCTCAACAACCGACATGGCACATCACAATAATAAATTAGTCTGAAGGGTATTTAAATATTTTTAAGGCCACCTCATTCTGTCCCATTTCTTCCAGTAGCTCTTGACAGGGTTGCTCTTCAAAACAGTTTTGATATCAAGTCCTGAAGTTTTAGCCACCTGCCCTGCATATCTTCGAACTATCGGCGGAATAAGCTCTGGACGCTTCTCCACAATTCTGTCCCAGTTGCGTTCAAGCAGTATCGAAGCTAGAAGTCTCCGCCTTCCCAGGAAGCCAAGCGTTACATCCCCATTCGTTATCAGAGGCATCATTCCACCACCACTGGAGCTTCACCTGTAAACTCTCTGGTTTCTCCTCTCGCTACAACTTTCAGTTTGTAGGGGAACATCCCGCGAACTATTATGGTCATTATGTAAAATGAAAGGAATCCCACAACACCCCATGTTACTCTAACCTTCTTTGCTTCTCCGGGCTTCAGCACTATTCTTCTAGCTCGCATTCTCTGAACTAACCTATCTCGTTGCCCAGGCCACGTGATATACGTCCAGAACCTCACTATGCCTAAATTTAACCTTTTATCCGTAAGGTTTCTGAACTCCACAGTTTGTCTGTAAACTCCCCAGAGATATGTTGCCATTACGAGGCGAAGCTCGGTTACGGAAGCTTCAAACTGCTGTGAGACAGACATAACTCCCATCGCTCCATTAATTTAAATATACTCTTTCTGCATTTAAAAGCTTACTTACTGTAGCCTATATAATATATTGGATTTCTTCCCTATTTTGAGCTTCTTTAAGGCAGTCGGAGCCTGAAACACTCTGTTTGCCATAGAGGCCCACCGAAGTAGATAGGCATTCCAGCTTTGTAAACCCTTAGAGCATGAGCAAGAGCTACCTTTCCATAACACCATGTCGGCAGAGGGATATCCAAGTAATAGCTGTAATATTGTCCGTTATAGATTGTTCTGTCTGGAAAGGTCACATCTACATTCACTTGGCTAACTCTCCGGTTATCCTCGTACAAGACAGTAAGTGGAAATCCCCAGTGCTTAACGGTTATTGTGGCTCCAGTATTGTTCTTTATTCTGGCCCTGACTCTAACGATGTTGTTTACGGTGGGGTCTTTGTAGACTTTCCCCTCGTAAACCATGAATCCAGACCTGAACTGAACAAGCATGGAATCAAAGGTTAATCCCGTAGGGAGGGGCGTCGGATAAACTAGGTTGGTAACCCTCCAGCTGTAGGCTATGTCGAGAACAACATTGTCAGCACCTGCAACTGGATATTCCTCCGCAGGCTTGTATCTGTCATCAAACAGTCCAACATTATATGTCTCGTTCACAGCATCGTACCTGAAGAACCCTGTGGCTGAAGTTACAGTTGCCGAACACCTTAAAGCTTCAGGCTCTGTGATTTTCTTCTTCACAGTCCTAGAGTAAGGAGCTAGAGGCATGAAGAGGACAGTAACAAGTTGCTTTTCCTCGTCCATAGTCAAAGTTAGCTTGGCAACCGTTGGACGTCTCAGCTGATTTTTCACATCTACCTGATAGCTTACCTCGTCTCCAGGTTTACACATGTAGGCATTCCTGAAAACCGTCCTGTGTCCTGAAAACTTGGTGCCTGTTATAGTTACCGCCTTAATTAGAGCTAGAGGTCTAACAAGTTTAACTGAAACGTTTCGGATCTCGTCTTTCCTGCGTTTTAAAGTTCTAGTTCGATGAGGTAGCAACTCAAGTAAGGATTTGGTAGGATAAACCTTCGGAAGCTTACCCTCCTGCAAGCTTTTGTACATGCATTCTGGAAGCATGGTCTAGGCGACCACGAATTCTTCCAATTTAGTCGAACGGCCGTCTTCGGGTTGAATCTCTGCTACGACGGGAGGCACGTAGGGAAACGCAGATACAGTATAGGTTACTTCACTTTCACCCCTAGCTATGTCAACACTTCTCGAGCCTACAACTCTTGTGTAGTTCGTTGGATCCCTGAAGTTTATGGTCAAGGTCTGATCCTCGTCAGTCGAGAACCTCTGCCTCACACGAACAGATAATGCTGGTCTGGTTGGACGCTGCACGAAGAAGTTTGGTGCAGAGTTCCCCCTGTAGTCTCTGTAGAACCCTACAGTCTGCCTTATCGGAGTTTCAGCTAGAGACCTCCACTTAAGAAGAGATTCGCAGTGCTGAACAGATCCCTGATAATACATGCTCCCCCAAGTTATAAGGTCTCTGAAAATCCCAGTTCTTTTCCTCAGCCGAGGAATGTTAAACGTTCCACGTGGCGTTTCAGCTATAGCGTATCCTCGAGTTCCCACAAC
>Ga0190354_1000168_pt1 | contig 10987 bp, 12 predicted proteins | sample 4872131213_MG_FD_163436 | JGI IMG/M metagenome (GOLD analysis project Ga0190354, IMG submission 163436) | Hydrothermal vent microbial mat bacterial communities from Southern Trench, Guaymas Basin, Mexico - 4872-13-12-13_MG | ecosystem: Environmental > Aquatic > Marine > Hydrothermal vents >...
TATATGGGACTTCGTGTAGCTAAATTCAGGCGATTATGGAATGTAGAGGAACAATTTTTACTCACTGCTACAGTCCAAAACATTAAAAAGATGGCGAAACTACTTCATAGAGGTAACAAAGAGGCCAGAGAGGCTATCCAGGGGGTGGCAAATCTCTCTAATTATGCCATCAAATGGTTTAGGTTTATTATTTTTCAAAAACAATCCTGTTTGCTTCAGGCAGGCCTGCGGATAATATTTTGCTCTTGTTAGCCCATGGACGGGTCTGAGAAAAAAATGACTTTTTCAACAGCCTGTTATATTTTGAAGCAAAAACCTTATTGCTCAGACCTCCCAGAACATATTTAGCAAAAATATCATCTTTTTTAGCACATAGAATAAGACCAATGGGGTCGTTTTCGTCTTCGGTCTTCTCATTCTCCTTGAAATAGTTTAGATAAAAGTTCACCCTGTCAAATAACATTTTAATCTGCTCCTTAAATATCTTTTCCCATAGGTTGTTTTTAAATATTTTTCTCTACGTGTAGCATCTTGTTGATTTAAACAAACCTCGTAATAGATGAGTTTTAAAGGTAATCTATTTTTTGTTGAAGATACCAGCCCTTTCAAGTGGTTATCAATTCTCTTATCAAGATTATTCGTATATCCGACATAGAATTTACTATCTTTTTCACTAAGTAAAACATATACATAATGCATGGCATTTCTCCTTACCATATCTGACAGGGTGAATCTGCCCAATATCGGAATGGTCAAGTTCACCCGTCTTTAAATCTATCAAGACAAAACATCTTAAAATACGATTATAAAAGACCAGGTCTATATAGTAATGACGATTGGCAATGGTTATTCTTTTCTGACGGGCTACAAAACTAAATCCTTTACCAAATTCTAACAAAAAGTATTGAAGTCTGTCAATAAGTGCTTGCTCTAACTGGCTTTCAGTATAAGATGATTCCTCTTTAAGATTGAGAAACTCAAGGATATAAGGATCTTTAATAGCATCTTCTGGCTTCTCTATAATCTGTCCTTTCTTTGCCATTTTCATTACAGCTTTGGTATCTTTACTTAAAGCCAGACGTTCAAAAAGCATAGAATTAATCTGCCTTTTTAATTCTCTCACAGACCAGTTGTTTTGAATTGCCTCTTGTTCATAAAAAGACCGAGCAAGTGGTTCATCTACTTTCAATAGTTCACAGTAATGAGACCAGGATAACATTGGTTCAAATTTGGCAGACAGTGTCTGCGGTTTTTGAGATTCGTCAGACAGTGTCTGACGAACTGGGAATGACTGATAGAATAATCTCATCATTTTCAGATTAGTTGAAGAAAAGCCTCTTCCAAATTTCTTGGTCATATCTTCTGACAACCTTCCTATTAATCGCTCCCCATATTCTCCTCTCGCTTTACCTTTCTGCTCAAACTCTACAATTTCTCTGCCAATTTCCCAGTAAGCCAAAACCTGAGCCTTGTTTATCTCTCTGACAACTTTGGTTCTTGCCTTGGTAAGAATTTCTGCTATTCTCCCAACTAAATTATTATAGATCCTTGTAGCTATACTTTTATCTATCCGCTTCATTCTTCTTGCTCCCTTAATAGTAGGTGGTATATGGTAGGTGGTATTTGGGGATTGTTTAATTTCATTCCGTTGTCTCCTTAAATGTGTATTTGGTAGAAATAAGTAACATTTGGGAATAAAACATGTTATCAACACTTCGCTTTTTCCTATCTACCATATACCATCTACTACCTACTATTTTCATCTCCTTACACTTTTAATTAGCCCTGAAAGCATACGACTTATCTGATCTATTCTGTTATTTATTTCTTCAAGATTAATCTTATATCCTAAGGCATTAACAAGGATAAAATAATACCTTAATTCTTCCAGCGAACCTTGAGCGATATTGTAAAAATGTGCTTTATCATTTTGTCCTTTTCTTTTAAATCCTTCAGCAATATTAGCAGGGATAGATACAGCAGACCTTCTCATTTGTGATACCAATCCGTATTTCTCTTCATTTGGTAATGTAGATGTAAATTTATATACATCCAAGACCAAGGTATGAGCAAATTTCCATACATCAAGTTGCATAAAATTTTCAATCTTCCCCATATTCCACCTACCACCTACTACCTACCACTTCCCAATTTGACACATCAATTTCACCTGAGATGAGTTTGGGGAGTAATAGGTCACGTGCTGTTCGAAGATTTCTCAATTTAAAGAATGTATTTATCGAAATCTCAAGAATAGGACTGATAATCTTTTCAAAAGCATCGATAATTTTACGCGATGGCATAATTATCTTCATCTCAGCCAAGCCACCTTCCCATACTGCATATGGAATTGTGCTCCCTTTAGAATGCTGAGCGGAATAACTAACAGTTTTTTCATTAAATAAGGTTAAGTAAGCATATGATAAATAATTTTTATTTCTCGGTCTCAAAACAAAACAAGTGGTTCTTGTCACACCATCAAAAGGAGCAATTATTACTTTATGAAAGTAGGATCGCATATTTCCAAACAAAATGTCCTTTCTATTAAACAATATCAAACTACTTTTTGCATGAGTATAATCTTGACTTTCTAATAAAAGAAAAGATTTTCTTGGAATACAATCGATAGGGAGATATTCTCTATTTTTTAAATGCTCTCCTGCTTCTGTTTTCTCTTTTACATTTTCAATAATATCTTCAAGTTTTACTACTTCCCACCCCTCTGGAATTTCACCAAGTTCTGAATTCACAAACTTTACCTTCTCATGCCCTGGAAATCGGAAATTGACAAACCACTCCCGATAAATAAGTTGCGCCATCTCTTCAAGAATTTGTATCCGCCGGGTGTTGTTTTCAATAAGGTCGTCGTAGGTGGAGAGGATGGAGGCGATTTTTTGTTGAATATCTATTGGCCAAATTGGGATTTTTCCTCTCTTAATAATTTCGGTATCAACAGCAGGATAAGCTGCGCCTTTAGCACTTAATGTAAGGTAATCTGTAAATCTCTGATCTGTTATTGCATAATATAAATACCTTGGATCAACGCCTTCTTTTGCTCTTAATACTGCAAAACCAGTAGATACGACAACATTACTCTTAGGCTTTTTTATATATAGGAAAGACCGCCGGTTTGGTCTCACTGTAGATAAAATGGTATCACCATCCTTTATAAGACGCCTAGCTCTACTGGGTGCCTTTGATAAAGGTATTAATTTAGTTTCAATTAAATATCCACTGCCAACTGATTTAATATCTATATACTCAATCTTATCATATGGATAATTCTTCCTGATTGTCTCAGGATTGACCTCTACCAATTCTTTTAAGGCTCTGACTTCCATCGTTCTGAATGTAACACTTTCTAAGAAAGTCTCTCTTTTTTAGTATTTATTCCTGATTTTGATGGCTTTCTCAACCCAATCTGCGATATTCTTTTTAATATAGTCATAAACATTTGTGCTTGTTGAATAAGGGGGGTCATAAGCCTTAACAATTTTCGAAAGTTTTTCTCTATTTATAGTGAAGTCATCAAAGGGATTTCTACCTTTGGATGACTGATTTCCTTCTTTATCTTTTAAATTGTGGATATAAATTCCCATAACTCCTTTACCATCATTCCATGCTTTTTTTATTTCATACTTAATCCATTTTCTGCCCGCAGTGTTAGAACCAATCAGAACAACTATACATGACTTTCCCTCCATTTGTTCAGCAATCCAGTCCTTTATAGCTTTATCTCCGCCTCTTGTAATCTGTTCCCAGTCATTATCTGAAACAGGTCTGTTTCCATCTATCACTCCCATATTTCTAACCTGTGATGCACGCCAGTTATCAGCTTTGTAATGAAAACTAAAAAATACCCTTCTTGCCATTTTAGCCTCCTTTTGTGAATAATATTAAACCATAAATAATAACCAAAACTGCTATTGAGCCGTAGAACCATCCTAAAGTTATTGAAAACATAATCCTGAATTTTGATTGAACCTTATCCTTAAATCGGTAAGCATTCATATCAAATAGATGTTCATCTGTTTTCAACCTATTGCTAATAACCCAATTATATAATTCTCTATACATTCTCTCCTGCCACAAGAAATATGCATCTAAAAACCAAAAAACTAACAATGGAATGAATGCTATTAAAACTTGAAATCTCGTTCCTTTTAACAAAAGAGTTACAACAACCAGAGTTATAGCCCAACCTTTTATCATAAATGAGTTAAAAGCCACCCTTTTTATTATATCTTGAATTATCTCAATCTCTTTTAGCATATATTCCTTCAAAGTCAGTTTATCCTCCATATTCATTTTACCTCCAATATTTTTGCAATATTTTCTGATATTCGTTCTTCCAGTCCCTTTGCCTCAGCATTCAGCCTTTCCAACTCCTCATTCAATTCCTCAAGTCGCTCTTTGAAATCAAATTCCTCCGTAGTCTTCTCTGCAACTCCGACATATCTCCCCGGGTTTAAACTCCATCCCTGCTCTTCAATCTCCCTTAATATCGCTACCTTACATAATCCTGCAACATCCTGATATTTTCCTTTGGGAAAAGTTTCTTTCATAAGTTTTTCACTACCATGAACAATTTCAATATCTTCTCCCCGGTATAGGCGGACAATGTTTGCGATAAACTCAATCTGTTCAGGCAGAAATTCACGATGAGCTCTATCAATCTGGTGGTATATTTTGCGAGCATCTATAAACAATACTTTATCTCTACGATCTGTATTTTTCTTTCCTTTATCTAAAAACCATAATGTGCATGGTAGAGTAACCGTGTAGAAGAAATTGGAACCAACAGCAATCATTACATCTACCACTTTATCTTCAATCAATTTTCTGCGTATTTCCAACTCAGAGGCCCTAGCGTCACTTGCGGAGTTAGCCATAACAAATCCTGCTCGACCATTATCATTCAATGCACTATAAAAAAGCTGTATCCAGATATAATTAGCATTATCCACCGACGGCATCCCAAAAGGAAAACGCCTTCTATCATTTTTTATCCGTTGTTTGTCAACTCGGTTGACATTAAATGGAGGATTAGCCATCACAAAATCAAACTTACCGACCATATCGTGCAAATCTTCATAATAAGAATTAGCCTGTAAAATATCGCCAGATAAACCATGCACTGCAAGATTCATCTTACAGAGATTAACTGTCTCTCTTGTTTTCTCCTGACCATAGATACTTATTTCATCCATTGCTCGTTTTTTATGCTCTTGCACAAACTTAGCGCTCTGAACGAACATACCACCCGAACCGCAAGCTGGGTCGTAAATTTTCCCATGGAATGGTTGAATAACCGAAACAATAAGTTTAACAATAGAAGTCGGAGTAAAAAACTCGCCACCGTGTTGACCTTCCTTCATAGCAAAATTACCCAAGAAATATTCGTAAATCCTGCCAAATGCATCGCCCTCAATATCAGCGGGAATTGATGACATAAGTTTGAGAAGTTCAACCAACAGGTTATTATTGAATCTATTATATGTCTTTGGGAGAACTCCTCTGAGATCCTCGTTCTCACGTTCAATAGATTTCATAGCTTCATTGATAGCTCTACCAATATCAGCGCCTTCGGGAAGGTTTAAAAGGTAAGAAAATCTTGCTTCATCAGGTAGATACATTACACCAGCTGCTTGATAATCTGTTTCACCAATTTTTCTGCGACCAGTTGATTTTTTGGACAGTATTTTTTCCTGTTTTGAAAAACAATAATCTGCATACTTAAGGAAAATAAGGCCTAAAACAGGAGTAGAATATTCCGACGATTTTAGGTCCGAATTAGCTCTTAGTTCATCAGCTACATCCCACAATCTTTTTTCAAGCTCGGCTATATGATTTTTTGTCATAGAAAACTCCTTACTTCTTAGTTCTTTTAATATTCTGAATATTTTTCAACCCAGCTTCCTCGGCTATTTCCAAAAGTCTTTGAAACAAGAATGGGTGGGGAATCCTGGTTCCTCTTTCCCAGTTATTTATGGTTGGGAAAGTCACTCCAACTTTTTGTGCAAATTGTTCTTGTGTGAGTCCAAGTTTATTTCTAAGTTCTTTAATTAACTTAGGAATATCTTTATTTTTCATCATGCTACCTCATAATAGATTAGTCAATTCCTATTCTAATAAATTTTATAAAATATTTTATAAAATATTTTAAGAAAAAATCAACCTAAATTTTCCTCACCCCTCTTTCACAGCGTAGCTTAAAGCACATTGGCACAGTGGCGAAGAAATTTTATATTCTTTGAATAATAAAAGACATGGTGATATAAAAAATGGGTTGGAATTTTATTCAAAAGAGGTTGCGGATTTTGGGAGTATCTAGAAGAAGTTATTTTAAATTATTCTAGGCACAATCACCATGTCTTTATCTGTCTGAGGGGCATTAGATAACAGTTTTTGAGTGCTTAAGGAAGGTTTTATTTGGTCTTCACGAAATACATTTATTAAATCTAAAGCATGATAAGTAGGTTTTATCCCGGTAGTATCTATTTCGTCTAGTTTTTCCATGTAAATCAAAATCTGATTAAGCTGTTCTGCAAATAACTCCATTTCTTCTTCAGAAAAAGAAAGTCGTGCCAGCGCGGCAATATGAGCCACTTCTTTTCTGCTAATCTTCATGTTATCTCTCCAAAAAACTTTTTAAGAATTTACTCCGGCTGGGGTGTTTTATTTTACGGAGAGCCTTTGCTTCTATCTGCCTAATCCTTTCTCTGGTTACCGCAAAAAATTTTCCCACTTCTTCTAAAGTATGATCTGTCCTTTCTCCAATGCCAAAACGCATTCTTAAAACCTTCTCCTCCCTGGGGGTTAATGTAGAAAGAACTTGCCGTGTTTGCCTGGCTAAATCCATCTTAATTACTGCCTCTTCAGGAGGTAGGATCCTTTTATCTTCAATAAAACTCTCTAAAAAGGTATCTTCACCTTCACCCACTGGTGTTTCCAAAGAAATAGGTTCTTTAGCAATTCTTAAAATTTTGTTCACTTTTTCTAAAGGTAATCCCATCCTTTCTGCGATTTCTTCAGGAGTAGGTTCACGTCCCTTTTCTTGAATTAATAATCTAGTGACTTTAATTAATCTGTTTATGGTTTCAATCATATGCACTGGAACACGAATTGTCCTTGCTTGGTCAGCAATAGCCCTAGTAATAGCCTGTCTAATCCACCAAGTAGCATAAGTGCTAAATTTGTAACCCCGTTGATATTCAAATTTTTCTACTGCCTTCATTAAACCAATATTTCCTTCTTGGATTAAATCCAAGAGATGCAAACCTCGATTAGTAAATTTTTTGGCAATACTCACTACCAGGCGTAAATTGGCTTCTACAAGCTTTCTCCTTGCTTTTTGGATCTTTTGTTCTCCCTTCTCAATCCGTCGTAAAACTACTCTTAACTTCTTAATTGAAATGTCTGCCTGTTCATTTTCTATCCGCCTCACTCCTCTTTGCCATTTCTTAACTTTCTGTTCTATGATTTCCAATTCCTTTAAATTCACATTTAACTTTTTTGCAATTTCTTCTCTCTTATGTGGATATTTTCTTAAGTATGCTACAAATTTTTTTAATTTCTCTCTAGATAGGCCTGTTTTCAAAATGCACTGGGCTATATCCGTCTCATAAACTTCTATTTCATGCATAAGTTGTCTCAATTGATTAATAATGTTATAAAAGTGTTTCCTATTCAGTCTGAGAGCTTTCAAATATAGATATAAACATTTTTTGTTATATTTCAGTCTTTGCTCTATTTGCAAACGTTGCTCTTTAGTAAGGTAACTATGCCTTAAAAATCGCCTTAATTTTTCATTTTCTTTCTCAGTAGCTGCTATTTCATCTAATATAGCCATTGCTTCTTGTTTTTTCTTTTCTATTTCTTGTTGCCTTTCTTCATCTTCGTCTTCATCTTCATCTAAATCCCTCACTACTTCCCTGATTGTTTTATTTCCTTTTTTTAACCATTCTCTTAATTTCAAAATCTCTTGAAGGGCTATAGGAAGACCAGCTAATGCCTTTAAAACCTCTTCTTCTCCCTTTTCACCGTGCTTGGCTATTTCTATTTCTTGCTTTTTACTTAATAAGGGAATTTCTGACATTTCTTTTAAGTACAATCTTTCAGGATCAATGGGAGCTGTTTTCTCAATAGGTAAAAAATCAGGCATCATTCGCTCTTCAGGAAGGAATCCAAACCCTCGGTCCTCAGGAGGTTGGTTTTGGGATAAATCATCTGGCAGTGGAGGGGTTTCTACCACATCAATCTCCATTTCATCAAACACCATCAAGGCATCCTGGAAACTTTCAGAACCTGGCTCTTGAGGCAAAACTTTATTCAAATCTTTATAAGTAAGATACCCTTTTTCTTTGCCTTGAGAAATCAAGCTTTTAATCTTTTGAAATAAATCTTTTTCTTTATTCATAGAGAGGCTCCTACCTCTTCTTTAAATTACAAGCAAATTTATTTTTTTGTCTCAAAAGCAGAAACAATCTCTGCCAATCTCCTTTTTTTTCGGCTTCTTGTATTTCTTTCAATAGACTTTTAAACTTTTTCTCTTGAATTTGATGTAAAAGGCCATGGGCTATTTCTTCAGAGTCAACAGGTTTGTGCCTTTCTAAAACCCAGCGTGCTATGAACCTTTGAAGTGATGGGTCTAATTCTAACATCAAATTTTCTATATCTACCTTACCCATATTTTGGTAAGATTTTATTATCTTTTCTAAAAGTAAAGCCAGTTGAGGATGTTTAATTTCAGAGGATAATTCATCTAAGTCAAACCAGGAAATATACTGAGGATAATGAAGTAAAAATTTGACTACATTTCTCTCAAAAATAGGTAAGGTCTCTTCTAAATCAAACGTTTCCTGCCTGCCTGTTTGGCAGACAGAAGTAGCTTTAGAAAATTTGCTTTTTTTATTCAAATTCAGCAATAAAGAGGGTTCTATATGAAATAACTGACAAATTTTATCTTTATAATAAGATTGAGTTAGAGGGTTTTTTATAAGAGAAACCATATTTAAGGCTTCTTGGATAAATTGATACCTTTGGTTTAAGTCCTTTTTGGTTTCTTTCTCCCCTTGTTTTAAATACCAGTCTAAAAGACATTGGGTTTGTTGTAAAAGTAAAAGCATGGCCTCTTTGCCTTCTCTTTGCACAAAGCTATCAGGGTCATCCCCTGCTGGTAACAATAATATATCTATATCTAAATCTTCCTTAAGCAAAATAGGCAGACTTCTGACAGCTGCTTTTTGGCCTGCAGGATCTGCATCATAGACCAAAATTACTTTAGAAGCTAAATTTTTTAAGATTCTTGCTTGAGGTGGAGTCAGTGCTGTCCCTAAGTTAGCAACTGCATATTTAATATCACATGCATGTAAACTTAATAAATCAAAATAGCCTTCTACTAATAAAACTTTTTCTTCTTTTTGAGACCATTGTTTAGCCACATGGGCACCATAAAGATTAAATCCTTTTTTATAAATCAGGGTTTCAGGAGAATTGATATACTTAGGTAGGCTATCATCTAAAACCCTACCTCCAAAAGCAATGACATTACCCTTTAAATTAAAGATGGGGAAGATAATGCGCGCTCTAAATCTATCATAAATTTTTCCCCTCTCTCCCTTGGCAAGCAGACCCCCTTCTACGGCCAGAGATAAATCTAGTTCTTTTTTTTGCAAAAAGTTAGTAAGGGCATCCCAGCGGGAAGGGGCATAACCTAAAAGATAAGTAACCACAGTATTTTTGCCAATACCCCTTTTTGAAAGGTATTCTCTTGCCTTTTGGGCCTCAGGATTTTGGAGAAGATAGCGATGATAAAACTCTGCCACCTCTTGATAGAGGGTCAAGAGGTTTTTTCTCTTTTTATAGTAAATATCTTCTTGAGGTGAGACACTTCCTTTGGGTAAGGAAATACCGTAATGTTGAGCTACCTCTTCTACTGCTTCATAAAAACTACAGTGTTTATATTTCATCAAGAAGGTAAAAACATTTCCCCCTACTCCACAACCAAAACAATAAAAGATTTGTTTTTCTTCACTTACCGTAAAAGAAGGTGCTGTTTCTTGGTGAAAAGGACATAGACCAACATAATTCTTACCTCTTTTGCGTAAAGGGACATATTCAGCTATTATTTCTACAATACTAGCTACATTTTTAACCTCTTCTATAAATTGTGGAGGAATGAGGGACATATTATTCCCTTAGGTAACATTCATGTTTGTATTTCCACAATGGTCACTCCCTGGCCACCTTCTTTAGGCACGGCATCTTTGAAAACTGCCACTTGAGGATGCGTCTCTAAATACTTATGAATAGCAGTGCGCAATTGCCCGGTTCCTAAGCCATGCACAATCCGCATTTGCTTTAAACCATATAAAGCGGCTTTGTCAATAGCCTTTTCTACTTCCAATAAGGCTTCGTCTACCCGTTTACCCAACAAGTTTATCTCTGTTTTAGGCTTAGTATGAGCGTGGACATTTATACCTTGGGACAAAAGAGGAGCTTTGCCAATAATCTCTTCTATCTCACATTTAGGCACATGACAGCGCACATTGCCTGCCATTACTTCAACCATTTCTCCTTCTACCCTTTTTATCTGAACTATCTTGTGATTAAAACGGAAAGAAAGTCTCACCCAATCATTTTGTTTTAACTCTAGCTCCGTCCTAGATGGAGTTGAGGTCAAAAAGTCTTTTTTTACCTGAATTAAACGCTCTTTTTGCGCCTCTAGCAGCCTTACATCTGTTTCTTTCTCTCTTTTTTGCCTGCGGATAACTTTAACTGTTTGCTCCACCTCTTGCAATAGGAAATTAATATTTTTCTCTTTTTTAAGATAAACTTCCCACTTTTTCTCTTCTATCTCCTTAAGTAACCTTTCTTGTTTCTCTTTTAATGCCACAAGATTAGAAAGAAGTTTTAAAAGATACTCCTTTCTGGTGATCAATTCCTCCTTACATTTTAATATTTCCTGGAGTGAAGAAGATACATT
>Ga0190354_1000169_pt1 | contig 10987 bp, 12 predicted proteins | sample 4872131213_MG_FD_163436 | JGI IMG/M metagenome (GOLD analysis project Ga0190354, IMG submission 163436) | Hydrothermal vent microbial mat bacterial communities from Southern Trench, Guaymas Basin, Mexico - 4872-13-12-13_MG | ecosystem: Environmental > Aquatic > Marine > Hydrothermal vents >...
CCCCAATGCATATTGCTGCGATGTTGGTAAAAGAAAAATACGGCTTAAAAGTATGGGATCAGGGAATAAATCATTTTTTAGCTGGAATTCCTCCTAAGATCATAGTTTCCGTAGGTAAAGGAACGGTAGTAGTTTCATATAACAGGGACAAGCCCTGCAAACAGAACTGTAACGCACCACCTATTTGCCCAGTTACAAAGCTTAAGAGGCCTTGTCCAATGTATGATTTACTACAATTTGCAGCCCCAGAGGCAATAATACTGCGTAGCTATCAGCTGGAGCCCGGCTTAGGCGCACTTAAGGGAAATGAGATAATTAAAGTACTAGAGAAATGTAAAGGAAAATCTTCAGTCATCATCGGAACAGCGTGTAAATGCCACGGAGTTATAACGGCTTTAAAAACTTAAGAAAAATAATTTTTCCTGAAATTTTCATTTCTGAAAATGCATTAAAATAGCAAATGTGAAGAATTTTATTTATTTTCACACGCTTTGCAGATATCTGATTTTTTTGAATATTTTGTCAACTCTTTTTCTGCAATTTTCAGTTAAAGTGAAGTTTTCGCCATTTTTAGTTATAAATTTCTCCTCAAGTAAATATTTGATTATGTCATCGAACTCTTTTTCAAAATTTATGTCTATTGCGGGACTAAATCTAAACTCGCTTAGAATATAGGTGTATTTTGGTTTGAAGCTTCTTTTGTGGTCAAATTGTCCTCTTTCATAGAATAGAGTATCCATGCTCTGAACGTCTCTAATCTACTTAAGTGCCGGTGTCTTTCAAGCGGCATTCTATATTTGGAGAAGTCTATTTCTTCTCCCTTGACTGAAGATAGCACTTCTTTTGATAGACCAAACCCATCTATAAGGATTCTGCTGGCTACGAATGCGCCGATTAAAGCGTCAACGAAGTATATTCCAAATATTGAGAAGGTGACACCTATAATAACTGCACTAGCAACATAAACGTGGTTTTTAGAGTCAATTGACTGGGAGATTAACATTAGACTTCCATTGTTTTTCCCCACGTAGCGTTGATAAAAATGTAGGATTACTGCTGCTATAAGTGCTATTCCTTCAACTATGATAACTAAATATGGCATTAATACTGGTTGCGTGATTGCAGTAACGGTTTCTATGATCTTAGTTATTGATTCATACCCAACGCTGGAGGCGGTTATAAACATCATTATAATGATAATGAGAGTTCCTGCAAGTTCTTTTTTGAACTTTATTCCAGCCCATACAACTGAAGCCGAAACTGTGTCTATGGCGGCGTCTGCGCCGTCCGCAATTAGGCCGACGCTATTGCTAAAGAATCCAGCTAAGAGTTTCATTATAGCCAGAAAGAAGTCGGCAATAACTGTGTTCCTTGCGGCCGCCGTTGGACTAAGGTACTGGCTTCTAATTGAAGTTAATGCTTTTTTCATTTCTCTTGTGCTTTTTTCAGCCTCTTCTATTCCATTCTTTGTTAATTCATACCTTTTTTCTTCATTTAGCCTAACAAGGCCCTTCTCAATTAGGCGTTTACACTCTAGCTGAACGTTGATTTGCTACTCATGTTTTTCACGCCATTTCTTCATCTTCTCAGAGTAATCTTCCCTCGGTCGATATCCCAGCCATGATAGAAAACTGATCAGCTTCTTTTGTACTGCTGCATGTAGACTATATCCGAATCCGTGGAAATGATAGACAAATATAAAAGCTCTTTCTTCTAATTCTTTTAGATTTAGGGGTTCCTCCTCCAGTAGAACCATTAGAATAAACCTTGAAAAACTTGCGCGCTTGTGTTTTCTCATCTAATTCACATACAGTAGAATTTCTATACTTTATTGAATTTAAAGATTCTATTTTTCCTTTCTATGAATGAGAAAAGCTTGCTTCGGGTTATAACGTCTATTAAGTGTTTTTCTGACCACCACGATTTTTGAACAGACAAAATTCCCTTTGCCTTTAAAACACGATGCATCTCCCGCATAACAGCATCCACATCTTCTAAGGCATGAATAACACCGAAGAGAAAAGCTAAATCAACACTTTCATCCGGCAAACCCGTTCTAGTAGCATCTGCAAACAAAATCTTGACGTTATCTAGGCCTTCCTTCTCAACTTTACGTTGAACAGCCTCAACGGCGAATGGATTAACATCAAGCGCATAAACCACTCCCTCAGCTCCCACAATTTTCGCCGCGGGAATCGTGAAAAAGCCAGGTCCACAGCCAACTTCCAACACTTTCTGCCCGGGCTTTAGCCCAGCCGCATCTAAGAGCTTGTAAGGATTCACAAATATCCCATAGAGAGTGTCATGAACAAACGATACTATCTTGAAATGCAACTTCTCATACGTGGACATTTCCTTTTTACCCTATTCCCACACTCACCGTTAGTTGAGTCTTCTTCTCATAGAGTACAGGAAGACTTTAGTCTCCAACTTTAATGCCTCTAAGTTCACTTCCTAATTTCCTTTCAAACATTTAAAGGCGTTCTCTTTTACGTCTAGAATACCAATTAACAAAAATTATCCAATATAGGAAAAGTAACGCAACAATTGAAATCCAATTAAATTCCTCTAAAGCCGACTTTGGCAATGTTACAAGATGAGCAATAACAAAAATTGTTACTATTACGGAAACCATTCCAACAGTTATCTTAATTTTTTCCATCTCATTTTTCGCCAGTTTATGTTAAAGGGGTTGTCGTTCCAAATTAACATTATGGTGCCGCGGGCCGGACTTGAACCGGCGACAACCCGGTCTTCAGCCGGGTGCTCTCCCAGTCTGAGCTACCGCGGCGTTAACGCCTAATACTGCAAAATTGGACTTGTAATCTTTTAATTTTTCGGAACCTTTAGTGTGTTCAAAACTCTTATAGGTGTCCAGCCTATTGAGTAGTTCTAAAATTTTATCTTTCGTGATGTAGAGATGAGTCGAAATATGCTGTGGATTAAGCGGAACTATGAACTTTGTAGTGGTTGCCGTAGATGTGAAATTGCTTGTTCGCTTTTTCATGAAGGTGAGATTTGGCCTGAGGCTTCAAGGGTAAGGATTTTCATGTTTGTTCCAGGGGTTGAAGTTCCACATTTATGCTTTCAATGTGAAGACTACCCGTGTGTTGAGGCGTGTCCAGCGGAGGCTTTATCTGTAGATGAGAAAACTGGAGCAGTAAAAGTTGAAGTTTCAAAGTGTACTGCCTGCGGCGTCTGCATAGAAGCCTGTCCGGGAAGGGTTCCGCATTTACATCCGAGTGGAAACTACATGGTTATCTGCGACTTATGTAATGGACAGCCCAAATGCGTCGAAGCATGCCGAGAGGGAGGATGGAACGCCCTAACTCTGGTTTCTAGAGAAAAGAATGTTTCTTATCGAGCTTTGGCGAAAACGCCGGAAGAGATTACGCGGGAAGTGGCTGAACAGCTTTTCGGAGAAGAAACAGCAAAGGAGGTTTTGTAAGATGAGAGGCTACGCCGGAAAACTTCTAGAAGTAAACCTTTCAGATGAAGACATTAAAGAAGTAAAGTTTTCAAATGAAATTTTAAAGAATTACGTTGGTGGAAGAGGCCTAGCCACAAAAATCCTTTGGGATAGACTTGGCAGTAAATGGGAAGCAGTAGACCCGCTTGGACCTGAAAACATTTTACTTGTACTTACAGGCCCGTTAACAGGATATTTTCCAGGAACAAAGGTTTGCGTTTCCGGAAAGTCTCTTCAAAGCAATGGGGTTATAGGCTCAACGGTTGCAGGTGAATTCGGAGTAGACCTAAAATGCGCCGGCTATGACGGCATAATAATAACTGGAAAAGCTGAAAAACCATGTTATCTCTTCATATGTGACAACCAAATTGAAATTAAGGATGCCTCGCCAATTTGGGGTAAAAAGGCAAGAGAAACCATACGCTTTCTGGTTAAAAAGTCAGTTGAAGAAATTAAGGCTTCTAGGCCGAACTACGGAGAAGTAAAGGAACCCTCAATTCTCTATATTGGACCTGCCGGAGAAAACAAAACCAGAGTTGCAGCCGTCATTTCGAAGTATACGCATGGAGCGGGCTACGGCGGCTACGGTGGAGTGATGGGAGCCAAAAACTTGAAGGCGATAGTTGTAAAGGGGTTTGGGCCACTACCAGAAGTTCATGATAAAGAGAAAATGCTACAACTTGTCAAGGAGTTTTCGAAGAAGAACTTTGAAATGGAAAAATTTAGACGTTGGGGAACTGGTTCATCAGGCTATTCGGTAGGAGCCGAAACAAGTTCTGAGCCAGTTCGAAACTGGCAGGAAGAGTGGCATAACAAAGAAAGCTTCAAGGGAGAAGAGTTCGACAAGTACTGGATTAAAAAGTACTGGGGAGACTTCAACTGTCCAGTTACATGCCTAAAACTTGCAGTCATAAAAACTGGAAAGTTCAAAGGTGCAATATGCGACAACCCAGACTATGAACTAGAAGCTTACTTAGGAACAAACTTGGGAATTTTCACTCCGGAAGAAAACATTTACTTATCATACTTAATTAACGAGCTTGGACTGTGCGGGATTCAAGGTGGAGCAGTACTTGGATTTACAGCGGAACTCTATGAAAAAGGAATAATAACCAAGGAAGATTTAGGTGGAATTAAGCTTGAATGGGGAAATGCTGAAGCTTTCGCTGCCTTGGCTGAAAAAATAGCGTTTAGGAAGGGAATAGGCGACATTTTAGCAGAAGGAGTTTACCGGGCTGCCCTAAAGCTTGGAAAAATGAAAAACGTTAACTTGCTTAAGTATGCTGTTCACGAGAAAGGAGTAGCAATAGGTGCACATGGAGTTAGAAGCGGAAAAGATTACGTAGCAAACATTTCCTACGCATGCTCAGTTCAAGCAGGAGACCACACTTCAGTTGCTTTTCTTCCATTAAACCACGGGAACAGCGAATTACTGTCAATAATGCACGACTCAGCGGTCTACTGTCTCTTCAACGCATTTAAACTTGAAACCTCAGAAATATTCAACTTTTACGAAGCAGTAACCGGATGGAAACTTACAGAAAAGGAATGGTACGAAGAAAAAGCCTTAAGAATACTACATTTACAAAGGGCAATGCTCCTCCTAGGAGGCCCGGACATTAAATGGCAACCTAGAAAGGACGATGACAACCCGCCAAGATTCTGGGAGCCGTTACCCACCGGCCCCTACAAAGGGAAAACTCTAAACAGAAAACGCTTCGAAGAAGACAGACTTGAATACTATAAAATGGTCGGTTGGAACGAAAATGGAGTCCCAAAGCCGGAAACTTTGCGGAAACTTGGCTTAAAAGACGTCGAAACAAAACTTAAAAAGGAACACATATTATGAAAGCTGTCCCTACCGCCCTAACGCACAATCCAACGTAGCTGTTGCTCGTAAAAAGCAATTAAAGCACTATTATATTTTCTTGTTTTCATTAAGTTCACCTCTTTAGTTAAATTGACCTACTTAAAAGGAGGCTACCCTACATTCTGCTGCTAACTTATAAAGGTTGCTTATTCCTAATATGGCTAGTAAAGTGGTTAGGGTGCAAAGGGAAACAGCAATCACAGTTATTGGCGCCGGGCCAGTAGGCGCATTTGCAGCGTTGAATCTTGCAAAGCTTGGATTGGCAGCAAAAACAGTTGTTTTTGAGGAACACAGCTGTATTGGTAGGCCTTCCCACTGCGCGGGCCATCTTAACATTAAAACTCTAAAGAAACTCGGCGTTAGGCTTCCAGCGAAAATTATTGAAAACAAGATCAGAGGGGCAAAACTCTATTCTCCTAGAGGATTAAACTTTAGAATTGAGCGGAAAACACCCATAACGTTAGTGGTTAATCGAGAACTGTTTGACCAGGCAATAGCTGAAGAAGCAGAAAAACTGGGTGTAGAGTTCCTCTTAAAATTTAGGGTTAAGGAAATATTAGTTGGAAATGGGAAAATAAACGGGTTAGTTGCCCGAAACTTGAGTAAAAAGCTATATGAAAAATTTTATTCAAAACTTGTCATTGACGCTGAAGGATGCCCAGCTACACTTCTCAAAAGAATAAATTTTCCCTATCCAAATCCGAAAAACTTCGTTTATGGAGGACAAGCTGAAGTTGATAAAATACAAGATGTTGAAGACGACGTAGTCGAGGTCTATTTTGGGAAAAAGTTTGCGGAAGGCCTCTTTGCATGGATAATTCCGAGAAAAGATGGGACAGCAAAGGTTGGATTAGCATTAAAGCACGGAAACCCGAAAAAAGCCTTGCTCAGTTTTATTCATAAACACCCCATTGCTTCAAAGAAGCTTCATAAAAGTCAAATTTTAAGTCTAAAATTTCACCCAATTCCTCTAGGCGGTCCCATAATCAAAACTTTTAGCAAAGGTTTACTCGTGGTAGGTGACGCTGCTTCGCAGGTAAAGCCCACAACTGGCGGAGGAGTAATAACCGGAATGATGTGCGCCAAGTTGGCTGCAAAAACAGCCTTAAAGGCTTATAAACTAAACGATTTTTCAGAAAAAACACTTGAAGAATACGAAAAAGCTTGGAAAAAGGAGATAGGCTTCGACTTAAAGGCAATGCTAAGGGTAAGAAAGATGCTTAACAGGCTTTCAGACAGGCAAATTGATAAGCTCTTTAAACTCTGCATAAAAATTGGTTTAAACCAAATACTGGAAAAAGTGGGAGACCTAGACTTTCAAGGTAGAACCCTCTTAAAGGCGGCGTCTAATCCTAAAGGCTTTATTCCCCTCCTATATTTAGTTTGGTCGGCGCTAACTGGAAGGTGAAACAGAAATTTGTCAGAATTCAAATATAAGCAAGTTATAGCCGTACGAACAGACATAGGGATGAGTAAAGGCAAACTTGCAGCACAAGCTGGGCATGCAGCAGTTTCGGCGGCTGAACAAACTCGAAAAACTCATCCAGAATGGTGGAAGGAATGGATGAGGGAAGGCCAATGCAAAATCGTTGTAAAAGTTAAAGATGAAGAGGAACTGAGAAAACTTGAAGTTGAAGCTAAGGAGCTAGGGCTTTCAACAGCCTTAATCTGCGATAGAGGACTAACCGAACTTCCGCCTGGAACAGTCACTTGCCTGGGCATAGGCCCTGCACCTACAGACCAAATAGACAAAATCACTGGAAAACTTCCACTTCTGTAAGGATGAGGAAAACAGCTTGAAAGTTCCGAAACTAGAAAAAGAATTAGGAATGGAAGTTTATGCTACAAAGACTCTTGGAATAGGAGGGAAAATAAGACAATTTGTCGAAGACTTTACAGTAGAAGAAATTTTAATAGACGGGTCAAAGGCCAGTATTTGCCCCGAAAATGTTCCGCTTCTTGTCGGAGAAGGAAAATACCTAATTTGTTTGCTTGTTAAACGAAATTGGGATAATCTGCTTGTTATAAGGGAAATAGCTCGAAAGCTCGGTTTACCATACAAAAACGTGCATATTGCTGGAATTAAAGATGCAAAGGCAGTTACAGCGCAACACATAAGCATTGAAGGGGCAATTCCAGAAGACATAGCGAAGGTGAAGATTGAAGACGTTATCTTAGCACCCTTACGCTTCTCAAACCTTAAAATTTCCGCTTTTCACCTTTACGGCAACAAGTTCACAATAACTATACGGGATATAAGCCATACAATAACTGAAACACAAAAGAGAATAGAAAAAACACTAGCAGAGCTTGAAGCCTTCGGGGGAATACCAAACTTTTACGGTCACCAACGCTTCGGAACAATTAGGCCGATAACCCATCTTGTCGGAAGAGAAATTGTAAAGGGAAACTTCGAAAAAGCTGCGATGATTTACTTGGCTAAAAATTACGATTTAGAACATGAAAAAGCAAGGGAAACTCGAAAAAGGTTAATGGAAACCCATGATTTTGAATGGGCACTGCGAAACTTCCCCCGCCATTTGAAATATGAAATTTTAATGCTGAAACACCTTGTTAAGAATTCAAACGATTACGTTGGTGCGTTCAGAAAACTTCCGCTTCAGCTACGCAGAATGTTTACACAAGCTTATCAATCCTACTTATTCAACAGATTTCTCGGCGAAAGAATAAGAAGAGAAATTCCGTTCAACGAACCGCAAATAGGTGACTACGTGGTTTACGTGGATCAAAAAGGTCTTCCAACACAGTACGCCAAAAGGGTTGAAAGCCAAAATCTAGAAGAGATGCAAAAGGCAGTAAAGGAAGGAAAAATGCGTATTGCAATTCCGCTTGTTGGATACAAACAGCCAACGTCAAGCGGAATTCAAGGGGAAATTGAAGAAGAAATATTAAGGGAAGAAGACGTTAAACCAGAAGACTTTAATGTGAAAAACATGCGGGAGGCAAGCGCAAAGGGAGAGTTAAGAGCAGCTCTAACACCTCTCATCGATTTCTCATATGAAAAGCCTTGTAAAGATTCAAATAATCCCTTGAAAAAAATGTTTAAATGCTCATTTACTCTGCAAAGAGGTTCCTATGCAACAGTTTTCTTGAGAGAGTTAATGAAACCTCGTAATATCATTAAAGCAGGATTTTAGATGTCTCACTTACATTAATCATGGAATAAGCCTAAATCTGTCTCTTGGAAACAGTACGACTTCGCGGATATTCTGTTTTCCCGTCAGCATCATGACAAGTCTTTCGAAGCCTACTGCCCAGCCCGCATGCGGGGGCATTCCATAATCGAAAGTTTTGAGGTGATACTTGAAAGATTCTGGGTTTAGGCCTTGCTCCCTCAATCGTTTGATTAATAGTTCTTTTGAGTGAACTCTTGTTCCGCCTGAGGCGAGTTCTATCCAAGTCCACATTAGGTCGAAGGCTTCTGAAATTTTAGGGTTATCCTTCCTTGGTTGTATGTAGAATGGTTTTGATTCTGAGGGCCAGTCTGTTATGAAGTAAAAGTAGGGGTGGAGTTCGCCCAATTTCCTAAATGCAGGTGTGGGTATGTCTTCTCCCCATGGAATTTTAAACCCCAGTTCTTTGAGCTCTTCAAGGATTTCGTCATATGTGAAACGTTTGAATGGAAGTTGCGGCACTTCAAAATCGTATTTTAGGGTTTCAAGTTCTTTTTGGCATTTTTCCTTTATAGTTTTGCAGACATGATGTATGAGTTGTTCTAGAACTTGCATGACATCTTCGGCTGTTGCAAATGCCATTTCAATATCTATCGAGATGAATTCGCTGAGATGCCTGCGTGTATGGGATTCTTCAGCTCTGAAGAAGTGGCCTATTTCAAATACTCTTTCGAAGCATATTGTAAGCTGTTCCTTGTAAAGTTGAGGGCTCTGCGCCAAAAAAGCTTGCTTTTCAAAATATTCAACTGGAAAGAGGGCCGCCCCTCCTTCGGTTGCAGAAGCAATTATCCTAGGCGTGCTTACTTCAATGAATCCCTTATTGGAAAGAAAATCTCGAACAGCAGTTAGGGTTTCATGGGTTATTTTGAATATCGCCCTATTTTCTTCCTTGCATAAGTCGAGAACTCGGGCGTTAAGTCTAACATCTAGCTCAGCCGGAGTTTTCCCAGTAACGTCCAAAGGCAGAGGATGCTTAGCTAATCCCAAAATTTTAATTTCTTCAGGGATTATCTCCACTTTTCGAGGAGTAATTTCCGTTTTCTTTACGATTCCTTTAACGCCTATAGCGTACTGGGTCTGAAGCATATCTATTTTTTCTAAGACTCCTTCAGAAACCTTCTTTTTGGGAACGGTTATCTGCACAGTTCCTTCTCTATCTTGAAGTATTATGAATTTTATTCCGCCTAAATCACGTATCTCCTTTACCCATCCGAAAACGGTAACTGTGGAACCGTCGAGTTTCGGTTTAATTTCAGATGTGAAGTGTGTTCTCCTCCAACTTCCAAGTTCATCAAGTTTCATCTCGAATTTCTCCGGAGAATTTAGTCTGAAAATTCTATGCGGAGAGTGATTCCCTTAAGTTTTTTGGCTATTTTCTTTAAGGCTTCAACATTAAGCCTCGGAGGCTTCCTTCCACGCTTTTTCAAAATTACACGGGTTTCAGTTGTTCCGTCTGGAAGCCATATAGTGTTTATCGTCAAGATAGTATATGGCGCAAACAAGTCTTCAAGAAATTTTCTATCGCTTACACCATACTCTAAAACCCGTATAGCCTTCCCTGTTTTCTGACTCAACTCCTTGATTATTTTCCCTCCGTAGCTTAAAAGTTTGGGGACATCGCCTTGCCCAACTATCACTGCAAGAATACCGTCGGCTTCTACGGCTTTATGAAAATAAACATTCTGCAATGAAGGAAATCTTTCCTCCAATGAAAGAAGAATTTGAGCTATTTTCAAGTCTGTTCTAGTTATTTCTCCAGAATTTAACTTAGCTTGACACTTTGGACATAGTATTCCGCTTCTTAGGCAAAAGTTGCAAAGTGGTGTTTTCACTTGTCTTTTGGCCCTCCGTAGTTGAAAGAAAGGAGGGGCGGCGGAGCATTATACTTCGCCTTTATGGTTGCTGTTGTCGCTGTAAACTCAGCGCTCAAGAGTTATTTCAATGGTGCTGACGTTTGTGGGCGTGCCACCCTCTTCTGCAGGTGGTATTTGCTCGGTGCCGATGCCTACGCTTTTGATTTTGACGTCTGGTAGGAACCGGCGTCGAACAACCTCAACTACGTCAACAGCGCGGCTGATGGCTCTTCCTCTTGCCTTTACCATAACTTCTTTTGCTCCGCCGTGGAAGAGGGTTATGCAAGCCAGCACATAGTTCATGACTGGCTTTTTCCCTACTAATACTGCATTGCTCTCTGACATTTCACCGCCTCACTCCTTGTTTTCACATTTTGTTCGGCTTGACTTATGCTTTTATTTCAAAAATAAATATATTACGGTATCTAAACTAGCAGAATGTTATCCATCACGTTTATGTCCTTCCTTATAAGTTGGTTATTTAATTTCAAAGATTGAGTTACATATCAAGCTTCTTCCTAAGTTACGCTTATACTAGGATTTTCTTAGAGCAATTTGTAAAGAAAATACTTAAATAATTGTGACCATTGTAAAGGAAATC
>Ga0190354_1000170_pt1 | contig 10968 bp, 12 predicted proteins | sample 4872131213_MG_FD_163436 | JGI IMG/M metagenome (GOLD analysis project Ga0190354, IMG submission 163436) | Hydrothermal vent microbial mat bacterial communities from Southern Trench, Guaymas Basin, Mexico - 4872-13-12-13_MG | ecosystem: Environmental > Aquatic > Marine > Hydrothermal vents >...
GATGAAGATGATTCCGGTGGAGCACGTGTTTAACAGATTTCCAAAACTCGTTCGCGACCTTTACCGGGCACAGGGGAAAGAAGTTGAATTCATAATCAAGGGAAAGGAGATAGAGCTGGACAGGACTGTTCTGGATGAGGTGGTGGACCCCATAGTCCACCTGTTAAGAAATGCCGTTGACCATGGGATAGAGTTGCCGGAAGAACGAGTCCGAAAAGGAAAAAGCAGAAAAGGCAGGATAAAACTGGTAGCGCAGCGAGAAACGGGGCACGTAACAATAAGCGTAGAAGACGATGGAAAGGGCTTAGATGCAGATAAACTGAGGGAGAAAGCGGTTAGCAACGGGTTCATATCCGCAGATGAAGCCTCTAAACTCAGTGATGAAGATGCTTTTAAACTCATCTTCATCTCCGGGTTCAGCACGGCAGAAAAAACTACTGAAGTATCGGGACGCGGTGTCGGGATGGGTGTGGTGAAGACGAAGGTAGAAGCACTGGGCGGCTTGGTGGATATTCAGTCCGAAAAGGATAAGGGGACGAGAATAATGTTGAAGTTACCTCTTACCACCGCAATCATTCAAGCTCTGCTCGTGAGCGTCTGCCATAATATTTATGCTATCCCGTTAACAAACGTGTGCGAGATTATAAGCGTGCCAAAGGAGGATATAAAAACGATGGGTGGAACAGAGGTGGTAACACTCCGCGGCTCCATACTACCGCTTGTTATGCTCCAATCTCTTTTTGGGCTATCTGCCAATACTAACAATAACAATAGCACTCACAACCACAACCACAACCACGGGGATAAAATCGTCGTGGTCGTGGTGGAAAGGAGTGAAGGTCGGATAGGTTTAGTTGTAGATGCTGCGCTGGAGCAGCAGGAGATAGTGGTAAAGCCACCCGATGAACATTTGCAGGGCGTTACGGGAGTCGGTGGCTTCACCATCCTGGGTGACGGTAGCGTCATTCCAATACTTGACGTCGCTACATTATCTCTGGCTTGAAATGAGAGGAAAGGATGAGATGGAGGGGAAGGAGATGAATATAAACATGGGTGATGACTCAATGCTTGAGCTGAGCCCTTTTCTAAAGGACGCATTGAGAGAGATTGGTAACATAGCCTCGTGTCATGCGATAACGGCTCTGGCGGAGATGACAGGAATGACAATAGATATAAACGTGCCGACTGTGGAGGTAGTCACAATAGGGGATGTGGAAAAACTGGTAGAGGTAGAGAAAATAGTCGCAGGGGTCATGGTTGCGCTTGATGGCGGATTCTCTGGCTACTTACTCGTCCTGTTCCCGAGAAGAAGCGCTCTTCGCATCGTTGACATCCTCATGGGTAAGATGCCGGGTGAGACGAAAAACATAGAGACCGAGATGGAGCAATCGGCGTTAATGGAGACGGGGAACATATTAGCTTCTTCTTTCTGTAATGCCATTGCGGACTTCCTTCGGTTCACGCTGATGCCATCACCACCCTCTTTTGCTTTTGATATGATGGGCGCAATGGTGGAAAGTGCGATAATAACAGTGGTAGAAGCACAGGAGGCGGAGCAGATTATCCTGTTCAGGTGCGATTTTCAGGAGAACACGAACGAAATCTATGGCTATATTCTGCTATTTCCACATCCTGAGAGTCTAAAAGGCTTGCTATCTACTCTTGAGTCTAAAGTGGGAGTGAACCAGGAAGGTTAAGGAGGAATTAAGAAATGAAATGGTTATTGAACAATCTAAATCTGAGTCGGAATCGGAATGTGAGGTGAGAAGGTATTACGCAGGAATAGGGGAGATGCGGGTAGCGCATAACCCACACCAGTTGATAATAATGGGGCTTGGCTCCTGCATAGGACTTGCTCTTTACGACAGCCATGCAAGAGTGGGTGGGATAGCCCATATAATGCTCCCTGATGGCAAATGCGATGACAGCAATACGGGAAAGAGCTGTAAGTTTGCGAACCGCGCAGTTCCTGTCTTGTTAAATGAGATGCTGAAACATAAAGCCAGGAAGGAGTGGATAGTAGCAAAGATAGCGGGTGGTGCTTCCGTATTCTCAACGATGGACATGCTACAAATAGGGAAGAAGAACACGATAGTGGTCAAGGAATCGCTGAAGAAGGAGGGAATAAAGCTCGTTGCTGAAGACACCGGCGGGAACTGCGCAAGGACTGTTACGCTGGATACGTGCAATGGTGAATTTATTGTGAAGACGAAAGAAGGGGTGAAAAGGATTTGATTGCCAGAATTCCAAAAATTCGAAGCTCCATGTCCTCTTCTAATTGCCAATCTTTGAAATCTTCTTGTATATCCTCTCCCTTGTATTCACGCACGTGAATTTCTCCCTCGCTTCTCCGACCATCGTCTCGGTCCTGCCTATAATTAGGTATCCTCCTTCGTGTAAAGCATCGTAGAAATCGAGAAGCAACCTGCTTTGAAGTTCTTTCCCGAAGTATATCATGACGTTCCGGCAGAAGATGACATCGAAGTGCGAGAACTTCTTGCCCGATATGAGGTCATGCTGCTGGAACCTCACCAGATGCTTCACTTTAGCTTTTACCCTATACCTGTCGCCTCCATCCTCCACTTCAAAATATTTGGACACAATGTATTTCTTCAGTTTCTTCAGCGCTGCGGCATCATAAACTCCCGCTCTGGCAACACTCAGAGCTTTTGCATCAATATCTGTCGCGTGTATCGAAAGGAGGAAGTTATCCAGCTCTGCACCAAGTTTTTCGTATAGAATAATGCCTATCGTATACGGCTCTTCACCGGTGGAACACCCGGCACTCCATATCCGCAATACCTTGCTTCTTCGCTTTCGCTTCTCGGCGAGCAGTTGCGGTAATACTTCGTCTCTGAAGGCTTCAAACGTGTCCATATCTCTGAAAAACTCCGTAACGTTTATTGTTATCCCGTCAAGAAGAGACCTGTATTCTTCGGGATTCTTCTCTAAAAAGCGGTAATATTCGTTGTAAGAACCGATACCCATTGCTTTCATCCTCAGGTCTATTCTTCGTTTTAGGTAGTCATCCTTGTATTTACTGCAATCTACACCCGTTCTATCCCATATCTTCTTCTTCAGGATGTTAAAAGCGAGTTCGTTGTTCAATACCATATCCTACCCCCCAAAAGCGGGAAAATCTGATATAACAGAGAAGAGGGTGCTATAAAAAACTATCCCGCATCGCCATATTTTTTACGAATATCGAACATAAAATTTACAATGAACTTCACTTAAGAGCAATCACGATAGTTGCGTCGTCGTCATCCTTGCCATGCTCCTGCACTATTTTCAATGCCATAGCGTGCAAATCCGTGGATATATAGTCATAAGCGTGGAACCTGCCAATTCCGTCCGTGTTCATCACCAGCCACCCCGACTGGAAATCATATTTGAACTCTTTTATTCTTCTCAGGTTCCAGCCGAGCACGCCGTTCATTGAAGTGAGATGATACCGCTCTTTATCGTTCACTATCTGCGATGTGATATTACCGATGCCGATGTAAGAGAGTTTGTCATCCGTGATTGAGACCTTCGAAAGCCCGATTACTACCCCCCTCGTCCCAATAAGTGCGATGTGAAGACTTTTTACCATCTCCTTCAGCGGGAGATATTTGTGTGCCCTGATGAAATCAATCGCGGTTCTGCTGGCAACTTCGGCACCCTTGCCATGTCCGAGCCCATCTACGACGGCAATCAGCACCTTCTCTTCTCCGGCGCCACTCTCATAACTCTCCACGAGGTATGCATCACCGTTGGCTTCCTCGCCAGACTTCGGTCTTGAGAGCGCTATTACTTCCATTTCGGCAGTGTGATGCAGAATATCGCTCCCCCTTCGGGATTATCCTCCACCCAAATCCTTCCTTTGTTCTGCATCACCACGGTCTTCGCGATGGCAAGTCCGATACCGCTACCTTTTATCCCTCCCTCTGCACCCCTCACGAATCGCTCGAATATCCTGCACTTGAATTCGTCTGGAACACCCTCACCATGGTCTTTGATGCAGACTTTCCACTCACCTGGCTGATTCATCAGTGAGATTTCAACGGATGAACCGGTGGGACTATACTTGATTGCATTATCGAGCACGTTAAGAAAGGCATGCTTGAGGAATTGTGACCCGTTGACTTCATACTTCAACTCAGGGTTGTAGTTCCTCTTCACCGTTATCTCTTTCTCCTTCGCTTTATGCTCAAGTTCCTGCACGACTTCGGCGAGTAACTCCGCCAGGTCCACCACCTTGAACTCCTGCTCCACCGCCCTCACCTTCGAATAAGTCCTCGCATCTTCAATTAATTCCTGTATCTTCTCCGCACTGCGCCTTATATTCTCCTGATACTCTCTGGCATCGGGGCAGATATCACCGATGAGTTCATTATAGCCCATGATGTTGAATAGCGGGGACTTCAAGTCGTGAGAGAGGATGCTGATAAAGAGTTCGAGGAAATCGTTCAGTTCACGCTCCTTCAGGTAAAGTCGTTCATGCATCTCAATATATTCACGATACGCCACCGCATAGCTCATCATCAGTTCCAGCAGCACCGTAGAAGCGTTGTTGTAGATTCTATACATCTTCTCCAGCGGTAAATTCTTTATTGCCTGGTTAAGTATCTCAAAATGCATTGCTATGATCTCATCAGGGTCAACGCGATTGTTTATCAGTTCCTTGGAGAGGAGTGAAGTTTTGTAGAGCTCCTCCTCATCGTTGTGCTGGAGATAAGCCTCCAGAATTTCTTTATACCGCGCTCTCAGTTTCTCATCCATTTCACCACTCGCACCTTCGTCCCTTTACCCACCTCCGATTGTATCTCGAACTCGTCCATAAGCCTCTTCGCACCACCGAGCCCTATTCCCAGCCCTCCTCCACTCGTCCAGCCGTCTTTTAGAGCGAGTTCGATGTTCTCAATACCAGGTCCACGGTCAATAGCCCATATTTCCAGCCCCTTACAGTCCCCTTTTTCTATCGCCTCTATTCTGACTATGCCATCGCTTCCGTGCACCACGATATTCCTGGCAAGTTCTGAAATCGCAGTTGCAATCCTTGTCTGATCTACAATAGTGAATCCGAGCTTCTTTGCCTCTGTTTTGGCGGCGGACCTCGCAATGACAATATCATACTCACATGCTACTTTGATTTCCATACTCTCAACTTCTCCAATCCTTTTTCAAGATTTAACGCCGTCTCTATGCCATCGAACTGGACACCGAATTCCACCAGCGTGATTGAAATCTCCGGTCTCAAACCCACTATTACCGTCTTCACACCCATCAATGATGCCATCCCCGCAATCTCCACTAATATCCGCGTGATGAAGCTATCAACCACGTCAATCGCGGATATGTCTATGATAAGACCTTTAGCCCTCGTTTTCTCGATGCTTACCATCAGGTCATGCTGGAACTCCAGTGCTAATTTGTCATGCAGCGGTATCTGGATAGAAGCGAGAAGGGCGTCTTCAATCCTGAGTATCGGAATCTTTTCTTCTGATTTCATACCCCATCTGTTCCAATCCGAACTTCAAACCCTCCTGCATGTCTCGCTTTGTAGCGAACCGCTCGAAATCGAGCCCTAAATGAATCATCGTCTGTGCAACTTCGGGTCTGATGCCGGTGAGGACGCATCTTGCCCCGAGCAAGTTTGCCGCCTGCACCGTTTTCATTATATGACCTGCCACTTCCGTATCTATTGATGCGACGCCGGTAACATCAATGATTACCAGCTCAGACTGCGTCTCCACAATCTTGTTGAGCAGCGTCTCCATGACCCTCTGCGCACGGTAGCTGTCAACCACGCCTATGAGAGGAAGAGCCAATATCCCCTCCCAGATCTGTGTTACCGGTGTGGATAGTTCCTCCTGAGAAGCCTTTAACTTCTCCACAGTCTCTTTTAGACGCTCCTCAAGCTCCTTCCGCTCTGTTATAGACTTACCTTCGGCAACTACGCCGATGATGTTGCCCTCGTCATCTCTCAGTGGACTTGCATTGAAGATTATAGGGAAGGGCGTCCCGTCCTTCTTGAAAGCAGTGACTTCAGATTCTGTCCTTTCACCCCGCAGTGCCTTCTCAATTGCTTCCTTCACCTCCTCCTTCGACTCCTCAGACCTGTTGAACCACGGACTTTCCCAGAGGAACTCACCTTTGATGTCCTCCTCGGCGTATCCGGAAGATGCACGGTTCATAAATTCAACTCGTCCGTCTGTGTCGAGCATAGCAACAAAGTTCCTCATCGAGCGCAGCAAATGAAGATACTCGTCGGCGTTAATTGCTCCCATTTTAACTTACTCCTCTCTTTTTATATATTAGTTCCCAAAGGTGTTTAAGTAATTAACTATTGTCTGAATAAAATTTGCAAATATTTGAAATTTTTTGTCAACATGTATAAAACAAAGCTGTTGAGGTGCTTCCAGCCGCGGGTAGCGGGTAATGCAGGAAGTATGCATTTAAATAAAATGGAGGTGAATATGGATATAGATAGTAGGGGTAACTGGATGTCGGTGTCATATACTATTGGATAATGGATGAAGACCAGGTTGCCAGGAGTGCGCAACTGGCGTTACTTCTTGAAGTCTCCGCATATCCAAAGCCAGGTAACGTAGACCGGACACATGACTTCGTAGATACGAGTTATGAGCATTTTCTCGCTTCTTCGGTCGCAGTTTACCCCGTGCTCAGGGAAGCGGCGGTGCGAAAGGGTCGTGGCGTGGGGGAACTGATAAGGAAGGGAGTGGAGGAGAGCGTGAAGTGGCAGCATGGTGGGAACACGCACTTTGGTGCGCTACTCCTGTTGATACCCTTAGCAATGGCTGCTGGAGCTTCCGATGACTGCTCTACTCCTGTATTGAGGAGTAAAGCGAACGATATCATGCGGAACACCGATGTGGAAGATGCAATAGAGTTATACAGGGCATTCCCGATGGCGAAGGTGCGAGTTCGGAGGGACGTAGCCGAGCTCGATGTGATGAATGAGGCATCAATAGAAGAGATAAAGAATAGACAGCTATCCCTGTTTGATATACTCTCCATTTCCGCGCCCTATGACCTGGTCTCGCGGGAGTTGGTCGGCGGATTTGAGAAATCCTTCAGGTATGCCGCACTGATAGCCGATTTTCGCGATGAGCGCCTGCGGCTAAATGATGCGATAACACATGCCTATCTCAATCTGCTGGCGGAGGAGGAGGACACATTCGTAAAGATGAAGTTCGGAGCAGATAAGAGCAGATACGTGAAGGAACGAGCGAGGGGTATTGTTGAGAGGGGCTACAGGCGCGTGGAGCTGGAGGAATTTGACCATGAGCTGATAAAAGCGGGTATAAATCCTGGCTCTTCCGCCGACCTGATTGCAGCTGCGTTGTTCATCGCCATTCTGCAGGGTTTAAAGGTTTATTAGTTGCATAGTTAGAATGTAAATAAATAATAGCAAAATAATGCAATGGTAGAAGATAAGAATAAGGAGGAAGAGAAAGTAGAGAGGAATTTAGAGGAGGGCTATAAGATGCATGATATAGATACAACGAAGTATGTAATTCACGCTAACATCACAGCTGACGGTTTTGTTGAGAAATCGGATGTGGTGGGTGCGATATTTGGACAGACAGAGGGGCTATTGGGCGAGGAGCTGGACCTGAGAGACCTGCAGAAGAGCAGTAGGATAGGGAGAATAGAGGTAAATATCCATTCTAAGGGTGGTAAATCATCTGGTGAGATACTCATACCTTCGGGTCTGGATAAGGTAGAAACCGCGATACTCGCCGCCTCTCTCGAGACGATAGACCGTGTGGGACCCTGTGTAGCGCACGTAGAGGTGACGAAGGTGGAGGATATAAGGGCGGCGAAGAGAAGGCGGATAACTGAGCGAGCGAAGGAGATAATGCGTGAGGTTATGGAGAAGAATATAGACAGCGAGATGATGGTGAACGAGGTGAAAGAAGCGGTTCGGATGGAGGAGATAACAAGTTATAAAGGCTTGCCCGCAGGACCGAACATAGAGGATTCGGATGCCATTATAATCGTAGAAGGTAGGGCAGATGTATTGAATCTGCTTAAATATGGTATTAAGAATGCAATAGCGGTAGAGGGCACGAATATACCGCCCGTGATACCGAAGCTGTGCAAGAGGAAGGTGGTAACGGCTTTCTTCGACGGCGATAGAGGCGGTGAACTGATACTCAAGGAGCTATTACAGGTGGCTGATGTTGATTATGTCGCCACATCACCGGAGGGCAGAAGTGTGGAGGATATGACATACAAGGAGATTACAAAAGCGCTGCATAATAAAACGCCGGTTGAGCAGTTGAATTACGGCAGAGAGCAGGAACAACCGAGGGTGATACAGCGAAAGAAGACCAGGGAAGCGGAAGGAGAAGGGGACAATGCAAATGTGGTGGATTATTTCAAATCGCAGCTGCGGGAGCTTGAGGGCACATTTAAGGCACGATTCCTGGATCGGGACAGGAACATAGTGAAAGAGACGCCGGTAAGGGACCTTGCGAAGGAGTTGAAGGATACAAACGAGAACGCCAGGAGTGTGGTATTTGACGGCGTGATAACACAGAGGATAGTGGACCTTGCGAAGGAGAAGGGCATGGATTATGTGGTGGGAATAAAGATGGGGGATGTGGTAAAAATGCCCACATCTCTCAAGATTCTAACACTGGATTCTATCTAATATACCCCAGTTCCTCCTCCCTTCGCTTCGGTATCTGCGCCTGCTCCATCTCCTTCAAGCGCTCGACTACGCGCTCCATCTCCTGTGCACGCTCCTCAAGCGCCTGCATGTCTATTTCAAGGTCCAATGCCTGACATAGAATCTTTAGCACTGCCTGAGCACTCTTCGGGTCCACAAGATAGCCTGAGGTGAGTCCGAGCAGGCATACAGCAGGGAAGCCCCGCATCTTACCAAGACCGAGGAGTAATCCAGAAGCGCCAACAATGCTACCGCCTGGCTCCTCTTCCCTGAATTCCACACCGTATCGCTTCATCTCCTCCACCAGTTCGGGCTCGTTCGCTGCTCCCAGCACCACCTGACGCTCCACTAACTGACCTATTCCATAGCCACCGAGCGTGTATATACGAGATACACCATACTGCTGTGCGAGCTCAAGTAGCCGTTCAGCAATGAGATAATGTCCCTCATTTGTAGCACTTTGCTGGTCACCGGTGAGAATCAGCAGGTTATGCTTACCCGATTTCCATGCATATATCTCGTTCTTACAGAGATGGACAGTGCCATCACTATTTACGAGCACCTGTGGCGGGAAATGCCATGAATATATCTCAATGATGCGCTCGGCATGCAACTCATGGATTATATGCTCAGCTACCAATTTACCAACGTTCCCTACACCCGGAAGCCCCTCTATTAATATCGGGTTCTTCATCTTCACTCTCTTCAGTTCACGCACTTCTATCTCTTCCATATCGCATTATCCTCCTGTATTTACCATACGGGTCCTTGGGGGAGAACCTGGGAGGCAATGGGTTCCTCGTCGGAACGCCACATCTCGCACATACCTCCTTCAATGTGTATTCCCCACATATATCACATCTCCTTATCCTTGATTTCATTATTCATTTACCCATCCATGATGTAAATATGTAGATAGATATCAACAAATATTAAACATTAAACTTGATACGATACAACTCATCCGCCAGCCACTCTATATAACGCAGTCCCTTCACCTTCCCGCCTTCATCCTCTGCCTTCGCAAGCGCGGTCAGCCATTCTTGAGGTATCGCCTCTTCACCGTAATATGCACCGCTTATCGCACCCGTCATTGCCCCTATGGTATCTGTATCACCACCCAGACTGACCGCATAGACGACGGACTCATAGAAGGAATGGAAACGCAAGAAGGAGTAAATAGCGGTGGGAACGGAATTAAAAGCCGCTTCATCGTTGCCCAACTCCTCAATCAATAACTCCCTATCCGCATCCATGAGCCGTTCTATCTTTGATATCTTGTTGCGGTATATCCCCTCCTTTATTCTCGCCCCAAGAGAGGTTAACATCCCCTCCCTCTGCCCGCGAAGTGCGAGGGCGACGGAATAAGCCTGAATAGCTGCGCCTTCCTTACCAAGCACGTGGGAATGCGTTATATGGCTCGCTTTATGTGCTATTTCCCATAGCGTATCCACATCATCGTGATAAAATAGCCCGATAGGCGCGATTCGCATCGCGGCGCCATTGCCGTAGGAGCCTTCACCATTGAATACTCGCTTCGATGCCACTTCCCAGTGCTCGCCTGCTTTAAGCCACTTCAAAACCGCCCTCGTTCCCGGTCCATAATGACGCCATGCGTGATAATTCCGTATGAACTTACGTGCCATATCAGCGCCATCAAAACCATGCTTCTCTATCAGTGATTCCGCAACACCTATCATCATCTCTGTATCATCTGTATAGTGCGATTTCAACTCCCAGCCGTTCTCATAAAATGAACCGACCTCTTCTATCGTGCAGCCCTCCACCGGTGCGCCCAGTGCGTCCCCCACGGCACTGCCCACTAATGCGCCCCTGAATCTTGACCTCAATGCATCCTTCATCCCCACATTTTATATTATAAGGGGAACATATATGTTAGGGTGATGACGAAGGAGATAAGGAGCTGTCCTGAATGCGGGTCAAAGAACGTTGTGTCAGATATGAGGCATGCGGAGGTTTATTGCGCCGATTGTGGCATGATAATAGCGGAGAATCTCGTGGATACCGGACCGGAGTGGCGTGCTTTCGATGCAGAGCAGGCTTCCAGGCGAACAAGGACGGGTCCTGGTATGAGCTACCGGATACATGACAAGGGGTTGAGCACGCCAACGCCGGTAATGCCCCCGGGGATAAGGCGTGTGCGCTGGGTGAATATAGACAGTAACGAGAAGACGCTCACATTCGCACTCGTTGAGATTGACCGAATGGCTTGCGCGCTTAAGCTGCCGGCGAATATCAGAGAGGCTACTTCTGTCTTGTATAGG
>Ga0190354_1000173_pt1 | contig 10933 bp, 8 predicted proteins | sample 4872131213_MG_FD_163436 | JGI IMG/M metagenome (GOLD analysis project Ga0190354, IMG submission 163436) | Hydrothermal vent microbial mat bacterial communities from Southern Trench, Guaymas Basin, Mexico - 4872-13-12-13_MG | ecosystem: Environmental > Aquatic > Marine > Hydrothermal vents >...
AGATGCCAGAGATGAATGGTATTGAATTTCTGGAAGTGGTGAGGAAGAGTGAAAAATATGCGGATACACCTTTCATTCTCTTCACCGGCAAGGGAGGAGAAGAAATAGCGAAGGAAGCACTGAGCAAGGGTGCAGACAGGTATATTGACAAGATAGGGAATCCAGCCCGTCAGTGCAATGAACTTGCACATGCGATAAGCGAGTTAGTGATGCAAGAAAAAATTAGAAAAGCTTAAATAAGACACGGCAAACCCAACTATAATTATCATGGCTGGGGATGGCAGTAGCTTCTGGTATGCATCAAGAGAAGCAAATCGGAATAATAAATTATTTATACTACTTTTTATAATAGTAGCATGTGTACTCCTGGCTTTTTATATCAGCTTTATTATACGCACGGCAATCGTCTATACTCACCTCTTCTATATCCCTATTCTTCTCGCCGGGATGTGGTATTACCGGAAAGCAGTTTATGTCGCTCTATCTCTCGGCGTTATGCACATTCTTATGACTTATTTCGCCTTAGGCTCATTTATCACCGGGACTTTTGAAAGAGCGATTATTTTTGTGGCTGTGGCTTATATCGTCGGACTCGTCTCCGAGCAGAGAAGGAGAAGCGAGGAGGAGACGCTACGGGAAAAGGACAAATCACAGATGATACTCAATACCGTCAGTGAAGCGATATCCATTTTTGACCGTGATTTGAATGTAATAGAGGTAAACAGTGCACGATTAAAGATATTCGATGTGAAAAGGGAGGATGTGATTGGTAAGAAGTGCTATAAAGCGTTCTGGAATCGCGATGAGATTTGCGAGGGCTGCCCGGTGCCTGGAATTTTTGAAACGGGAAGAGGAACTCGCACGGAGAAGGTTCTTAACTTGAGTAATAGCACGAAGAAGTATGTTGATATCGTGTATATACCTATTTCCGATGAACAGGGCAATCCGGTTTGGGTATTGTGCGATATGAGGGACATGACGGAGCGTAAAGAGCTGGAGGAGAAACTCCTTCGTTCCGAACGACTTGCAACGATAGGCGAATTCAGCAGTGGCGTTGCGCACGAGCTCAGGCAACCTCTGGGTGTGATAAGCAACTCAGCTTATTTCCTCAGCAAGAAGCTCAAGGATATCGCAGATGAGAAGGTCAATCGGCACCTTGCTATACTGGATAAGGAAGTAAAAAGAGCTAATCGCCTGATAACCGATTTACTCGAGTTCGCTCGCGTGCCAGTGACCGCTCTAAAGGAATGTGACGTCAATAAAATAGTGGAAGAGGCTCTATCATCGGTCGATATACCAGCGAATGTGGAGTTAAAAAAGGAGCTAAATAGAGACCTACCCGCGATTCAAGCGGACTTCGGCATGATCCAGCGCACGTGCACGAATATAATCACAAATGCAATATCAGCAATGCCCGAAGGCGGCTCGTTAGAGATAAAAACAGGGTGGAATAAAGAGGAGGGGAATATAGAAATAAGTATTGCGGATACCGGTGAAGGCATACCAGAGGAGAACTTAAGGAAAATCTTCGAGCCTCTTTTCACCACGAGACCACGTGGCGTTGGTTTAGGGCTATCTTTATGCAGGAAATACGTGGAAGCGCACCGTGGGAAGATAGAGGTGGAGAGTGAAGTAGGAAAGGGAACTAAATTTGTTATAAAACTGCCTAAGGAGTCAGATGTGAGCGGTATTCATGCGGTTTGAAAAGGCGGAACATTAGGCTTCTCTACCAAAACCGAACCTTTTTAGGGGACATTATTTATGCACCTAAATTCAAATCTTTAGGGCAACCTAAAGATAAGGATAAGGAGGCATTGGGTTAGAAATGGTAGAGAGGAAGCGGCGGATATGGGAATTGCAGCATTTCACTGTTTGTAGAATCCTGGGGCTGACTTACAACGGTGATGTGCTGAAAGAGCTGTATAAGGGTTTGAAACTCGAACATGAATATAATGGTTGCAGTTGCATGGGTGCATACGAGATGCATCAACAGCTCATCCAGCTATGCAGGACGCAGAACCGGCATGCTAAGCGATTGGAACGGTTATTGGAGAAGCGATTTGCACCCTATAAAGAAGTTGCGCAGTTGGATAGTGAAGCGATATGCAGGATTATAGAAGGGGATGGCAAAATGGATAGCAATAATAACAACAACCTGAAAGAAGTTCCTCTATCTGCTCTTATATGGTTCGCGGTGCGCAATGGTGATGGTAACAGCGGTAAAGAGACAGAATCAAGGATAGCCAATGCTCTTCATCTGAGAGAGCACCAGGCATTGCGATTTTATGATGAACTCTCACGCATGTCGGGTGGCAAGCCAGAGTTGGTAACGAAGGAACTGCATGCGGCACTGGAAGCGCGGGAGAAACTGCAACGTAGATGTGAGCGGTTGGAGCAAAAGCGGGATGAACTGATTGCGGAACGTGAAAAGTTAAGGGCGGAGAAGACGGAGCTTGTGCGCGAGCTGGAAGAGTTGAGGCGGATGAATGAGCAATTACAGGCGAGAATGCGCGAAGCAGAAGGAGAAGCAACGGATAAGGAGCTTGAGGAGACGAAGAGGGAGCTATCAATTTTGAGAAAGGAGCTGAGGAGATTGAGCAGGGAGAATGCGGAATTGCTAAAGAAGTCGGCGTGCCATCACGGTTTAAAAGCGGAGCAAAGGAACATAGAGCAGGGGGAGCGCACTCACACCAGGGATTGTAGCGAATGCAACGCCAATACCAATGCCAACGCCAACGCGAATAAGAACAAGAACAATGAGCTTAGAGGTCTCCGTGTTGCTTATATTGGTGGTGTGGAATCGCTGAAGTTATGCTACAGGGAGATAGCGGAGTCTTTTGGCTGCCTGTTCTGTTATCACGGCGGGCATTGTATGCGTGGTAAGAAGGAGATAGAGGGGATTGTGGAGAAGAGCGATGTTATATTCTGCCCGGTTGACATAAACAGCCACAATGCATGTCGAATGGTGAAAGAGGCATGCAAAATGCGGAATAAACCATGCTATTTCCTTCGCAGTTCTGGCTTGAGCGCGCTCAGGAAGGCGCTGAGTGGCTTTGAGCCAGGATTTATGGTCTGACTATGTGTTCCGGTCCTAAACCCGGTCCTGGCATCGTTGGAATATACGCAGCAAATATCGCCCCGATAATGATTGCGGGTATGATTATCGCTAAAATCAACGCGAGAATTGCCCTTCCTGTTGATAGCTCCTGGAGCTGTCTTATGCCAATGACCTGCACGATGAGCGCCCATGGTAGGATGGGAGTCAATAAAAAGCTCGGTGTTGAACCATACATCACCGCCTTGATGGTCTGTGCTACTCCTCTTCTACCACCGACGAGATACACCCATATATGTGTCCAGAGACCCCCAATGAAGGCAGCGATTATCCCTACAACAAGTATCAAGACAAAAAAGAGCACAAAAAAGAGTAGCCCAATCAAGGGACCTATTGCTGCCATAAAAGGTGGCATAGATGTTGTTCCCGGTATGCTCGCTATAATTCTTGTTATAACCGGCGAAAACGTCGCCAAATAGAGTGCGTAAAAAGTTCCAAAAATCGCTGCAGAAATCGCCAGAACTACAACGAAATATGTAAGGGAATCGCCGAGCGTATCTTCCTTTGAGGCATCGAAAGTCTCCGAAGGACTGAACAGGAACCCCTTTATTCTTTCCTCTATACTCAATACCATTTTACGTCACCGGAATAAAAAAGATTGTATATTACCTCATTGTATATATTACCTCACCAGTTCCTCAATCTCACCCAGAAATTTATCCGCTCGCGTGCTCAGCTCCATCGCCTGCTCACCCATCTTCAGAAGCGTGTTCACGGCGCCCGCAACGAGGAATCGCAGGATACTATAATTCTCAGTCCACGATAATATCCTCTTGAGTTCGCTCTTCCCTATCTCATGATACCACTCACCATGCCGCCAGATCAGTATCACACCAAGGATACTCACCGCCTCCTCCACCTTCAAATCCTCCAATTTCGATAATTTGAACGGCAGTTCACCCACAATGAACTCAAACGGGTTCTTGACCGCGGGCAAATCCTCTAAGGATACTCGGACATGCTTCATAATCATGGGCAGCGCCCTGAACAGCTCCGGAGTGCGCACGAGTCCACCGAAGTAAGCGATGAGTGTGCCTTTAGGCGTAACCACGTATATCTCCGCACCGCGCTTACCCACACCCACCTTCTGGATTACATGTGAAGCCACCATACCGGGAATCTTCCTCAATACCGTCGGGTATGGGATGTTTGTGCCCTTCGCAATAGCATACTTGCTTGAGGCTCCATTTAAGATGAGGAACTTTAAAATTGTGCCTGTATAATCATGACCATGCCCTGGCATTTTATCCACGATATGTAATATAAGTGGATATGTTCTTATATAAATGTTTCCTAACTTCCCATTTGGGCATAAGGTTAGAAAAGAAGGTAGAGCGCATAATTATTTTCGACGAGGTGACCAAAATGCCCAACGAAAGGGAAAATTACGAAGGCATAGTGAAGAGGGGACTAAAAGAGGCAGGTACAATTCCACTATCTTCGCTTTATGTGACGTTTTGGATTTTGTAAAGAAGTTTACGGAGTTGGATAACGCAATATCGGATTTTATACACCACAGATTGAAAAAGAGATGTTTGTAAGGAAGGCAATAAAAAATGGGTAAGGGGGATAAAAAAGAAAAAACCCACAAATGTTTTAGTTAGTTTTTATTTTTGTTTTTTCCTTCCTCGTATCAGCACGAGCAGTCCAAATATTGCTGCTACTGGTATTGCTATCGTTGTAAATTCTGGTATGGTTTCTTCAGTAGTTACGATTATCTCCTTACTGTCAGAAGATTCAGCTGGCATCCAAGGCATTGTAGGAATTATGGCTTTTCCTTCCGCGGCAAACTTATAATTCCCTGCAGGGACACCCACTGGTAAGTTCACATACAACGGATACTCTTTGGTAGCACCAGCTGGTAGATTAAATTCTTTGTACGTCCAGTCGAACCAGCTTATATCCGCTGGCTGCTCTCCTGGCATGAGTTCTGCCGAGGTTGCAGGTCTAATTGTAATGTTGGCATCTTGGTCTGCCAGAGTAATACTTTGGATTTTTACCTTGTATTCTGCTGATAGATCAGAGCCGCCAGTTATCTGGTCAATTACTTCAATAGAGACCACTATTCCAGGATCAGGATCCGCTATCGCAGGCTGGCAAAACAAAGCAATTCCAAGAACAACAGCAACTATTAATATTTTTTTCATGTTCTCACCTCCTTTTTTATTTCAATTCAACTAACCATAATCGCTCCATAGTCCTGTGCCTTTGAACCCCACTTAGTTGACTCAACTTTCACTCCGAATGATTTGTATCCTACTGATGTCCCACTGGGTATATCCACTGCTATTGGCAGCACAATTTCTTGTCCGATTGGTATATGAACAGTCGTGTCCGTCCAGTTAAACCAACTAAGATCCGCTTGATAGTCTGGTGGTATGCCATCCAAAGTCAAGTAGACATGCAGAACATCATCAAAGTTCTCAGTACTCACAATCTTAATCTCCAGCGGCAAGGTACTTCCAGCCATCGCACTGCTAATCTTTGGCATGATTGCTACGCCAAGACCCCCGACTGCATTTACAACCGAATAATCTACCGTCGTTTCAGCAAAGTTCCCAGCAGCGTCCTCTGCTGTTATAGTGAGTGTGTAGTCGCCTGTGGTAGACGGCGCAGTTATGTCCCCTTCCCATATACTTCCGGTTTCTTCAAGATCAACACCATCAGCAGTTACTGTTGTAATACCTACATTATCTGTTGCCTCAACTGTTACATGGATAGTTGCATCTGGAATAGTTGTGTAAGCATCTAAAGTTACGGATTCGATTGTTGGTGGGATTGTGTCTTCTATGGCTATGGGTTCCAGTGGAATATTTACATTCATTGCAGGTGGTGGTACTGTGACTATTGCATAATTTGAATAATAGCCATCTTTTTCAGCTTCAACTTTGTAGGTGCCAGGAGATACCATCCAACCATAGCCACCATATTCGTCAGTAGTCTGAGGATTGACAGCAGGGTCCATTCCAGGGTCGCTAGGACTAACAAATACAAATTGTTGTAGCACTGAATCAAACCGTTTGAGCGTAACACTCGCCCCAGATATACGTTCTCCCGTAATTTTGTCATAAACATATCCACTTGGATCTACTAAGAGGTCGTGACTTACTGTTTCCTCTGTTCCATCGCAATAATGCACCGTGTATGTAACCGTGGCATATCCATATCTTGGATAGAAAGTAGCAGTGAATATCCAGTCGTACGTACCTGTGATCTGTGTCATAGGACCACCGATATCAGGTCCTCCATCATCTAAATGAATATTGATGTCCACACCACATATCGCAGGATTACCATGATAAGTGAAAGTGATCGGATCTGTCCACCAAATTATAGGTACGCCATTATAGTTACTGATGGTTGGTTCGACATCAACATTTGGAGGAAGAGAAGCACTCCCCGTAACAGTAGTTGTTAACTCCCACTCGTTGTTCTCGTCAGTAATTTCTACCGAAGTTGTACTAATGGAAACAATATTATGGAGATTTGTCCCGATTGACACACTTCCATGCACGCTAACCGCAAGACTGCATGAACCACCTGAAAACGCTGGCAATGTATTTAAATCCCAACTTACACTATGCGTTGTTGGGTCATACAATCCACCATCTGATGCTGAGACGAACTCGGCTTGTGAGGGAAGGTTATCTGTTATTACTACATTCTCAGCAGATACTTCAGCGTCATTGAAATAAGAAATTGTGTAGGTCATCTGTTTACCTTGCTCCACTGTAGTGGGCCCATGTTTTACTACCAGAACATCAGCTGGCGGTGTGGTGTCTTCTCCTTCCACATTGAATCTTACATTGTCTATCCAAACTGCTGTATCGTATATCCCATCTCCTACATCACCTACCTCAAATCTTAAGGATATAGTTTCACCTGGAGTCACATCTACGACTGTAGTAAGTCGAGGAGTAGTACCGTCAAACACTGTACCCGCGGGATAAATTGCAGGATTAAAGAAATTGTTGTTGACATTTATGATATTGCCATTTGTATCATATGCAATTTGATGAGTTCCTGTTGAGTCTGTCAGGTAAGCATAGAAGAAGTCGTTAAATGCACTTCCAACCCATTCTGGGAATTCTTCTGACATGAATCTGAAGTCAAAACCCAGAGTTGTTGCATCATCAGGCACGACAAAGTCTAAGGTAAGTGATGCAGTGTCACCACCTGGTCCCCATGGTGGAAAATCAGTTGATTCAAAGTCTTCAGGATTACCAGGGATATTTGCCGCCACTCCGGTACTCAATATCAAAAATGTATCTCCGTCAGTTGCGCTAAGGAAGCCAACAGGTGATGTAAAGACGTGCGCCGCTTCACAATTTCCAGTAAATGAGACGCCAATCAATGCAGGCTTACTCGAACTAGCTACAATTGCATCCGCAAGTTCACTAGGTGGAGTTGGACAAATTCCTATGACTGCAGATCCAGTTCCACCTATCCTATCGGTATAGCTTGAATATGAATAGGAGCTCCCAGTTATATCACCAAATGCATCAACTGTGATAGTGTCACCACTAACCGGGGTTGCTGGCGCAACGACATCCCAACTTACCGTGTCCCAACTCCCTGGTGCGGTAATGCTGATCGTTTTAGTCTGTGTTTCACCAGGTGCTAATGAATATCCGGATGGAAGGTTAATTTGTGCTTGTGAGTTTGATGCTGTATATTGTGACGTCAAGTAGCTGGTATATACATATTCCACGGTTGCTGTCACTGTAAACGTTGTACCTGGAGGAATGGTAGATGGACATGCAACTGAGACAGCCCAGGGGGATGTCATCATACCCCAATAATTGCTATAACTCCAAAGGTCATTAAAGTAGGCATATGAGAAATGCTGATTTGGTCCTTGAAATGGAGCTGTATACCATGGATCATGCGTAATTATCTCACCAAGATTATCATCGTAACCTTTGACAACTCTAAAATGTCCACTACTATGAGCTGCACTATACCATCCTAAGATGATAATAGGATGATCGAGTGCAATAACCTCCTTCAGATCATCTAGCCAACTTGTTGAACTCCAGCGCTCGTGGGTACCATACCCGATAGGCCGTTCTGTATATCCCTGCAATGCCGGATTTTGAATCGCAGTACTCCTATCGCTGAAATGAGCAGCTCTCCTCAAATCTGAAGCATATGTTCCATAGGATGGGTCTTCGTTTGCAACGTCACCAATGTCGTCCTGACTTATTCTTGGACCATAATAGTCAAAAACCATCTCCAAACTTGCTTCACCGCAATACCAAGCTGTCTCTTGGTAATAGTGTGTTATATCAATGTCGTGCGACGGTGGTGCATCACGAGAGCATGTTAGTGGCTGATCATACGATGTTATACCCACAAAGTTTGATGTTAGCACTCCTGATTTTCCTTTTTTAGATAGCAATGATTGACTTCCTCCTGAAAAGTCTACGGGATTGAGAGGTGGCATATCCAATCTAAGTTCTTCTTTGTCGAGATTCGTGTAGATTTCTGAAATGTCATCAACATTAACATAGATGCTTGTAACTTGATTTCCATTGCTTACCTGGAACCCCCAATAAAGCCTACTATTTGGCATATCTACGCAGAGGGGATCGCTTATCTGACCCGATATCTTCTGCTCTTGCATAAATTTTAGAGCAACTTCTTTTGCTTCTTGTTGTGATACCCGTGGAAAGGTTTTATCCACACACTCCTCTACATACCATTGCCATTCACCAGTATTCGCATCCACTCCTATTCTTGTTATAACATCATTGGTATTTGGATCAACACCAGGTACAATGTAGTATTTGGGTACATAATCTACATTGTGCACTAAAACCGGTATGCCTGCTTGAATTTGTTTCCAGCTTGCACTAAATTCCTTTCCATTTATTTGGGCTTGATTGTAAACCTCGTTTATCAATGTGCTTGCAGTATCTTGAGCGATGGACTGACTAATATAACTATTACCAGTATCGGATGCAGCAGTCATAGCAATACTCATAGACAAAGTCAAAGTTACTGCCAGAATTGCTAGAAATATTCTTTCCGTTTTCATTTTTTTCTTTTTCACCTCCTATTTATTTGGGTACTTATATAGCGCCCCTCCTCGGCGCTGATGCACTTACCACAGTACCCAAAGGGCAAAACCCTGTGCATCTCGGCTTTTTTAAACTGTGGTTTTTTCTTTTTTATTTTATTTTGCCTCCTTTTTATTTTTAATTTTAATTTCAAGTGGTGTTATTCCGGGAGCAGCCAATCGATCAATACTCCATGCACAGATAATATCTTTGTTTTCAGGATCCATAATAACGACATATTCAAGTTCTTCAGTTTCACCCTTCCACCTCACTTCCCATACCGTTTTGTTGATATATAGGGGCAATGTTGGAAACGATTTGACCAAAATAACTTTGCCAGGGCCCTCTATGGTAAAATTAATCTTTTCTGCTGTTTTGAATGTAAATACTTCGATATTGTTGAATATTAAACATTGTTTTGTCAATGCTATAACTTCAGTCATTTCTGTCTTATTCCCGGAGGATAGAATTATAAGACTTCCCTTTTCCAACTCAATTCTTGCTAATCCTAATAAACCGTCTTCAGCTACTTTCGTTCCCCATTCATCACTCCCAGCAGCGATTAACAAAGCCTTCTCTTCATTCCAAGGATTCCTCAAAATCTCCAAAATTCCTTTATTTTCCCCTGGATATTCTTTTGTTATTCTGGTTGCATCGGTTATTTCATAGACTTCTTCAAGCGCGCGATTTACATTAGGACTTCCAACGAGGATCAGGTTGTAATCCGCTTTGTCGTCCTCGGTAAGTTCTGTGTCGCTTTTAATCGCTGGCATATTTCCAGTGATGTTATGTAGATTCTCAACTATTGCCTCTGCACCTTCGTATTCCATTTGAGATGCGTTTTCTCCTATCACGATTACCACATCCTTTTCAAACAGTTTCGGATAGTTGCTTAATACCAAATCCTCTTTGCTTAGAATTCCTTCTTTTTGTCCGATATATCCTGAAAAAATTAAGGCAGCGATGCAAATAATAGCAGTTGTTGCCACTATTATCAAGGTCGTTTTTTTCATCTTCACCCTCCTCCAATACAGATATAAATCCTTTTAATTTAAAACCTTCATCTTTATCCCTCATCATCTTACATTTTTTAAATAATTTTACTTTCGCTCATGTCCGTAAATCATCGGAGTAAAAAACAAGCATTGTAACGAAGCGATATTATGGCTAGTTACATCGTAACCGATGCTCTCCTCTGTATTCTGTCGTTCTATTTTTGCAGTCCGACGAAATGTGGGGATGAGCGTTTACTTTTTCTTCATTTCTCCTTAAAAAGGTATATGTTCTTGGAGTAAGGACTTGAGGTAAGAACCTGAAGTCTATATCACCAGAAGAACCCGCTTTTTGTCAACTAAAGATGGTGTATCTTTCTTCTTCTCTTTTCAGACCACATAAAACTCGAAAATTCATTTACCGCCCAGCTACAAGAGATACAACCATAAGTAACAAAAATTCACAAATTTCGGAAGCAAAATATATCGCTTTTAAAAGCGACGAAGAGCGGGGCTAAAATTTAAAGGAGCTTTTAATTTATATGAAATATGAAATGCAGAAACAGAGGTGGTGAGATGAAATAATGGGGGAGCACGGGTTAGAAATCAGAAGTCAGTAATTCGTTTCTGCCTTAATATCCTGCTCAGCGGCTCGAAATCCTTAATTCCCAATCTTATCCTCATTCCTTCTTTTGCATGTAATCGCGAATCAATATACCTCAGTGCTTCGCTTTTGGTGTCAAACTTCTCGGGACGGGTTCTAA
>Ga0190354_1000174_pt1 | contig 10932 bp, 9 predicted proteins | sample 4872131213_MG_FD_163436 | JGI IMG/M metagenome (GOLD analysis project Ga0190354, IMG submission 163436) | Hydrothermal vent microbial mat bacterial communities from Southern Trench, Guaymas Basin, Mexico - 4872-13-12-13_MG | ecosystem: Environmental > Aquatic > Marine > Hydrothermal vents >...
GATGTAGTTTGTATATATGTGGCAATAGGACAGAAGAGTTCAACCATTGCCCAGATATTGAAGATTCTCGAAGACTATGGCGCAATGGATTATACAATTGTAGTTGCGGCTTCAGCTTCAGATCCTTCATCTCTACAATATTTAGCACCTTATTGTGGATGTGCAATGGGAGAGTATTTCAGAGATAATGGAAAGCATGCTCTTGTTATTTATGATGATCTTTCAAAACACGCTGCTGCTTACAGAGAAATCTCCCTACTCCTGAGGCGACCGCCAGGAAGAGAAGCATATCCTGGTGATATTTTCTATTTACATTCAAGATTACTTGAAAGAGCGGCAAAGCTTAATGATGAGAACGGAGGTGGTAGTCTAACTGCCCTTCCAATAATTGAGACTCAGGCAGGAGATGTTTCAGCTTATATACCCACAAATGTTATTTCTATAACTGATGGACAGATATATTTAGAGCCTCAATTGTTCAATGCAGGAATAAGACCAGCTATAAATGTTGGAATATCAGTTTCAAGAGTTGGCGGAAGTGCTCAGATTAAAGCAATGAAACAGGTTGCAGGGAAATTAAGACTTGATCTGGCTCAATACAGGGAGCTACTTGCTTTTGCCCAGTTTGGAAGTGAGCTGGACAAAGCGACTCAGGCACAACTTGAGAGAGGGGATAGATTAACAGAGGTCTTAAAGCAGGATCAGTATCAGCCTCTACCTGTTGAAAAACAAATATTGATAATTTATGCAGGAACAAGAGGTTTCTTAGATGAAATTGAAGTTCATAAAATAAGAGAATATGAAGAAAAGCTATATCAATATGTGGGGAGCGATGAAGAGGCTTCACAGATTTTAAAGGAGTTGGCTAAGAAAAAAGAGATTGACGAAGAGTTAGATAAGAAATTGCAAACTCTTCTCAATGAATTCACTGAAAAATTTAAGGGGGAAAAGATCTAAGTGGCAACCATTCTTGATATTAGAAGGAAAATCAGGTCAATTAGCAATATCCAGCAAATGACAAAGGCAATGAAGACTGTATCCACAGTAAAATTGAAGAGAGCGCAACAGGCATTATTAAATAGCAGAGCCTATGCTCATAGATTACCGATTCTGGTTTCAAGCATTGTTTCAAGAGTTAATAGAAATTTACATCCTCTACTCCAGAGACGAGAGGAGAAAAAAATTGAATTGGTAATTATTACATCAGACAGAGGTCTTTGCGGGGCTTTTAATTCAAGAATAAGAGATAAAGCACTTGAATTTATTGAAAATAGAAAAGACAAAGTTGAGATTTATTTAACATTAATAGGGAAAAAAGCGGTAACTTATTTTAAGAAAGAGTATTTTAATGTTCATTATGAACTTCCTGGTATATTCCAAGATTTGAACTATGAAAAAGTAAAAGAATTAACTCAAAATTTAATTAATCTTTTTTTAAAAAAAGAAATTGATGCAATTTATGTAATTTATAATGAATTTAAGTCTATCTTAAGACATGAATTAACAATTAGAAAACTGATTCCTTTAGAGGGAGAAGAAAAGCAGAAAGGCGTGGTTGATTACATTTATGAACCTGATGCAAAAACTATACTGGAGAAATTATTACCTGATTATATTGAAAATCAAATGTATCATTTTTTAGCTGAGTCAATTACCTCCGAACATAGTGCTCGAATGGTTGCAATGGAAAATGCCACAAATAATGCTCAGGATTTAATAAATGAGCTTATTTTGGAAAGGAATAAGGTTAGGCAAGCTATGATTACAAAGGAATTAGTGAATATAATGACTACAATTAGAGCTTTGGAGGGAAGATAAAATGAAAAATGAAAAAATAAACAAGGGGAAAGTAATAGGAGTGAGAGGACCTGTGGTGGATGTGGAGTTTGAGTCAGGAAAGCTTCCTGAAATATATACTGCATTACGCATAACAAGTGAGGGCTTTGATGTTCCAAAGCCTATAGATATTATAGTGGAGGTTGAACAGCATCTCGGAGAAAACAGGGTTAGATGTGTTTCCATGCATCCTACGGATGGATTAGTTCGTGGAATGCCCGCTTATGACTTAGAAGGTCCAATTACAGTTCCGGTTGGGAAAGAGACCCTGGGAAGAGTAATGAATGTAATTGGTGAACCAATTGATAAATTGGGTCCCATTAATGCAAAAAAAAGATATCCTATTCATAGACCTGCTCCTCCCCTTGAGGAACAAAGCACAAAATTAGAAATGTTTGAGACAGGAATAAAAGTAATTGATTTAATTCAGCCCTTTTTAAAAGGAGGAAAAATTGGATTGTTTGGAGGAGCAGGAGTTGGTAAGACAGTAATTATTATGGAATTGATTCATAATGTTGCAAAAAAACATGGAGGGTTTTCTGTATTCGCAGGAGTTGGTGAGAGAACAAGAGAGGGAAATGATTTGTGGCTTGAGATGAAAAAGTCTGGTGTTCTTGAGAAGGCAGCTTTGATATATGGTCAGATGACAGAGCCTCCCGGAGCTCGATTAAGGGTAGGGCTTACTGGTCTAACTGTTGCTGAGTATTTTAGAGATGAAGAAGGACAGGATGTTCTGTTATTCATAGATAATATTTTCAGATTTGTTCAGGCGGGGTCTGAGGTTTCTGCTCTTTTAGGAAGAATGCCTTCAGCAGTTGGATATCAGCCAAATTTAGCAACAGAGCTTGGAGAACTTGAAGAAAGAATAACTTCTACAAAAAAAGGTTCTATTACCTCTGTTCAGGCTATTTATGTTCCTGCAGACGATTATACTGACCCTGCCCCAGCAACAACATTTTCTCACTTAGACGCTAATACAAATCTTTCAAGAAAATTAAGTGAAATGGGTATTTATCCTGCAGTAGACCCACTTTCATCTTTTTCACGGATTCTTGACCCTCGCGTGGTGGGAGAAGAGCATTATCAGGTTGCTCGAAAGGTAAAAGAAATTTTACAGAGATATCAAGATTTGCAGGATATTATTGCTATTCTTGGGGTGGAGGAGTTATCTGAGGAAGATAAAATTATCGTTGCAAGGGCAAGGAGAATTCAGCGGTTTTTATCTCAGCCCTTCTTTGTAGCAGAAGAATTCACTGGACGCCCCGGAAGATATGTTCCTGTTGAAGAAACGGTTAGAGGATTTAAAGAAATTGTCGAAGGTAAGCACGACCATCTTCCTGAACAGGCATTTTATATGGTTGGAACAATTGATGAAGCAATTGAAAAAGCAAAACAATTGAGCTAATGGAAAATATAAAAGATAAAATATTATTAGAATTGATAACTCCACAGAAACAACTGGTAAAAGAGGAGGTGGAGGAAGTCACCATCCCTGGTGCTCTGGGTTATTTAGGTATATTACCAGGACACAGACCTTTACTTTCAACTCTTGGAGACGGAATCCTTAATTTTAGAGTTGGAAATAAAAGAAAAATTTTTGCTGTTTTTGGAGGATATGTAGAGGTTTTACCAGAAAGAGTCCTGGTGTTTGTTAATGAAGGAAAAGAAGCCGAAGATATAGACATAGAAAGTGTAAAAGAAGAGAAGAAAAAGATAGAAGAGGAACTGGAAAAGGCAAAAAGAGGGGAGTTTAAACCAGAAGAAATTGAAAAAATTCTCTTAAGATTAAGAAAAGTTCTTATCCTCCTTGATGTAGCCAGTAAAAAAAGTTAAAATAGCAGAAATTGTTATGAAAAAAGTAATTTTATTTCTCGTCTCATTCAAAAATAAATTTAATACATAATGCTTAAGGAGAAAGTTGAGGTTTTTAAGAGAGAAGATGAAACCTTTGATTCTTTTTATCATGGGAAAATATTAATTCTCCAAAAAAGGAAAGGCTACCGCTTTTCAGTTGATGCTCCTCTTCTTGCTGATTTTATTATCACTCATGAAGATGAAGAACTCTTGGAATTGGGGACAGGCTGTGGCGTTATTTCCTTGCTTCTCAGTGTAAAGCCTTTTAAAAGAATTACAGCACTGGAAATCCAAGATTCTCTTGTTGATTTAGCAATTCGGAATGTAAAATTAAATAATCTTGAACATAAAATAGCTGTATTACATCAAGATTTTTGTAAATTTAATCCAGGTAAGAAATTTGATGTTATATTTTCAAATCCTCCGTATGAAAAAAGAGGAAGTGGTGTTCTTAGCCCGTATCGAGAGAAAGCAATAGCCCGTCATGAGATATATTGCGATTTAAATTCAGTTTTTCAGACCACAGTTCGCCTTTTAAAGAAAGAAGGGAAAGCATATTTTATTTATCCAGCAAAAAGAGAAAAGGATTTTAAGGAGTATTTATCAAGAACAGAATTAAAATTGAGTAAAATTCGTTATGTTATACCAAGGGAAGGAGAAAGTCCAAATTTATTTCTTGTTGAATTAAATTTTCATTCAGATTCATGTAAAATATTACCTCCATTGATAATTTATAAAAATGATGAATATACTGATGAAATGAAGGAAATTTTCGCGGGAAGAAAAAATGCTGAAGTTAATTAAAAATTTAGTTCAACTTTATAATTATAGAGTTTTGATTTTCAGCTTAGTGGGGAGAGAATTAAAAGCACGTTATAGAGGAACTATTCTTGGGTTTTTCTGGTCCTTCTTTAACCCCTTCCTTTTAATGATAATATACACAATTGTCTTTGGATTCATTTTAAGACCAAAGGACCCTGCTTTTGGAGCATCACCAGTAAATTATGCTTTATTTCTTTTCTGTGGATTATTACCTTGGGTATGGTTCACATCTTCTACTCTTGAATCCTCCATGGTTCTAATGACCCATGGTCAGTTGATTAAAAAAATTCTTTTTCCAGCTGAAGTTCTGCCTGTAGTTATTGTATTGAGTAATTTAGTTCATTTTTTACTTGGTTTACCCATTCTTTTTTTCTTTTTTATAGTTCTTGGGAAAGGATTTACATGGTGGGTTTTCTTCCTTCCTGTTGTCATACTCATTCAGTTGATTTTCTCTCAAGGGTTATCATTTCTTGTCTCATCCCTGACTGTTTATTTTAAAGATATTAAAGATATATTAAACAACCTTCTAACTTTTTGGTTTTTTGCAACTCCGATAATTTATCCAATGTCTTTCAGAACAATTCAGAATTCAAAATTATTAAAAACATTCCTGTATTTGAATCCAATGACGCATATCATGGAGGGGTACCAATACAGTCTTTTCTACGGAAGTTTACCTCACTGGAAGAAACTATCGGTTACTTTTGCAGTTTCATTATTCTTATTCTTTTTTGGCTATTATGTATTTGATAAACTCAGAGATTTATTTCCGGAGGAGGTTTGATTGTTAGCTATAAAAGCACAAAATCTTACAAAAGTATTTCCTAAGTATTCAACTCGTCATAGGTTTTTGACTTTTAAGAGCGCTTTAGTAAAAGGAAGCCTTTTTAAAGATTTAAAGCCTGATGAATTGGTTACTGCGTTAAAAGATATTAATTTTGAGGTAGAAAAAGGAATTACTTTTGGAATAATAGGAGAAAATGGTTCTGGAAAAAGCACATTATTAAAAATAATAGCGGGTATAACAAAACCAACTTCAGGAAAGGTAATAACAAATGGAAGAATTTCCGCCCTAATCGAGCTTGGAGCAGGTTTTCACCCAGAAATAACAGGGAGAGAGAATGTATATATAAATGGAATTATGCTTGGTCTTTCAAAAAAGGAAATTTCTGAAAAATTTGATGAAATTGTGAAATTTGCTGAACTTGAAGATTTTATTGATGCACCAGTAAAAACCTATTCTTCGGGAATGTATATGAGGCTTGGATTCGCAGTAGCTATAAATGTTAATCCTGATATTCTTCTTGTAGATGAAGTTCTTGCAGTTGGAGATGCTTCATTTGTTCCTAAATGTCTGGATAAAATCAATGATTTCAGGAGAAGAAAAAAAACCATAGTTTTTGTAAGTCATGATTTATCCACTGTGGAGAGAATTTGTGACAAAGTTATGTGGTTAAAAAAAGGCGAGATTCAGATGATTGGTGAGCCAAAAAGGGTTGTGGATGCTTATCTTCAGGATATAGCAGAGAAACAGGAAGAGTCACTCGAGACCCGTCATAGAGAGCTTGATTTAGAGAAAAAATGGGAAGAGGAGAGAAGAGAAAAGAGATGGGGAAAAAGAGAAATTGAGATTAAGTCAGTAAAGCTCAAAGACTTGGAAGGCAATGAGAAATTCGTTTTTTCTCCTAATGAGGGAATGATAATAGAGATGGATGTTGAAACAAAAAGTAAAATTGAAGATTTTGTTTTTGGAGTCGGGATATTCAATTCTGAAGGAGTTTGTTGCTTTGGAACAAATACCCATCTTGAAGATTTTACTCCAATCTCATTTGAAGGGAAAGGTAAAGTTATTTTTAAAATAGAAAAATTAAATCTCATTAACGGAACATATTATTTAGATGTTGCAACTCACAAAAGAGATGGATATCCCTATGATTATCATAAATCCCTTTATTCCTTTGCCGTTGCATCACGAAATAAAAGCATTGGAATCTATTGCCCTCCTCATTCATGGCAATTCTCAAGAAAAATAAGGATTAAAAAGCCTTCTAAAAATAAATGATAAAAATTAAGAAACTCGATGAATTAATCAATTTAAGGAAGAAATGGAAGCAGGAAGGAAAAAAAGTTGTTTTTACAAACGGATGTTTTGACATTCTTCATTTAGGACATATAAAATTATTTAAATTTGCAAAAAGTCTGGGCGATATTTTAATTGTTGGAGTTAATTCTGATTCTTCGATAAAAAAAATTAAAGGTTCAAAAAGACCAATTTTTCCATTAAGTGAGAGGCTAGAAGTGTTGGAGGCAATAGAATATATTGATTATTTAACTGTATTTGAGGATGAGACTCCTAAGAGGTTGATTTCTTTATTATTACCTGATGTTCTTATAAAAGGTGGAGACTGGAAACCAGAACAGGTGGTTGGGAAGGAAGAGGTAGAAAGAGCTGGGGGAAGAGTTATAATATTTCCTTATATAGAAGGTTATTCTTCGTCAAATATAATTGAGAGAATTTTAAAGTCATTCTAAATTCTTCAAATCCTCCGCTCTGTTTTGAAACTTTTTTCAAAATGATTTCGTCTATATAAGTGAAATGAAATTATGGAGGGAAATTTGAGATGATATCGAAATGGATTTATAAAAAAACTGCATTAATTCTATTATTTTTAGCAGTTATTTTTTCAAACTATTCATTTTCAGAGAAAAAAGTTTTAGAAATTCCAAGATTTTCATCCTCTCCTAAAATAGATGGGATTCTTGAGAATCCCTTATGGGAGGAGCAGGCATTAAAGATTGAAGATTTTTTTCAGCTTTCGCCAAAGGAAGGAGGAAAACCCACAGAAAAAACAATTGCCTATATTGGATATGATGAAAAAAATTTATATTTTGCATTCAGATGTTATGATTCTGAGCCTAAGAAGATAAGAGCATCAGTTACAAATAGAGATAATGCTATTGATGATGACTGGATAGTTATTTTCCTTGACACATTTAATGAAAAACGAAGAGCATTTACCTTTTTTGTAAATCCAATAGGAGTTCAGATAGATGCGATTCGAGTGGAAGAGGGTGGTAATGATAATATGGACTCAACATGGGATACAGTATTTTTCTCGGATGGAAAGATTGATGAAAAAGGATATACTGTAGAAATAGCTATTCCTTTTAAAAGTTTGCGTTTCCCTGATAAGGAAGAAAAAATTTGGGGTATAACACTTGGAAGAAACATTCCTCGAAAGGGAGAAATAATAACATGGCCAAAGTTTTCAAGAGATATTCCAGGATTATTGGCACAGGAAAGTGAGATAATTATAAGGGGAAATGTGGAAAAGGGTAAAAATTTAGAAATAATGCCTGTTTTTACATCTCTTAAGACCCAGGAGAAAAAAGCCGATTTTCAGCCAGGTGTTAATTTGAAATATGGAGTGAGTTCAGATTTAACTCTTGACTTAACAATTAATCCTGACTTCAGCCATATTGAAGCAGATGCACCTCAAATAGATATTAATCAAAGATTTGCCCTTTATTATCCCGAGAAAAGACCTTTTTTCCTTGAAGGAATGGAAATTTTTCGATTCCCGGAAATTGAAATGGTTTACACAAGAAGAATTATTAACCCAGCCTGGGGAGGAAAAATGACTGGAAAGATGGGAAGATTTACATACGGAATTCTGTCAGCCTACGACCTTGACCCAACTGAGAGTTTGTGGGAAGTTCACAATGGAGGAGAAGGAAAGGATGAAAATGCTCTTTTTAACATTTTTCGTTTTAAAACAGATGTATTTAAAGAATCATATATAGGATTCTGTTTAGCAGATAAAGAGATCGATGGTTTATATAATAGAGTAATCGGGATAGATGGACAATTGAAATTTGAAAATAAATATTTCCTTTCCTTTCAGGCTCTTGCTTCCAAAACCAAGTATGAAGATGAACAGACAGGTATAGCACCTGCCCTTTTTGCACGATTCATGTATTATACTCGGCACTGGGTCGCTGGATTTGGATGGAAATCAATTCATCCTGATTTTGAGGCTTCCTCAGGATTCGTAAATCGTGTGGATTACAGGAAAATGTCTGCCTTTACTTCATTTCGTTTATTTCCGCAAAAGAAATATTTAAATGCTTTATATTTAAATTTTAATATTGGGAAAATGGATGCCTATTTTGAAGATATCCTCACGGATAGATGGGGAGAGGTTAATTTACATTTTGAATTCACACAATGGTCTCGATTAAACATTGAATACACAAATTATATGGAAAGATACGGAGGAATTGATTTTAATAAAAATTCTTTCACTCTGAATGGAGAAGCAAATTTAATTGGCTGGCTTCCCTTTGGATTTTTCTTTAGAACAGGAGATAGTATTTACTATGACCCTGATGACCCATTTCTCGGTTATAGCAATACTTATGGAATTTTTTTGAATTTTAAACCGAGTAAAAGATTACAGATGGCAGTGGATTTTTCCAAAAATACCTTTTGGGAAAGAAAAGGAGGAGAGAGGTTATGGGATTACAATGTTGTCCGTCAAAAAACAACCTATCAAATTTCAAAAACTTTATCCTTGAGAGCAATAATTGATTATAACCATTATTATAAAGAAGTTTATGGAAGCTTTTTAATAAGTTACATTTTAAGACCAGGGACTGTATTTTTTCTTGGACTGGATACAAACCTCTTAAAAAATGAAGAAGGAAAGTACATACGGGATAACTACAGCATCTTCCTTAAATTCTCCTATTGGTGGAGAATTTAATAGCTCAAAATTTTTATAAAAGTCAAAAGTCTTATATACCCTTCTTCTGATTTAATAATCTTTTGATTTAATAAAAATTTTAAAAAACACTTGACAAAATTTAATTGGATTAAAAAATGAAATAATTGTTGAAACCTCCATTAGAAGAGAAGAGATAAGATATATTCAAAAAGTGAATCTTAGCAATTATGAAATTTACAAACTTAAAGTCTAAAATAGGAGAAAATTTAGAATATTTCCTTTAATTACTTTTTAAGAAAATTTCTATTTCTTCACAAAATCTCAAAAAATCTTTATATTCCCAATTATGTCCATCAAGTATTTCTTTATTTTTGAATAATTTATACTCATGAATAAGCCTCCGCAAGAATTCCTGCAGACTCCTCAATTGTGCTGATGTTTTTCTATAAGATCTGTTCTTAACTCAGGATTTTTATCAATTATTAGAGTTCCGCCCGCGAATTTGTTGAATTTCTTTTAAATATTTGCTATGCTATAAATACTCCGCTTTTTTTCTATAAAACTTAGGAGGACGAGTGAAGGAGCTGAACGGAATCGATAGTAAATATCGTTTCGTTATTATAGCTGCAAAAAGGGGAAAACAACTATTAAAAGGTGCAAAACCAAAAATTAAAACAAGTTCTAAAAATTTAATAAAAATCGCTCAAGAGGAAGTAGCTCGAGGGCTGATTAAATATGAGGTCTTATCACCTGAATCTATGGAAAAAGAAGAAAGAAGAGAAGAATTATTACAAGAAGAGGAGAAATTAGAGAAGTAATTGCTATTCCAATAATTCCTGTATCTTGTCCAATTCTTTAAAAAACTTAAGATTTTTTTTAATATAATTCGTTGTTCTTTTTATGTAATTTTTGTAATGTTTTTTTCTCTTAACAATTACCAAATAACCGAATGTTCCAAGAGCTTTTATATTCCTCTGTAAACATGTTAAAAGAAATTGCTTTTGGAACTCCTCAAATTTCCACCCATAATTGTTCAATTCATAAGCATAGTCTATTAATTTACTTTTCAGTCTTTTTCCTAAATTAACATAGCTATCATAAATAAGAGAAGCTAAATCATAAAGAGGAGGTCCCAGAGTTGTATCCTGATAGTCAATTATATAAATTTTATTATGTAGTATAAACAGATTTCTGCTGTGATAATCTCGATGGCATAATACTTTTTTTTCAAGGTCAATTAATTCAATCAATTTTTTAAATAACTTTTTATATTTTTCTCCATCCACTCTTTTTTTTAAAAATTTCTGCACATAATTTTCCAGAAAAAAGTCCATTTCCCAGCTCAATCTTTTCCTGTCCAGTTTATAACGATTCGAAAAATAGGACTCGTCTATATTTACTAATCCTTTTTTCTGAATTATTTGAATTAAATCAATAGCCTGATAATAAATTTGACTGATTTCTTCGGCATTTTTATTCTTCACAAATTTCTGTAAACTTTCATTTCCCAAATCCTGAAGAAGAAAAGCTCCCTTCTCAAACCAGATACGGAGAATTTTAGATACAGGTAAATTAGATTTAGTATACAGTTCATAAGCTTTTATTAAATTTAATTCTCTATTAACCGGAGAAGGATAGAGAAGAAAAATAAATTTTCCTTCGGGTGTAAATACTCGATAAAATTCTCTTTCAG
>Ga0190354_1000175_pt1 | contig 10927 bp, 12 predicted proteins | sample 4872131213_MG_FD_163436 | JGI IMG/M metagenome (GOLD analysis project Ga0190354, IMG submission 163436) | Hydrothermal vent microbial mat bacterial communities from Southern Trench, Guaymas Basin, Mexico - 4872-13-12-13_MG | ecosystem: Environmental > Aquatic > Marine > Hydrothermal vents >...
TTAGAACAGTTTCTTCACATATACATCCTCATAAATAGGACCCCGGGGCGTGAGAGTGCTCTTCTTTAATTTCACCGCGTTCACCTGCATCTCTCCCACCTCCACATCGCTCAGCTCTGCTATCTTCCTCATTAGCTGGTTTAACCCTGCGTCTGATTCAATCCGCTTCACACGGCAGATAGTGATATGAGGACTGAATGACTGTTTCTCAGCAGGGAAGCCCAAAGCGACCATTCTCGTTTCCACCTGCTCCTGTAACGCCCTCAGCCCCTCCATGCCTTTGCCTATTCCTATCCACAGAACGCGTATCTTCTTACGTGAAGCGGGGAAGAAGCCTGTACCACGCAGCACAATATCGAACGGTTCCATGTTTATGCTTCCCAATTCGCGTTTTATAAGCTCAACACGCTCTTCTGATACACTACCGAGGAACTTTAGCGTCTGATGCACCTGCTTCGGGTTGACGAACTTTAACTTTACGCCACTGAGCTCTCCAAATCGCTGCTCTATCTCTTCCACCTTCGCTCTTATACTCTCACTTTCAGAGAGGTCAACGGCAATAAAAGCCCTCATAGTAATTGTTTATTGTTTATCCTTCATCTCGCATCTTCAACTTTATCCTATCAAAAAACCCTCTCTGGTCCATTATCTCTCTTGTTGCGCCTGTTACGACCAGCTCAGCAGTCTTCAAATCCGTCACGGTCTTGCAACCGGTTAAAAACATGGCAGCCTTCAACTCCTCGCCCATCTCCTCTATCCTCGCTATTACTTTATCAGCGGTCAAATTGCGCATCGCCAGCTTCAAAAACGGTAAAGCTGCACTGCACATATCAGCACCGAGAGCTATGCTCTTCGCAACGTCTAAACCATTCCTGATCCCGCCAGTAGCAATCACTGGTATCCCAAAACTACTGCACTCCACGATACTCTCGACCGTTGTGATACCCCAATCGTAGCCAAAAAGCTGCCCCAAGTGTTCCGAGAGCTCGTCTCCCTCTGCTTTCGCCCTGTATATCTCAGCAGCAGCTAAACTGGTGCCCCCAAAGCCACCAACATCTATCGCAGCAACGCCTGCATCCACTAACTTACGTGCTACGCGGTAGCTTATCCCTGCACCCGTCTCTTTCACTATCACTGGCACCTTTGTCTCACTGCATACCTCCTTTATCGCATCAAGACACCCTCTCGCATCTACATTACCCTCGGGCTGGATAGCTTCCTGCAAGAAGTTCAGGTGTATCGCCACAGCATCAGCATCTATCATCTCTATGACCCTTTTAACGCCATCAACGCCATATTCCAGTAACTGCGGGGCACCCAGATTTGCATAGATGAAAGAATCAGGGGCAACATCGCGAACCACGCGGAAAGAATCTTCATGCTCAATACCCTCCAGTGCCGCTCGCTGTGAACCAACACCCATACCTATACCAAGCTGCTCAGCAGCCTCTGCAAGTACTTCGTTTATTCGCTTCGTCTCTGGATGCCCTCCGGTCATTGAAGCGATCATTATGGGTAAATTAAAAGAGAACCCAAGGAAATTGGTTTTCAGTTCTATCTCATCCTTCGCTATCTCCGGCAATGCAACATGAACAAGCTTAACGTCAGCAAAGCCATTTGTTCCCGCTTCTACCTCCTGCTCCATGCATATACGCAGTTGCTCTATCTTCCTCCTTGATGTTCTATTCTGATACATCATACATCATTCAAGCAGGACCTTTGAGTAGAGACCTCCTGCGGCAGTGCTCCCTCACTATATCAGACCTGCTTATTATTCCTATTAGCTTCCTATCTCCTCCACCTTCATTTCCATTTCCATGTCCTGGCATTACCACCGGCAACCGTCCAATATTATATTTGTCCATCTTATAAAGCACATCTTCCAGATATTCGTCAGGATACGCTACTATCACGTCCTTTGTACACATCTGACTCACCCGCTTATACACCGAGCCACACTCCCTCGCCTCCTCCAGCTCCATTATCGTCGTTATTCCTATCAGTTTACCCGCCTTGTCTACAACCGGGTAAGCTATGTGCCCTGTCTTCTCCGCGAAATAAAGTGCCTCTTTCACCGTCATATCGCCCGGTATCGAGAGCACATCCTTCGTATAAGCATCCCTCACTCTTATACCCTCAAGCAGATCGACCATAAATTCTCGCTTGTGTGCCGGTGATTCCTTCCTTGTTTCGTATTGCCCCGGATAAATAGTTCTGCGTCCAACGAGTGAATATGCGGGGATGATGGCGAGTAATGCTGGCACAAATAAGGTATATGAACCCGATATTTCACAAACGATAAAGAGCGCGGTGAGTGGTGCATTAGCAGCGGCACCGAAGAAAGCAGCAGCACCAAGGAGTGCAAATATCCACGGGTTCTCCACCGTCTCAGGAAAGAAATAGCTGAGTATCTCACCTATTGCGCCTCCCAATGCGGTACCCATCGCCAAAGAGGGTATGAAAGAACCTCCACTGCCACCCGAACCCAGTGTGATAGCAGTGGCAACGATCTTCGCAACCGCAATGAATGCAAGAACACCGAGTGTAAGCCTGCCATAAAATGCCAGTTGTATAAATCCATAGCCGCCACCAAATATCCCACTCGCTATTCCTATACCTCGATCTAAATCATGATGGGGATTCATAACAAGATACCCGGTGAGGAAGAGGAATCCAACTAGGAGCCCACCAAGTGCAGGTTTGAGGAAATCAGGAATCCTGAGCCTTGTGAAGAATATTGAGCGTGAAACTTCCAGCAGTTTGATGAAAGCATAAACGAACGGAATACAGGCTAACCCAAGGGCAAGGAAGAGCAGTAACGAGAAAGGCTTTAAGAGTGCTGTGAGGTTGTACTCCCCTATCCCGTATAGATGTCCGGGTCCAAAGAAAGAACAGGAAACGATATAAGAGGTGATGGAGCATATTATCGCAGGAACCAGAGCCTCTACTTCCATATCACGTCTGTATAGCGTTTCAATACCAAAGAAAGCCCCTCCAAGTGGCGATTTGAATATGGCTGCAATACCTGCACCTGCGGCAGCTGCTACTAACTTTCGCCTCTCTCGATCTTCAACTTTCAAAAAGCGACCCAATAACGAACCTATCGTAGCACCCAGCATTGCACTTGGTCCTTCACGACCTGCACTACCTCCTGAGCTTAATGTTAATACCGAACATACACCCCTGACCAGCCCATCTCTTCCTTTTATCAGTCCCTTCTCGTTATGGAATGCGTCTATAAACACATCAGTCTCATGAAGTTCCGGTTTCTCCACCCTCAGGAGTTTATACTTTATCAAACCAGAGATCAAACCACCCAATGCTGGAATTAGAGCTAATAGGATCAACAACCACCCGCAATCAGATAATGCATTCCCAAATAGCGGTCTGAAGCTGAAGAAGTGTGGTTCATTCACCGGTGATGGTGGACTATAACCAGTGAGGAATTCTAGAAATAGAGATGATAGTAAGTCTAAACTCAAAAAGAAGCAGACAATAGCGATACCTACTAAGATACCTATAATTGCATAATTAAATGTGTGTTTAGCCCACTCGCCCAGATATTTTATCTCCCCTGTCACCTCTCTCTCACACGCTCCATCGCCATGGTTATCATCGCTACTATGTCGCGTTCACTCCACCGTGAAGAATCTATTATCAGGTCATAAGTCGAGAGGTCATTTAGGTCTATCCCGTAATATCTCATGTATCGTGTATGTTCGGAGCGTTCGCGTACTCTCATGCCCGATAGAGCAGCTTCGTAGGTTATGTGTTCACGTGCAGCGATTCTTCGTGCCCTTATCTCCTCTGGCGCCTTCAACCATATCTTCAGATCCGCATCTCGAATGATGAAACCCGATAGTCTGCCTTCCACAATCACATTCTCTCGCTTCATCGCCTCCTTTTCCTGCTTAGCATCTATCCACCGGTCAAAATCAGCTTTAGCCTCTGCCAATCTGCTGAACTGCTCCAGATGCAGGCTCTTATCTGCTGCTAATCGTCTGAACATCTCACCTGCAGAGATCACTTCTATTGCTAATTCCTCTGATAATAACTTCGCTACCGCCGTCGTACCACTACCGGGGAGCCCGCTTATTGTTATTCGCATGATGGGTTGAGAACCAAACTAACAACTAACCTTTTATTACACCTATCGGTCTGAACGCCACAACTTTGGTGGCTATACCCGAGACTTCACAGCTCCGTACTACGACCTCAGGGTCTTTATAAGCTGCTGAGACCTCTTCCGCAAGTTCGCCATACCGGTCAAATGGTATGCCCCGCTTCCTTCTCACATCCCTTTTACTACGCTCGCGTGCTTTCACCATTATACCGCGCCTGGTCAGCTCTTCCTTCACCTCACTACCACGGTATTTCCGCATCGCTGCCGTCCTGCTCAGCTCACGACCTGAGCCATGAGCACAACTGCCAAAAGTCTCCTGCATCGCCAGTTCTGTCCCAACAGCCAGGAAACTGCGAGTACCCATTGAACCAGGGATCAGGACCGGCTGACCCACAGTGCGATAGACATGAGGGAGTCGCTCATCGCCTGCCGGGAACGCTCGTGTCGCACCCTTCCGATGTACACACAACTTCATTCTCTTACCGTCCACAAAATGCTCCTCCTCCTTCGCTATGTTATGCGCGATATCATATACCACTTGTATCTCCATCTCCTCCGCGTTCCGCCGCAGCACGCCTTCAAAAACTTTTCTCACCCAGTGAGTGGCAAGCTGCCGGTTCGCGAATGCGTAATTTGCGCAGGCGCACATAGCTTGGAAGTAATCCATGCCTGTGTCGCTGCTCAGGTAAGCGCAAGCCAGTTCCCGCTCCAGCTTCAGTATCTTCGCCAGTGTGGCATCCTTTTTCATCTCACGCTCGAAAGTACGGAGATAGTAAGTGCAAACGCCATGAGAGAAGCCCCTACCGCCGGTGTGTATCAAAACAGTCACCTGTCCACGCTCTTCGAGCCCAAACGCCTTTGCCAGCTCTTCATTAAATATCTCATCTACCACCCCTACCTCCAAGAAGTGGTTGCCTGAACCAAGCGTGCCGAGCTGCGGTGCACCTCGCTTCCGGGATTTCTCATCTATCTTCGCTGGATTCGCTGCTTCCAATTTCCCGCCCTCTTCTGTACACTCCAGATCATTATCCCAGCCATAGCCGTTCTCTATGCACCATTCTGAACCGCCCAGAAGCACATCATCCAGCTGGCTTGGTGTCAGCGTCACTTTACCCGAAAGTCCAAGCCCTGCCGGTATATACTCAAATAAACCATCCAGTATCTCTTTCAGGTGCGGTCTGACCTCTTCCTCCTTTAGATTTGTACGAATGAGCCTCACTCCACAGTTTATATCATAACCGACCCCGCCAGGCGATATAACACCCGTCTCAAAGTCCGTAGCTGCAACACCACCAATAGGGAAGCCATAGCCTTGATGTCCATCAGGCATGACCATTGAGTACTTCACAATGCCAGGGAGTGAAGCGACATTGATCGTCTGTTGCAGCGTAAGGTCACTCTTCATCTTCTCTAACAGCTCTCCTGACGCATATATCCGTGCTGGTACCCTCATGTAATCCTTATACGACCGGGGTACTTCCCATACATCATCCCTTATCTTCTTCAGCGGGATCTCCATTCTTCAAAACACCTCGCCTCACGCTTCGCTACCAGTGAATTGAAAAATTGATGTGATAAATAGAGTACTAATACTATAAATTTATACTGAATAGCTAAAAAGCATCAAGCAGCACCGTCAAGCTCCCATCGTCGTCGGTGCAGACGCAGTACCGGCAGCGCCTAAAGCTTGCTGCAGCTGCTGCTGCAACTGCTGATATTTCTTCAGTACGCGTTCCTCCTGTCGCTCCAGAGTTTTCAACCGCAGGTCGTAGGTCTCTTTCTTCTCTGATAAATCCTTTTTCACATCCACCTTCGCCACTTTTATCATCAGTTCACCTACGGTTCGATATATAACAGAATTATCATCAAGGTTCTCCAGCTCCTTCAATGCAGCCTCCGCATCCCGAAGCAAAGCCTCTACCTGCACCTTCTGCCTGCTCACTGCTTCTAACTGAAGTTTCAACTGCTGCAACTGTGCAATCTGGTTCTGCACCATCGGGGGTATTTCACCACTTCCACTCATCTTATCACCACTCTTACTCTTATTACTTTTGTTTTATTAATATAAATACAGACATGGTCATGGTAGAATGGTAGAGCGAGTAGGAATACTGGTGGTCTCTTATGGCTCACGCGCCTCTGCGGTGATAGATGCGCTGAGCAGGAGTGAGAATTACGATACTCATTTCTATGTCACCGATAGGCAGCGTAACCCATTTAATTTGAGGTATGCAGATGAGCATGTGGTAATCCCGGATCTGGATGTAGCTAAGATACGGGATTTTGTAGATGCGAATAAGAACAGGATAGATTTCGGGATATGCTGTCCTGAGGGACCTATAATAGCGGGTATTAGGGACGTGGTAGAGCAAGATACGGGTGTGGCGATGATATGCCCGACGAAGAGATACGCAATAGAAGCCAGCAAAGCTTCACAACGGCTTCTGCTCGCTGAATGCTGCCCTGAGTCAAATCCCAGATTTAAAATCTTTCATCGTGGTGAATATGAATACAGAAGCGAAGCGGCATTAAAGGATGCAATTTGGGAATTCTTAGACGAACTGGGCTCGGAGGTAGCAGTGAAACCCGATAAACCCGCCGCAGGAAAAGGAGTAGGCGTATGGGGAGACCATTTTACCAATAGAGAGCAGCTATTCGAGCATTTCAAGTCTATTTTTGAGAGTGGGAGCGATGTGATAATCGAGGAAAAAATGGAAGGCGAAGAGTCAAGCTTCCAGGTGTTCTGTGATGGCAAGAATCTCGTGCCAGTACCGGATACGAGGGATTACAAACGCGCTTTTGATTCCGATATGGGTCAGAATACAGGGGGTATGGGCTCTTACAAAGATACTAAGGATTGGCTGCCGTTTATGGATAGACATGATAGAGAAGAGGAAGAGAGAATAGTACAGAAGATATTCAATGCACTAAGAGGCGATGGCAGTAATAATGATGAGTTGAGGGGAATACCTTTCTATGTCGCTTTCATGCATACGCGAGAAGGAGCGAAGATACTGGAGATAAACAGTCGTCCAGGCGATCCAGAGATCCAGAATGTACTGCCTGTCCTGAAAAGCGACCCTGTGGAACTCTGCTTTAGCATGATAGAGGGTAATCTATCGCCATCGAAGCTGGAATGTGAGGCTAAGGCGACTGTCGTGACGTATGCGGTGCCTATGGACTACGGCGGTTACCGTGAGAGCTACAGTGGCGACAGGAAGGTGGATTTGAGTGGTGTATATCGTTTGAAAGAGGAATACGGCGATAATCTGCGAGTATATCCGGGCTCTATGGAGTTGAAAGCAGATGGCAATACCTACGCACTCGGTTCAAGAACTGTATGCACGGTTGGCATCGGCGATAGCATAGAGGATGCGAGGACAATTTCACTCGATGGTATCAGGCATATAGATGGAGCACTGTGGAACCGGTGGGATGTAGGAGCACCACATTACATAGCGCGGAGCGTAGAGAGGATGAAGGAGTTAAGGAAGGGTTGAGGATTATGGGGTCAATAAAAATAGGCGAAGTGGAAGCGAAGCGATGGGGGGAAGGGTAACAAGGCGTGATCCGGCATACGGTGTCTTTGCTGACCGATCACATAGTCTTTTCCCGAAATATCGCGGGAAGGTATTGGAGGGTGAAGTTGCGGAAGCGCCGGGGAAATTATCAGGATTCCACCTTTTATTGAGCAGGTTCAAGCTTTTTATGTCTCCTCAAAAATGGTACATAAAAAATAAAAAAATAAAAAACCGAAAAACTTTTTTTATTCCATATGGTCGATGTATAAAAGGTAAGTCACGAATCCCAGTGCGTAAGTGCGGGCTTTTAATTACAGGCTCCGTACTTAAGTACGGGGTATAGTGACTTAAAAGGATAAAGAGATAATAAAAGATGAAAAGAAAAACTATAGAGGCTTAATAGCCATAGCAGCAATTGTATCAGTAGCGATGTTTGCAGGCTGTATTGAGGAAGAAAAAGCGGAAATAAACGTTTTCTTGCCTTGGGTGTCAAGGATCATAAGGAGGTAAAAGTGAAGAAGAAACTTAAACTAAGCATTGTAGTAGCAGCAATAGTCGTAGTTTCGATTTTCGTAATGGTCTCACTACCAGTATCGTACTGCGCTAGTGATAATACACTGACTTGGTCGTATAGTTTGGAGGAATGCAAAGTTGTAACAGAGGACAAGTCATCAAAACTTAAATTGACCGTGAAGTGTGCTTCAATTGAAAGCATGTTATTTCCCAGGAGTTTGAAATTCATATTAAGTGATCCTGAAGGAAATACAGTGGATACTGGCTATATATCTTCAGATGACTTTGTGGATGGTAAAGAGACGATTTATTTAGATATGGCTCAGGGTTATTGTGGTCAACCAAAACCTGGGACATATTATCTTGTAGCCAAAACTTCAAGTGGCAAAGAGATTTATAACGACTACCTAACGTTTACTGGGGCAAAATTAAGCATCGAAGAAATAAGAGGGTGGTACAAAAAATATTCTGACGGAACTTGTGCTTTAAATAAAATATCAATGAAGGTTAGGAATAATGGCGATCTACCTGCAATTATCTATAGAGGAAGAGTAAGAGTTGGTAATGAAGAGGATGATTTTTTACTCTCTGAAAGTGTCATGCCTGGAGATGAGCTAACTATAAATGAAACAATTTGGTTGGCATATTTGGAAAGTGGAAAATATGTGATGCATACCGAATTATATTCGAAAGATGGACAACTCCTCGCAAGCCACCAAAGGAACATAACACTTAAGAAAACAAAAGAAGATGTTAAAACTCTAGGCTTTGAAGCAATCTTTGCAATTGGTGGCTTATTAGCAGTGGCTTATTTAGTACTAAGAAGAAGGAGGTAAAAAGAGTGCAAAAAATGGGAGACACGGAAAGATTAAATGAAAAAGAAGAAGAGATCCTCGAGATGATTGAGGACTGGATGGACAACGATATTAAAGCTATGATTTCCGGAAAGTGTAACGTTTCTTGCGCAACCCTTTTAAGTATATTTATGGAAGTCTTAGGAGGAATTGCGAATGGGACTCTTATGGAAAAAGGAAAGGAAAAAGATCGCTTTGAGGCTTTTTTGAGGTTGCCTTGGGTTCCCAAGCAGTATAAAACTCTCAACTACAAGCTCTCTCGTGAGAGAGATGGGAAGGGGCTCTACCAACTTTACCGGTGTAATCTCGTCCATACATTTGTCTTTGGAGGATTGATCGTTTTGAATGAACCTACAAAACCGACCTCTCGAGTTCTTCCTGAAGATATCCCCGGCATCCTGGAAGCAAATGATGGTAGTGGGCGACTTATAATTCATGTTAATGCTCTTGCGTATGATATTAGGAAAGCGAGAGACCGTTTATTTAAAGAGATTAGGGAGAGGGATAATAAATGTCGAAAAAATTTCCGAAAGGTTTTTATTTATTAACCTTAACTCTTTTATTTTTAGGGTTTAACTTTTTGGATATTCCCCAATAAACCTTTATTTCTTGATCGGAGATTCTAGCGGATAGAAAACTATGTATAGTATTATTCCCCACAGGGAATACATGGAGCAATGGGTTAAGGACTGGGTTAAGAAACAGAGGGAGAGTGGGGAGATAGGGATCGAGATAAAGAAGCAGGCAAACAGTTATTATGTCTACAGGTCGACGACTTACTGGGATAAGAAAGCGAAGAAGAGAAGAAAGAAATCTACATACATAGGGAAGTTAAGCAGGGATGGTTTGAGAGAAAAGAAGGAGAAAAAGGGTCACTGTAAAGCAGTATGGGAATGCTGTGTTACTTCAGGAGGCTATGAAGGATATTGTTACTTCTCTCAAGGTATTTGAGAGCTGGGGTACAACAAGGACAAGATACACATCCCCCAGATCAACATTGCATTACTATACTCCTCGGATGGTTTACCGGCGATGATAAGGGCTTTACCCGGTTCAGTCAGAGATATAACTTCAATCTACAATGGTGTGAAAGAGATTGATTCCCACGTAATCCTGATACTGGACAGGGGCTTCTTCTCCGTGGATGTGGTAAAGTTCCTGCTGGACAAAACATCTTTTGTTATTCCTGCTAGAAGGAATAGCAAGCTTTACGAAGAAGAAATAGATGTTAAAGACCATTTCTTCTATAGGGAAAGACTCATAAAGTGCGGTAAAACCGGGAAAGAGATTAAAAGTGAAAGGAAAGAAGAGCTACTACCTCTACCTCTTCGAGGACGTCACCCTGAGAGCTGAAGAAGAAATAACCCTATATAAAAAGCATGATAAAGGTAAAAACAGCAACAAGCAGAGAGAAGGAGTGGAGAAAGCCTTCGACGTATAAAAAACCGTGCTGAACGCAGATAAAATGTATTTACAGGACAATGAGAGCGTATTTGGTCATTTATTTGTGTCCTAAACAAGGTATCTCCCATGGATTTGATGGATGAGTATGCCAAAGTCTACAAAGTGGAATATGGAGACAAAGAACTGATGTCCGAGGTTCCAAAAAAAGGTTAGGGTGCTGGACGAGAAACTTGGGTTAAACTTATTCCCTAAATGATGCAGAGTTAAGGATCAAAATGTGCGGAATGTGGGATATATCATATCACCGTGTAAAATAGTAACTTTTATAGCTTAAAAAGTTCCAATAGCTGGAATCACAATCTCTTATCCGAACTATTTGCAAAATAAGCGTGGATAAAAGACTTCAGATGCGAAAGGGTAAGATGCATAACTTAAGGTCATGATAGCGATAGAGCTTTTCGAACTGCAGCCTCCATTACTTCCACCGGGGGTTCCATGCCTGTCCATATCCT
>Ga0190354_1000176_pt1 | contig 10898 bp, 13 predicted proteins | sample 4872131213_MG_FD_163436 | JGI IMG/M metagenome (GOLD analysis project Ga0190354, IMG submission 163436) | Hydrothermal vent microbial mat bacterial communities from Southern Trench, Guaymas Basin, Mexico - 4872-13-12-13_MG | ecosystem: Environmental > Aquatic > Marine > Hydrothermal vents >...
CAAATGGGCGAGAACAGAAACTACTATAAATGCTACGACAAGAAAAATTAAAAGTTCAGGTTTAACCTTTAATCCTTCTGTTTCTTCCTCAAAGAACCGAAGTAGTCCTGCGCTTTGAGCTGGCATTGGAGCCCTTCTTTCATCCTTCCTTTTCCTTCTTCGACTCATCCCTTACCACTTCATGAAAAGCTAACGCTTCTCATTCTTTTTAATCTTATCCTATTCAAAGCTTTTATTCATGTGACGTTTGATATAATGTGAGGTGTAAAGTTTGGAGACAGCAAATGAATACTATAACAGAATTTTTGAACTTTTACAAAGACATCATGAATGGTTTAAACAGACTATTCCGTTAATTGCAAGTGAAAACATACCAAGTCCAGCTGTGAGAGAAGCTTTAGTAAGCGATTTTGGAAACCGCTATGCGGAAGGCTGGCCGGGAGAAAGAGTCTACGCCGGATGCACATACATAGACCAAGTTGAGCTCATATGCATAGAATTAATGAAAAAGCTCTTCAAAGCTGAGTTTGCAGATGTAAGGCCGATTTCAGGAGCAGTCGCAAATTTAGCTGTCTACACGGCTTTTACTGAGCCGGGCGACGTAATGATGGCTCTTTCAATTCCGTGCGGCGGCCACATAACTATGGGGAAAAAGAAACTCGGGGGAACGGCAGGCGCTGTTCACGGCTTAGAAGTCGAATATTTACCGCTTGACTACAAAGAAATGAACATAGACGTCGACAGAACAAAGGAAAGAGTACAAAAACTCGTTAGGGAAGGAAGGCCGCCAAAACTTGTAATGTTCGGAGCAAGCGTTTTTCCGTTCCCGCACCCAGTAAAGGAGTTAGCTGACACATTCCACGAAGTAGGTGCAGTAGTTGGCTACGATGCAGCACACGTGGCGGGTTTAATAGCGGGCGGATGCTTCCAAGATCCCCTACACGAAGGAGCAGATGTAATGAGCCTAAGCACGCATAAAACCTTGTTTGGGCCTCAGCATGGAGCCATAGTCTCGTGGGAGAGATACGCTGACAAAATTAAGCGTGCAGTGTTCCCCGGACTTGTCAGCAACCATCATCTTCACGCAGTTGCAGGTGTGGCGGTAGCATGCGCAGAGATGTTAGCGTTCGGTAGGGAATACTGCCAACAAGTGATAAGGAATGCCAAGGCGTTAGGCCAGGCACTTTACGAGAGGGGATTCAAGGTCTTAGCTGAACATAAAGGGTTTACAGAGTCCCATGTACTGATAATTGACATAACCGAGCATGGAGACGGAGGAACCATCGAGAAGGAACTGGAGAAGGCAAACATAATAATCAACCGTAACTTGCTGCCGTGGGACATCAAAGAAGGAAGACATTTCATGCATCCAGGCGGAATAAGGCTTGGCACTTCAGAAATAACAAGGCTCGGAATGAAAGAGTCTGAAATGGAGGAAATAGCTGAATTCATCAAAAGAGTTGTCATCAACAAGGAACCGCCGGAAAAAGTTAAGCAAGACGTAATCGAATTCAGGAAAGAATACCAAAAAGTGCATTACTGCTTTGAAAGCGCAAAGGAAGCCTACGAATACTTAAGGCTAAGGTAAATTGAAAAGTGAATCTCAGGCCAGTCTTACGATATGGACAATCGGCCACAGTAACCGTTCAAAAGAAGAATTCCTAAACTTGCTGAGGGAACACTCAATAGAAGTTCTAGCAGACATACGAAGTTTCCCAACGTCAAAGATTGAACATTTCAAAAAGGAAAATTTGGAAAAATGGCTTCCGGAAAACGGCGTAGAATACATGTGGCTTGGAAAAGAACTTGGAGGATACAGAAAGGGCGGATATAAAAGGCATATGAGAACCAAACTTTTCAGAGAAGGAGTACAAAAACTGCTGGAAATTGCCAAACAGAAAAGAACATGCATGATGTGCATGGAGAAAAACCCAAAATATTGCCACAGACGCTTCTTATCTGCTCATCTAGAAAGAAAAGGAGTAGAAGTAATCCACATAATAGAGAAAGGCCAAGCAAGCATACTCAAATTTTAGGCTTCTTCCTTAACAATAGTTGATGCAGATAGAACCAGTAAAGAACGCTTATTTTTCAGTCAGCTTAAAAAGGGCAAAGATTCTTAAAGTTATTGCAACTATACTAGGAAGAAGCTTTAGGGAAAATCTTGAATGTTCGGAGTTATATTAAACGTCGCAGTTCTTGTTGCTGGAATATTACTTATGACGTTGGCTAGCGATAAGGCTGTTGAACACTCCATAATAATCGCTTCGGCTTTGGGAATATCCCCTCTCATGATAGGTTTCACATTGGTTTCCATAGGCACAGACCTTCCGGAAATCGTCAATTCAATAGTAGCATCTGCATTAGGTCATGGAGACATCAATGCTGGGGACTCCATTGGTTCCGTACTTACACAGCTAACTCTGATTTTCGGACTTTTACCCTTCCTTTGCACTTCATTCAAGGTTAATAGGAGGGAAATTCTCGCCACAGGCTCATGTTTAATTTTAGCGCTTATGTTGGTAAGCTCCATCGTTGAAAAAGGTCATATTTCAAGAATAAACGCGCTATTCCTAATTGGAGGCTGGCTAATCTATATGTTAATAACGAAGGAGATAGTTGGCCGCGGCACCTCAAAGGCTCCGGAGCCTACAGTGGTGAGAAGTAAAGGAGTGCATATTCTAGCGGCTGTTTTGGGTTTTGTCGGAGTAGCTGTCGGAGCTTACGCTGTTGTACAATCGGTCATAACGCTTTCGGCAACCTTAAACGTTCCAGAATACATTATAAGCTTCTTCCTAGTAGGCATCGGAACCTCCCTTCCGGAACTTGCAGTTGACCTAACTGCCCTTCGTAAAAAGCAATATGAAATTGCAACTGGAGATATAATAGGCAGTTGCGTGGTTGATGCAAGTCTTTCCATAGGAATAGGTCAATTTTTCTTTCCTCAAGCAGTTTCCAGCGAAATTGCAGAAATCACAACTCTTTACACTATAATTGCTTCTTTAGCTGTCATTTTTACTCTTGCAGCAAGGAAAAAAGTAGATAAAAAGGCCGGAGCCATATTTATTGCAATTTATCTACTCTCATATATGCTGGTAATTGTTTAGTGTTGACTCAAATTTTAAGAGCTAAATGATGCTTAATCAAGCATGCAAGGGATGAAGCCATGCATATAAGTGAGTTTCAGAATTTGATGAGGGAAATTTATTTTCATCGTGATTCTAGGCGTGGTGTGGATGGAACTTATAATTGGCTTGTTGATGAGGTTAAGGAGCTTGGCGAAGCCTTGAAAGGCGATAGTAGAGAAAATCTGGAAGAGGAGTTTGCCGATGTTATTGCCTGGCTCGCTTCTTTGGCGAATGTTGTCGGCGTAGACTTGGAGAAGGCTGCATTGAAAAAGTATGATTATAAGTGTCCAAAATGCGGACAAAAACCATGCAAATGCATATTCTAAACCTCTAATAGAAAAGGAGAATTCTTCTATAATCGAAATACAGCAAAGTTTAAAGCTGAATTGGTTTATGCGTTTTAAAATGGATGAGGTTGACGTATGGCTAAGGAAGCCATAATTGTAATATCACTGGTGAAAGAAAGCGAAAGTAAAAGCAACAATGAATTAGAGAAAGAAATATTTAGAGCCCTCTCTACACCGCCACCTAAGATTCCGTGGATGAAGAACGTAGAGAAAGTCACTGTTATTGAGAAGGCTTGAATCCGTTTTTGAAGATAACGTCGTTAAGTATCATTTGAAAATATTTGCGTCCCTTCTCTGTTAAAGCATAGGTTCTTTTTCCTCCATTTCCAGCGGCCTCTATTAGCCCTTTCCTCTCCAAGGCGTAAAGTTGCGGATAAACAGTTCCTGGACTCAGTAGAAAATGAAAACGTCTATGTAAATATCTGATTACATCATAGCCTCCAATAATGTTATGACCATTATACATTATTGAGAGAATAAGCAGGTCCATGCAATCCGTAAGAATGCGCTTCTCAAGGGCTCGGGCAACTCCTCCAATTGAGGAAATCACCTCTCCCCCAGTCAAAGTTCAAGTTAGATTAATATTTAAATTTTTAGTCGAAATTTGAATATGATTCAGAAATGTCATTTTTCATGCCCATATCAGTGTCCCAAATCCAAATTATTGAACAGTTATCTCAGTTAGGCGTAGTTGCCCTATGCCTGTAAGCTTCCAAATGTAGGGTTTTCCGCCTTCACGCCTCACAATACGCTCTTCCTCTAAAAGCCGTAAATGATGAAGCGCGGCTGAATAGCTTATTCCAGCTTCTTCTGCAATAGCCTTCGCGCTTGAAGGCTTACGCTCTAAAACCATAATTATCCGACTTCGCGTAGACACTCCTTCTCTAACATTCCTCTTATGTGAAAGAAATGCCTTAGGATGAAAAACAATTCTTTCTGTCATAACTTTCCAATTATCTTCTAGCCTTTAAGGTAAAAAAGTTTAATGCAGTTTAAGTAAAATCGGTTAGGCTTACCTGCTTGGGCCCCTTTCCTTCAAACAAGTAGTTAATCTCATTTTCAATTAGGGCTATTCGTTGAGCAAAGTAATTTGGCAAATTATACTTTTTAACCAGATATTTTGCAGCCTCCAAGTACTTTTCGATTCCTCCACGATAAACTGTCAATGTTATAGGGCCTCCGCATTCTGGACACTTGCCCTTCAACGGAGGCCTTCTAAAGCGCTTATTACATGACTTGCATCTAAATCCCTGAGTTGAAAACGCACGGAGATTTCCGGCAATGTCACGTAGAAAATGAGTGATTAAAACTTTTTTTGCAACTATTCTAGCGTTAACAGCCCTAATCTTTTCAGCCAACTCCAATTGACTATTAAGCTTGTCTATCATACGTTTAAACCGCTTATAGGAGCTTTCACGATTCCCCAAGTTAACATTTGAAACTGGAATTGTGTAACCGAAACCTTCAAACTGGGCTGGAGTACCAAGTCTATCCGCAACTAAGTCAATTAAGTTGGAAACTTCCTTTGATTGCACGCCTTCGAGAGTTTTCTCATAAAATTCCAGCGAGTAACTTTTATCAATATCCATGAGCTGAGCTTGACGCTGAACCTCACGCGGATTTACAAACGGATTAATCAGCAACGGAGCATCCATTATTCCACCTATCTGCGCGGGAAGATATTCTCTTGAAAAGTTGAGGAAGACGTCTAAGGCTAGTATCAGGGCGTCTTCATCGCCGTCGCAGTCCCTTCTTTTAGCTGAATGCCACATCGGATGGGCATAACAGAGACTCAGCGGCGTAAAACCTATTATTCGCCCTAAAATACCAACTGAGGTATGCGGAGCCAAACCTATAACTAAGTGGCCAACCAAATCCTCCACTTTCTTCACATTATAGTACCGTGGAAGCCCATACACTTTCTCTAGCAACTCATCTATGAAATTGGCGACTCTAACGAAGTATTGGGCGCAGCTAAGCGGAATAATCACGTCTTGAAGCTTTAACTCGCAAATTTGGTCAGGCCTAGTTAACGGTTCGCCGTTTATGTCATGGGTGTATCCAAGTTCCCTTAGCCTTTCAACATTAACGCCTATCTCGGAAGGTTTAAAGTGAGTTAAAGGAGCGTTCGTGGCGTCAAAACGAACAGTTCCATCCTTAAAGACTGAAAGGTCATACTTCGCCCTTAAAATTCCCTTCTCAATTATTTCAGGCATTTTCGACTCGTTTGTTAAGCCCTTTACACCCTTCACAATTTCAGGAAACGGAACATTAAGCTTTCTACAGGCTTCTTCTAGTAAGGCCCTAACATTAACTGCTTGACGAACATAACTTCTAGTCTGAACATTACATGTAGGACAAAAGTCTACGTTTAAAGTTCGTCCGCAAATTGGGCAAATTTTCTCCAGCTTCAATTCGGCTCCACAGTTCGGACATTTAGAATAGAAAAAGAAGCTTTCACCGCAGTTTGGGCAGCACTTTCTAACGATTTCGACCCAAACATGCTCTTTTCCAGCTGCAACAACTAGGTCACGTTGAGAACCGCCGGCAAGCCCAACCGGAAACAGAACATGAACGGGAGGTTTCATTTCCCTCCGCTTCGCCTTTTCAGGCCTCCCCATCCTAGCCCCAACTAGAGTTGCCGCCTTCTCCCTAACAACAACTCCGCTTAATTCCTTTATGACTTCCAGAACAGAACGCCCTTCCGGAATATTTGCTTCGGAAAGACGCCACGCAACACAAAAGGCAAGAATGGAGGCATCATCACCCTCAACAATTATTTTACCGTCAACAAGCCTATGCGGAACACATATTCTTTCAAGAGCTTTCTTAACCAACTCATCGTTCAGGCCGGAAATTCGAATTACTAAACCTTCTACAACATTTTTCTCGGCTTCTAAAACCCATTTACGCAAGCGTTTAAAAACCCACAATGGGAGAATGCTCCAAAAATAGGTAAAGCAAGGATGAAGAGGAACGTTAAGCTTTAGGGAAATGGCCAAGGCTTCTTTAGCATTAGGCTTATTGTCAAACGGATTTTCAATGAAAGCTTTAAGCCGTTCAGGAGAAACACCAGATTTCTCCGCAGCTGCCTCTAAATTGCCATCAAACTCCTTGTCTATTGCCCTTTTAAGTTCTTTGCTCCACCATTCCTCGCAGTAGCCGGCAGCCGCCAACGGCTTATTATTATAGAGGAAATCCCCATAACTTATGAGAATATCCCCGAGAAAAAGCACCTTATCTATTAAATCTCTAATTTTAGAGTAATTTTCAAGCGTAACCCGCACAACTGAGCCGTCTCTTAGACGAACAACTGGAGGCTCAATGCTATCAACCGGAAGAACAATTCCGCCCTTACCTGGCAACTCTAAACGTAGCTGGGTTCCAGCAGCTAGGAAGCCCTGTAAAACCAGCATGGTAGCTGGATGAACCCCAACAGCGGCTATTCCAGTATTTCTCGCCCTACCATACCTTAAACGAAAACCTCCCGACCTAGATGGAAAAGCGAAGATGGGTCTTCCAGCAATTACATCATCCAGAAAGCCAGTTGACTTTTCCTTTTTTGTCTCTCCTACAGTCTTCAGCCAGTCCCAACCTTCAATTCCAAGCTTTTCAACTATGGCCCATACTTTCGTTGCCCTTCCTACTATGCCGTCGTTCACCACCCTTAAGGCCCCGCCTCGCAGTCTGTTCGTCTCAATTCTAGGCAAATTTCTATAAGATGAAACTTCTATTGGGTCTGATTCCGTTCCTGTAACTTCAACTGGAATGCGTTGTAGGGCCTCACGTAGCTGTTCATCTGAAACGTGATATTGAAAACGAGCAACTGAACGTTCAAAAAGTCTAACTTCTTCGATGAAACGGGCTATCTCCTCTTCTGTAGGCTTGTAACGGTCAAGCCCCAAAAGCTTTCTAATAAAGTCTCCTACAACAAGCGTCAAGGCCTGTTCAGTTCCGCCGGCAGAACGTATGGGCCCAGCAAAATATATTGCCAAATACTTTGTATGATCAAAATTATCTTTTATCTCAACTTTGGCAACCCCTTGTAAGGGAGCAGCAGTAATGCCCTCAGTTAAAATTGCAAGAGCAGTTCTAACTGCTTGTTCTGCCGCTTCTTTAGGCTCCATGTGACCAAACTTGCCATAAACTATTTCTTCGGCAACCTTGAAGGCAATTTCTTCCCTTGGAAGCCTCTCGCTTAAGCTCCTAATGCTTTCAGCAATCCCTGGAGGACCGACCAAACCTTCTACTAGACCAGCTAGATCTTTTGCAATGTCGCATTCAAGCTTAGTAGATGGATCTAGCCCTTTTTTTCTGGCTTTTTCAGCTATTTTACGTAGTTTTTCCAGTTCATTTTCTAAGTTAACAACGTATTGTCTATAGGCTTCACTCATCTCCTCAGAGTTCAAAGTAGCTCTCCTATCTTAACTGAAGCGTGACCATGGGAATATTTCAGTTTTCAACATGAAAAAGTCAATTATGAATTTATTCAGTGTAGATTCTGCCGAGAATTATGACTGGCCATTTTTCCTTTGGCCTTCCAGTAGCCTTTTGATAGGCTTCTTTTGCAGTTTGTGAACGTTTATCAGCGCATTCTTTGCATCTGGGATGTCTAAGGTCGGAAGGCCCGTCACATGTTCCACAATTTAAAATTAAAACTTCGCCGAGCCCCCGCAAGGTTGTCCATGCAAATTCCTTTTCATCATATTCAGGCGTGAAGTCGGGCCAAATCTCATATAAGTCTTCTCTGGCAAGGGCCTTCTTTAAAGCTTCGAAAAATTTTTCAAAACATGTCATTTTTAGCTTTCACTCCAGCTTTGATTCCGTTAATAATTTCACTAACTCTACCTTTAACGTCGGCGCCTTCAACCAAATTTCCAGTAACAATTATGTCTGCCCCAGCGCTAACAGCCATCCTTGCGTGGTCAGCAGACCTTATTCCCCCACCAACAATCAATGGAATGTTAACTACTTTTCGAACAGCAGAAATCATTGATGGAGGAACCGGAAGCTTAGCTCCAGAGCCTGCTTCCAAATAGATAAAGCGCATACCCAAATATTCAGCCGCCAACGCATGAGCCGCAGCAAGTTCCGGCTTATCATAAGGAATGGGTGCAGCCCTACCAATAACTCCGGCTGTTCCACCTTCGCCAACTATTATGTAGCCCATAGGTATAGGCTCAAGATTAAAATGTTTAACTAGGGGAGCGCCAAGAATGTGAGCGCCTATAATAAAGTATGGATCAACGGAATTTAACAGGGACATAAACCATATTGCATCGGCGTAACGACTTATTCCGGTTATATTATTTGGGAAAAGTATTACTGGAACCTTCGTAGCTCTCTTTATCGCCCTTATAACATTATCAAGATGCGATGTTGAGACGAAGGTTGAGCCGCCTATCATTATTGCGGAAGTCCCTGATTTACTTGCATCTTTAACTATTTTTGAGGCGGCTGAGGAAGTCACCTTTTCAGGGTCTATTAGAGTTATATGTATGGCTCCCTCTTCTTGAATCTGACTCAGTAGATATTGTTCAACTTTTCCAGTCATAGCATGTTACCTACTTGTGGCTTTCGCATAGAATCTATCAGTGAAAAGGCAGTACACATCAACTTCCTGAAAGGCTGGTTTTATTGGAAATTCATCTGTCAAGCCGCAGTTTCCGCACCTAACGACGGCGCGTTCATCATCTTTAAAAATTTCAACTCTAACAGCCATCTTTCCACAGTTTGGACAAGTAAATATTCTCGGAAGCTTCTTCTTTGGAATGCGAATGACTTTTCTGCGTCTACGTCCCATAGGGAAATCCTCATATACTCTTCCTAACTCAATAGTTCAAGTTTGCCGTTATCCCTTAAATATTTGACTCAACAAGGCAAAAGGTGAATAAAATTGAAGCTAACACCCCAAGTTTTAGAACTAAACTGGGAAGCAACAGCTGAAAGAATTAAACAATTCATAAAAGATTACGTAGAGAAAGTGTCAGCAAACGGAGTTGTTTTAGGAATTTCTGGCGGAGTAGACAGCAGTACAGCCGCAGCAATCTCAGCGCTAGCATTAGGCGGAGACAAAGTCCTAGGCTTAATAATGCCTGAAGAAGAAACCTATAACCCAAAGGACATAGAAGACGCAAAACTCATAGCAGAAAAATTCGGATTTAAAACTGAAACAGTGGACATCTCAAAGATTTTAAAGGCCTTCTACAGTTCAATTCCAGCGTTTAACCCTGAGGAAAAGATAAGCAAGGGAAACATCAAGGCAAGAACCCGCATGATATGCATCTACTATTACGCAAACACGCAAAAAAGAGTGGTAGTCGGAAGCTCGGACAAATCGGAAACAATGATGGGCTACTTCACTAAATGGGGAGACGTAGCAGCAGACATCTCGCCCCTAATGGACTTATACAAAACCCAAGTTAGAAAATTAGCACTTCACATAGGAGTGCCAAAAGAAATAGCTATGAAACCCTCAACCCCAGCGCTTTGGCCAGGACACCTAGCAGAGGAAGAACTGGGCATAAAATATGAAATTCTAGACTTAATCCTATACGGCCTAGAAAGATTCATGCCCCCAGAGAAAATAGCCGAACAGCTTGAATTATCGGTTGAAACCGTGAATAAAATAAAGGAAAGATGGATAGCAAACGAACACAAGAGAAGAATGCCCTTAACAGTTAAACTTCAATACCGCACAGTAGGCGCAGATTTCCGCATACCGAGAACAAAATAGGAGGAAAACACTAATGAACCAATTAAAAGTCGCCCTCGCCCAAATGACATGTATTAAAGCTGACAAAAACAAGAACATAAATAAAATGAGAATTTTCGCGGAGAAAGCAAGGGAAGAAAAAGCAAAGCTACTTGTTTTCCCAGAACTATCCCTAACCGACTACGTTGTAAGAGACTTTCTCTACGAACTGGCAGAACCAGTTCCAGGCCCATCGGTGGAAAAAATCGCTGAAATAGCAAAAGAAAACAAATTATACATGGTTTTCGGAATGCCCGAGAAAAGCGAAAAAGCAGAAAGCGTAATTTACAATACTGCAGTCCTCGTTGGACCAAGAGGATACATTGGAAAATACCGAAAAATGTACCTACCAACCCACAGCGTCTTCGAAGAAAAAAGATATTTCAGGCCGGGCTATGAAACACCAGTCTTTGAGACGGAACTTGGCAAAATTGGCTTAATAATATGCTACGACGTTTTCTTTCCAGAAGTTAGCAGAGCATTAAAGCTTAAAGGAGCTCAAATAATAGTTTGTATATCCGCTTCTCCGGCAGTAAGAAGAAACTTTTTTGAAACATTGACAGCCGCAAGGGCAATAGAAAACAACGCATTTGTAATTTACGTTAATTTGGTTGGAATAGAGGAAGGCCTCCAATTTTGGGGAGGAAGCCGCATAATAAGCCCAAGTGG
>Ga0190354_1000178_pt1 | contig 10827 bp, 15 predicted proteins | sample 4872131213_MG_FD_163436 | JGI IMG/M metagenome (GOLD analysis project Ga0190354, IMG submission 163436) | Hydrothermal vent microbial mat bacterial communities from Southern Trench, Guaymas Basin, Mexico - 4872-13-12-13_MG | ecosystem: Environmental > Aquatic > Marine > Hydrothermal vents >...
AGGCATTTGAACGTCACGGGATAGATAGCCCTGATAAGGTCATTGCTGCCGGCTGGGACGAACTGGTGAAGATTCTGGATGAAGGCGGCTATGTCCGATACGACTTTTCAACAGCGACGAAGTTGCTCGAGATAGCGCATCGTATTAAAGATGAATATGGCACTCTCAATAACATTTATGAACAATCTACCACAACAGAAGACCTTGAGCGTAGATTGATTGAATTTAAGGGCATTGGGCGAGTAACAGTGCAGATATTCCTGCGTGAGTTGCGTGGCGTATGGCAGATAAACCCCGAAGTCTCGAAGAGTGCAAGAATAGCCGCAGAGCATCTGGGCATAGATTTGAGCCAATTCTCAGCCTCGGGTGAGCTGCTGGCTAAGATTGAAGCTGCACTCGTCAAGCTCTTTTTACGATACTGTAAGCGGCAGAAATGCGATAAATGCCCGCTACGGATGGTGTGCGAAGCGCCAGGGGAAGGATAAAGAGATGCAAAAAGCGAGCTATGAGTATGATGTGCTTGTTATAGGTGATGTCTTCTGTGATATAGCAACGAAGCCGATACGGGCATACCCGGAACGGGACAGGCAGATAGGCTGTGAATTCATGCTCAGCATCGGCGGTCAGGCAGGTAACTGCGCAGCCGCTTGCGCTTCGCTCGGATTGCGGACTGCTATTATATGCAAACTCAGCAATGATGTGCTATCAAACTGGCTATTATCGGAGCTGGAAAGGCTCGGTGTGGTTTGCATCGCCCGCAGTTCAGAACGAAAGCCACATCCCGGGATAACGGTGAGCATAGCATTTGAAGATGGTAGCCGGTCTATGCTCACAGATAGAGGTGCGAATCAGGACCTCATGCGAGAAGATGTGGAAGCTGAACTTTTAGGACGTGCGCGATTCGTTATGAGAGCAGGACATTGGAACACTGAGGGCTTATTCACGGTGAATAAGGATTTACTCAGGATAGCCAAATCCCACGATGCGTTCACGGGCGTTGATATCGGATGGAGTGCTTATCTTGGCTGGACGGGCAGTGCGAAGCAGACCGTCTTTGAACTTCTACCTTTTACCGATTTCCTGTTCGTAAATGAGGCAGAGTTAAAGGAGCTATCAGGAGAGCAGGAGGAGCAAGAGCGGGATATACTGGCAAGAGGATGCAGGAACGTGATTGTCCACAGGGGTGCAAAGGGCTCTTCATGGGTAACCTCTGATTTCACGGTGAGCTCTCCTTCTTTCAAGGTGAGGGTGGTATCGCCAACTGGTGCAGGCGATGTCTTTAATGCAGGATTCATATACGCTTTCCTGGATGGTAAAGCAGCAGAAGAATGCCTCGAATTCGCCAATGCCTGCGCTGCACTTCATATAAGCAGAACAAGGGCTCATAATGCATTCCCCAGACTGGACGAGGTGCAGGGCTTGACCTTTTAACCTCTAATATATCTTTATCTCAAAGTGTTAGCTATGTCTTATTACACAAAAGAAGAGAAAAGAAGCGATGTCAACCAGAAGCGCAACAGCGACAGGGATGACACAGGATAGAGATAGAGTAGTGGTGCTCGATTTCGGCGGGCAATACAGCCATCTCATAGTGAGGCGATGCAGGGACCTGGGTGTATATACCGAACTTCTACCTTCTGATGTGCCCATAGAGGAGCTGAAAAAAGCAACAGACAGTAAGAGCGGTAAGAGTAAGGGTAAGGTCAGAGGCATTATACTCTCTGGCAGTCCCTTTAGCGTTCACGAGCCTGATAGCCCGAGATGCAGTCCTGAGATATTTGAGTTGAATATCCCAATCCTTGGTATCTGTTACGGTGCACAGTTAATCGCATATATGAGAGGAGGAGTGGTGGAAGAGGGCAGGAAGGGCGAATTTGGACGAACAGAGCTATTCTTCAAGCCCGATTCTGAACTGTTTGAGGGCTTGAACACTGGCGGGAGACTGAATGTGTGGATGTCACATGGTGATGTAATAAGGAGTCTGGAGGGTGCTGAGATAATAGGCTATACAAAGAATTCACCCATAGCAGCATTCCGTATCCCCATAAGCAATAGCCACACAATCTATGCCTATGGCATTCAGTTCCATCCTGAGGTCCACCATACAGATAAAGGTGATAAAATCCTGTGGAACTTCCTCTACCGTATCTGTGGCTGTGAACGAAACTGGACGATGGAATCCTTCGTCAGAGATAAGATAGAGGAGATAAAAAGGGAGACAGGGGGTAGCAAAGTTGTATGCGGTCTCAGTGGCGGGATAGACTCTTCCACCACCGCGATGCTCGTCAGCCGGGCTATCGGTGATAATCTCACGTGCATCTTCATTGATAATGGACTGCTACGTGCGGGCGAGGCAGAGGAAGTCCTGAATACCTTCAGAGACAGGCTCAAACTGAAAGTAGTATTCGTAGATGCGAGAGAGCGGTTTCTAAATGCATTGCGGGGCATTAATGATGCAGAAGCGAAACGGAAGGTGATAGGTAAGCTCTTCATAGAGATATTTGAAGAGGAGGCGAAGAAGATAGGTGCGGATTTCCTCGCTCAGGGCACTATATACCCGGATAGAATAGAGAGTGCGAGGGCGGGTTCAGGTTCTAAGGCATCGAGAATTAAGTCGCACCACAATGTGGGTGCACTGCCCGCCAAGATGGGGCTAAAGCTGATAGAGCCAATAAAGGAGCTGTATAAGGACGAAGTGAGGGAAGTAGCAAAGGAGCTCGGTATTCCGCAGTCAATAATAAATCGGCATCCCTTTCCGGGACCGGGTCTCGCAGCTCGTGTGATAGGGGAGGTCACGGAGGAGAAACTGCGAATATGCCGTGAAGCCTCGCGGATAGTGGAGGAGGAACTGAAGCGCTACGGGTGGTATGACCGCGTATGGCAGGCATTTGCAATCGTCGGCGACGACCTCGCAACCGGTGTGCTCGGTGATGCGAGGAGTCTGGGTAGAATCGTCACAATAAGGGTGGTTGAGTCCGTAGAGGCGATGACTGCCGACTTCGTGAAATTGCCCTATGAAGTGCTTGAGGATATAAGCAGACGAATAACAAATGAAGTCAGAGGTGTTACATGGGTCACCTATGCGATCTCCTCGAAGCCGCCATCAACAATAGAGCCGTGTTGAGTTTTATTCCTGTTCCTGTTCCTGCTCATGGGTGCTATCCACCTTTCGCTCGTAGGTCTGAACCCACATGCCCTTACTCTGTTCCCATGGCTTACCGGTCTTATAAAAGTTGTATTTCTTCATTGCTCGTTCGCATGGCTCGTTACCTGCAAGGATGTTCACATAATTCACCTTGCACTTATTCGCCTTCGCGAACTCAAAGAACTGCTCATACATCGCTGAAGCTACACCCTGGTCTCGATACTCCGGCAGGACTGCTTGCTGCTCGCCGAAACAACCCCTTTCTGTTATGGACGCTTTATATACACCCACCAGCTTACCATCTATGCGAACACCGAAGAAGAAATAGCCAGAATCCATCTCCTTCTTTATCTCTTCCTCACTCATCGCGCGTTTCTCACGCCATTCCTTCGGGTACTCATATGCCTTAAGCCAGACCTCTTTATATAGTGCGGAGATATCCTTCGCATCCTCCTTACCGAGTCTTATTGCGCGGTGCTTCTCTCCCGTATATGCATCATTCACGACACAGACGCCCATCTTATCCCTATATTGATTATTTTTTACCTTTTATAAATACCTTCTATTTTTCCCGTTCATGAACCCCTTCTGCAGCTCCACCACCTCTTTGCTGTCACCTGCACTGGAATATGCAAGTAACATCCCCTCATTCAACCTCAGGAATTCATCGCCCCACTTGAATTTGCTTAGTATAGCTCGCGATTGCGCTCTCTCACCGAGTATGAACAGAGCAGCTGCGAACGCCTCCGCGGAACTCAGGATAAAAGGTCTGCCATAGTTCGTCGGGTTCGATGCGATAAGATAAGGTAAAGCCCGTAAAACCCGATTCTTTCTTCTCAAGTTCCTGAAAGCCGCCTCAAAAGTGCTTATCGCTTTCCATGAGCAATCGAAGACGGTTATACTGCTCGCAGATTCTCTATCTGCGGGTGAAAGCGCTATGCTAACAGTAGGAACGAGCAAAATCGTTTTAGATGGTATCATCCGCATCTTATTAACCAATCTTATCAAGCCTGCTCGTGCTAATTTCCGCGCTGTACACCTCTTAGGGTCACATTGCCCCGCATCGTAGGCATATAGTTGCATATATACAACAATACGGTTATATAAAAGCTGGAAAATATATAAATATAATAACTGCATAGGCATGGTTATCCTGTCAGAAGTAGTTCAAACGCTTTCTTTTATACGCGTTATTTTTGATCGAGAATTTTTCAATTTGTGAAGGTACGCACAGCGCACAACACAACTGACTGAAATGTTTTATAATTATAAATGTAATAAAAATGTACCGGGTAAGGGAAATATGGAAAAGGTGGAAATAGAAGATGAGAAATACATAAGCTACGAAGATTTCCTTGATTTTTGTGATGAGGACACCCTTGCGGAATGGGTAAATGGGAAAATAGAGAGGTATAGCCCAGCATCGAATATACACCAGAATTTATCTGACTGGCTTACTGCTGTGTTACGCATTTATGTTGAGACGAAGAGGTTGGGAATCGTACGCTCCGCTCCGTTCCAGATGAAAACCGGTCCAGATTTACCTGGAAGAGAGCCTGATATAATCTTTGTCAGGAAGGAGAATCTCAAGATGCTCAAGAAGACCCATCTTGACGGTCCCGCAGACCTCGTCGTTGAGATTGTATCCGAAGAGAGCAGATTGAGAGACAGAGGCGAGAAATTTGCAGAATATGAAATTGGCGGTGTGAAAGAATACTGGATACTTGACCCTGATTTGAAGAGGGCTGATTTCTTCGTCTTGAAGTTGAAGGAAGGAAGATATGAGAGGCGAGTAGAAGATGAGCATGGGATATATCATTCTGAACTCATACCCGGATTTTGGGTCAAAGTCGAATGGTTGTGGGATCCACCACCGGTTCTTGAGGTGCTGAAAGAGATGGAGTTGATATAGTTATGAGTATGCAGGTGTATTCGATATTCGATGTGTCTATATGAATATGACAGGAATTGCAGCCGTACTTAATTTTTCCTATTTTGTCATGAGTTGAGTCACGAGATTAACCAATATTCCCTATGGATGCCAATATAGCCCTGGCGAGACCCAGACTACTCATTATTATATTGACTTTGCTGTATGCATATGCATCATTTATATTTATAACTTCATCTTTGTTTCTTTGTTTATAACATCCATAGCATCTATTGCCTTAAATGCTAAGCGAAGCATTATTCATTCTTGAAAACAATGGATTCCCGCTTTCATTAGTTTATTGATGAAAGAAGACTTTGAATCTCAAAGAGAACATGAGTAAAGCTAATATCAAAACTACAAGTTCCGTTCCGCTTTCAATGATTGGAATTTGAGGTACACCTGGTGAGGGAGTGGTTACATACACTATCTCACCCACTTTCCCGGGGACTATCCACGTGAAGAGCGCGCTCAAACCCCTCTCCTTCAGACCGAACCAGAACTTGAGGTTATAACTCTCCTGTGAGAACGGATAGAAGAGGAACACACCGTTATAAAACGCATCCATGAATATGTGAGAAGCGAGGAGTAGCGCGGCTAATGTGAGATACTTACTCTTCTCGCGCCTGATAGCCATGATGATAATCGGGATGAATATCACGAATATATTATGGAGAGTGGCTCTGTGTACACCGAATAACGAATCGAGGTCGCACAATAGCCCAAAAGGAACTAAAGCGATAGCTGCCTTACGCTCATCCTCCCTCAAGCAGGAAGCAATGATGAACAGTGTGAGAGCGAGATGAAGACCCTCATCGGGCATTATCTTACACTTATGTTTTGTTATATACAACAGTAGCAGCTTTTAATGACCTTACAAAATCCTCTAACCTCCGCATTAGACCATTGCCGCTCCCCCCTCCCTCCTCTATCATCCTTAATATCGCACTGCCCACAATTGCTCCATCCGCAATCTGAGATACAGTTCTTACATGCTCGGGCTTTGAGATACCGAAACCAACAGCCAGTGGCACTGTTATCTTCATCGCCGACTCATGCTCCCTTATACGAGATATGAGAGGCGTTATCGCATCAGAGAGCCTCTCCCTCGCTCCTGTCACGCCGAGCAGAGATACGACGTAGATGAAGCCAGTGGCAGCATGCAGAATCTTCACCATTCGCTTATCTGTGGTCGTGGGTGCAATAAGGAATATCAGATCGGTTTCATACCTGCTGCAGACATTCAGCAGAGGCTCTGACTCCTCCACCGGTAAGTCCGGCACTATTATACCGCTTATACCCGCACTTTCACAATCGTTCACGAACTGCTCCAGTCCCCGTTGCAAGATGAGATTATAATAAGTAAGACAGACCTTCTCCACACCTTTTATAGCCGATGCGACCTCGAAGTATATGTCAGGATTCATGCCGGCGCGTAAACTGTGCTCACTCGCTCGCTGTATCGTAACACCATCGGCAATAGGGTCAGAGAACGGCAGACCGAGCTCCAGTATGTCCACACCACCTCGCATCAGTGCACCTGCTATCGCGGGGGTCGCATCTGCATCAGGATAGCCAGCGGTGATGAAGCCAATCAAAGCCTTCTCTCTCCGGCTATTCAGTTCCTCAAACTTATCCGCCAGTGTCATTTCGCTCATCCCCACATTTCATCGTATAAAATAGGTAAAATCACCAATATAAAAGTATGATTGAACCAAGCATAGTAAAGAAGTATTTCTGCCGAATAGAGAGAGTTAGTTTGAGTGGGGAGGAAGCTAAGGTGGAAGCTAAGGTGGCAGACGGGGTGAGATGCCCGTATTGTGGGGCTTCAAGGATACATAGGGAGGGATACACAGGGGAAGGAGATGCAAAGTATAGTATCATAGTATCACTGCCTGAACTGCGGCAGATATTTCAATGACCTCACGAATGGACCCATCAAGAGACGATACGATAGCAAAACAGAAATTAAACCGATTTACGGTATTGTAACCGTAGAAATGTGTGGTAGAGCAGGCGAATTTAACGTTCTTGCAGAACCAGAAGGTGCTCAACCTCTTGTTGGTCAGATAATACTTGAACAGTTAGACCTTATAGTTGACCCAAGCACAAGGAAAGTTATACCTAATCCACGGTCACCAGAGATGCCGATGGTGGAGATTTTAATGGCAACGCCGCCTAACAGCGGGCATGCGGTTCGCTTACACTCACCCAAACCCATACGGCTTCGCATACCCGCAATACGTTATCTGCAAGCTTAAAAAGAATGATGAGGAATATTAAACCAAATCATGGAGGAGGAAGGTATGGCATGATGAAAAACATTTTATTGAGGAGTTTAAAAAACATCTTGCTCCCTTGAAAGATAAAGGGTTAGTTGAAGAATTACTAAGCTGCGTTATGAAATGGGATGAGTTTTCCCGCGAATAAAAGCAAATAAACAGGAATAAGAACAACCTGTAAATCTGGTTCGTTGGCATTAATGCTAATCCCAGAGGTACATCTCCATCTGCCATAGATGTGAAAATCAAAAACCAATCAGTGCATGGGGTAACTAAATACAAAATAAAACCAATAAAAACCGCAGGATGGTCTTTTAAAAAGAAAAGTGCTAAAATCCAGGCAATCCAAGATAGACCCATAAATCGGATATTTTTAAAAGAGCGAGCTATTTCCCAAAACGGGACGGTAAGCATTATACTATAAAGTAGAATTATTAAAGCAACATAGACTATTAAACCAGAATATTGACTGAACCCAGAGAAAAAATTTCCTACAAACAAACCCCAAAAAACCGCACCAATCAAAATAAATGACCTTAGTTTATCGAACAAACCTAAAGACAATTTATCAGACATAGTTAATCGAAACCTCATACTAATTATGCTAATATGGCATTGTCAAACTAATTTAACACCTAAAAGCACGAACAATGCGATTATAAGTGTTTCCACTCCCGCCTTCATACTTATCCCCTTCATTGCGAACGCCGCTGCGAAATCGGTAACCACGCATAACGCCAGAGCGGCAACGAGTCCGTATCTCTGGAAATGAGCGCCATGGCTATTATCAGCGGAAGCACAACCACCTTTCCAACCACCACTTTTACCAGATTCGCGTCACTCGCGTCTGATATGACCTTCGTCATGCCCGCCATTCTTCGACACAGGATGAACAATGCAAACGCCACCGATGTATTAACAACTCTTTCATTTTTCCGTTTCAGCTCACTATTTTTTATTTATTACGTATTTTTTCAAAGTTAAGTATGTGCCCCTTTTGCTCTGTCAGAGAAAAACCAGCGGATTCCATAATTTCTAAAATCCTGTCCTTTTTGATACGAAAGCAAAAACGTGTGGATAAGTAGCCGTCGGGCTTCAAAACCCTGTGCAATTCCCTCAGCACTGACTCCTTATCCCTAATCTGCGGAAGCACACCATAAAATAGAACCACATCCACACTATCATCACGCAAGCCGGTCTCCCTATCGGATAATATCGTGATTATGTTCCGAAGTCCTTGCTTCTTCGCCTCTTCTTCAATCCTCGTTACAGCCACTGGCTCTTTGTCCAGGGCATACACTCTCCCGCTATTACCCACGAGCTTAGCGATTGGGAAAGTGTAAGAACCTATACCACAGCCGTAATCCAGAATTATCTGCCCTTCCCTGATATCGAGTTTATTTAACTCCTCTCGTGGGTTGAATGGTATGCCAAATCTATCCCTCAGCCCCAAGAGGAAATACTCGGCTCTGATGTAAAATTTGGCTATGTTCATAATTCCACCCTCTTGTCCCTCTTGTAAAACATTTTTATCTCAATCCCCCCTTTTTTTACAACAATAATATCCCTAAATGGAACTCTATACCAACCTGCCATCTGACCTCTTTTTATATACATTACTCGATTTCCCGGAAAGCCACCCTATTCGTTCCGTCATTCGAGAATCAAAATCAGGAACGTAAGGCTTGATATCTAACAGAGGGGTCCCATCCAGAATGTCCACGTCCTGAATATGAATCATGCACCCTTTAACTTTGACACAACGCACTACAGAGATACCAATGGGATTTGGTCGCCCCGGGATTCTTGTGGCAAATACTCCATGCGTATTCTCATCCATATATGGTCTGACTTCCAATGAACATTCATCGGATAGATGAAAATGATAAATCAGAATAATATGCGAAAAACCATCAATATCTTTAAGCCCCGCACAGTATTCCTGGAATACTTCTACGGTTCCAGCGACGCCTTTAGCACCCGTTGGTTGTATGGGCATCCCTTTGGGATTCTTGAAAGGAGAGTGAATAATTCCTATCGGTTTATACACGATTTCATTCATAATTTGTCTCACCTCACTTGCGATTTATAGGATCAGTAACTGAAATAAACCATCAAACCATACTCCACCACATCACCACTGCCGAACGCTTCTCTCTATGCAAACCCTTTTTCGAAACGTATTGCTCGATGATTTCCTTCACATGAGTATCCACCTCCACGTATCTACCTATGAAACTCGCTATGTACCGCACTTCCTGCTCGAAATCACGCTCTACGCTGTAATTCATTACTCGCACATTCACCAGCCTACCCCACTCTCGCAGTACCAGATAAGCGAAGTAATCGGCATCGGGGTCAAACTCGCCCTTATAATCTTTCCCGGTTATTTCCGTCCACAGCTCCTTCACTATGCTATCTCTCCCCGCGGGTTGTATCACCGCACAATATCTCCGTGAGGCGTTCTCCATCTTCTTCAAATGTTTCGCGAGGTCGCGCACCTGCCACAGGAAATGAGAACACACAGCTAAATCAAATCGGTCTTTTATTTCATGGTCGTCAACTCCCAGCCAGTTTCTATTCATTATTTCAACGTTCTCAACTTTACTCTCTTTCATGTTCCTCCTCAAATACTTCACAGCCGTTTCGGAATACTCAATAGCTACCACCCTTTTTACCCTCATGGCTAATGGTATAGTCAATGTTCCGGGTCCGGCACCTATTTCCAGAACTTCAAAGTCGTCATCCAGTATCTCACTCAATAAACCTACTGCTTTCCTTCCGTATTCGTAATTGTTGTATTTAGCCTGCTCGGAGTAGTCTTCCGCGAATTTAGCACGGAAGTCCTTATCGTATGCTATCTTCAAGGGTCTCATTCTCTGCTTTTGCTTCTCTTCCCAGATTTCGCGCCAGTTCAGTTCCTCCATTCAACTCACCCAGCCCGAGAGCATTGACGCAACTTTAACACCTAAAAGCACGAACAATGCGATTATGAGTGTTTCCACTCCTGCCTTCATACTTATCTCGCGCATTGCAAATGCCGCTGCGAAATCCGTAATTACACAAAACGCCAGAGCCGCAACAAGCCCGTATCTCGCAAATACGAGTGCCATGGCTATTATCAGCGGAAGCGAAACAGCTGTTCCGACTACTACAACCTTGACAAGGCTTACATTGCTTGCATCTGAGATGACTTTCGTCATACCCGCCATCCTCGGACACAGAATGAACAATGCAAAAGCAGCCGATGCGATTAACAGTTCCTTCATCTTTTTATATCACTATAAAATTATACTCCCCTCTTATTCTTTATTTGCTATTGCTATCCGCATCAGTCAGTCGTCAGTTCAGTCGTTGAACCGTTTATCCCTCCTGACACCCTCTATATATTCTCTACCCTTTTCTGTCAGCATATACATCCTCACCCACCCTCTCCCACCGCCAGGCACGGGCACACTGCACGTTTTACT
>Ga0190354_1000179_pt1 | contig 10804 bp, 7 predicted proteins | sample 4872131213_MG_FD_163436 | JGI IMG/M metagenome (GOLD analysis project Ga0190354, IMG submission 163436) | Hydrothermal vent microbial mat bacterial communities from Southern Trench, Guaymas Basin, Mexico - 4872-13-12-13_MG | ecosystem: Environmental > Aquatic > Marine > Hydrothermal vents >...
ACCCCCACCTCCACCGCCTCCAGGTGATGGAGTAGGCGTGGGTGTGGGTCCAGCGGATGGTTTAATGGTGAATGTTCCGTTAGTTATGGTATGTGAAATATTATTACACTCGTTAGTTGCATCCCTGAGCGTATTGACGCTGATGTTCAAAGGACTGTTTTCACCTGTATTACCAACGGCTTTTAGTTTAACCCAGGTGAGGTTCACACCGCCATTCAAGCCAGGATTTTCTGTTTGGAAAGCGCCTATGCGCACAAGACCAGAGACATTGTGCTCAAGATTCGGTATTGTAACGTCGAAATCGCCACCCGTTACGTTTACTGCTATTACAACGGAGGAGTTGTAGGTGAGATTTATGTCAACAGAGCCGAGATTTGTTGCGTTATCTATCCTGATAGGCACGACAGTAGTGTAACCTGTGTTCGTACTGGCATTTCCAATGCTGATGGTAGCTTCCATAACTTCACTGCGTGTCGTGAAATTCCATGTCTTGTGAGCTGCGAGGTGGTTCCCCGCGAGGTCTGCCACACCCGTTGTAATCGTGACATTATAGGTCTCGTTGTATTCGAGATTTGCGGTGGGGTCAAAAGTCACGGTTCTTGTTGCGGAGTCGTAGGTTACAGCACCCGCTATTGCGCTGCCAGTGCTGTTCTCAACGATTATCGTTTCATCATTCAACGTGGATTCGTTCATCGGCTCGCTGAAGGTCGCAGTGATGCTTGTTGTTATAGCTACGCCCGTTCCGGTTGGTGCCCAATCTGTAACGGTTGGCGGTGTGGTATCGTTAACGGTCCACCACCATGTCTGCGTAGCGCTGCCGTTCTCATTGCTTGCAGTGGCTGTTACTTCCCAGTAGCCCGCAACTGCGCCTGTGTTCGTGTAACTACAGGATGTATATGCGGGTACGCTTGCATTTGTTTGAACCTGAGTTCCATTTATTCGCCATGTCACATCCACTGGTTGGTCAACGGTGATATTGAAAGTTCTTGTAGCGCCTTCGTTATCGCTCACGTGAGTGTGTGGTGCGAAACCGATTATCTTTGGATAAATTGTATTCGGCGCTCCTTTCGTGGGAACATTGAAAACCCGGAAGTCTGCACTGTCGTTATTGGTGTCCACGCCATTGGGACACCTGCCTGCAGACTTACCTGCACCTGGTGCTGGTGCATTATCTCCGGGATTGCCGTCATTGTAGTTACCATACGCAACCTTATCCACTTCTAGGCTACCATTTTTAAGTATTATGGTATCTCCTGTATTTGCTAACTGAAAGTTGAAATCTGTCTCCCTGATAAGCACTAAGTATCCTCCAGCCGGAATTGTTTTCCCAGCTAAAGATTGCGGAGAATGAGTGTTGTCTTCAATTGTCCAGCCTGTCAGGCTAATAGCATAGTCTTTCTTGTTGTATAGTTCTATCCATTCGGTAGCGTTATTCGAGACGAACTCATTGACCAAAACAGGCGGCGCCATTACGTTCCATATCCATGTCTGCATGTCAGTGCCGTTCGCATTTTCAACGACTGCGGAGACATTCCATGTGCCTACTACCGCACTTGTATTGGCGTAACTGGCTTCTGTAACGCCTTTCTCAGAATCCTTAACAGCAGTTCCATTGATTAGCCAGCTAACGTTTACCGGTTGGTCAATAGTGATGTTGAAAGTTCTGGTTGCACCGCTGTAATCGGTCACTGGTGACGAGGGCGCGGATGATGTTATGTTGGGTGCGGGTTTCACTGGTGATTCAAGCGAGATATTGAAGTTAAACAGCCCACCATTAGCGATATCATCCGCAGTTATTGTATAGTTTGTGATATTCAACTGGCATCCATACGGGCTTGTAACCCCAAACTGCAATACCTCACCAGCAGTTATGTCAATGTCATAGCGAAGCACTAGCTGATAATAGTTAGAAGTGGGAGAAGTTTCAGCCTGCCACGCTACACCGGTGTTCAGGTTCGTTATGTTCACATGAGGATTGTTGCATTCGCTGCCGTTTTCGTAAAATACATCCCCGGATATCAGGAACGGTATCAGGAGCTGCTCAGCTCCAATTGTAAACGACCCGTTTTTTATTATTACGGTAATATCCTGCTGGGAAATGTCTTTTAGCGTAGTGACACTGATATTCAAGGGCGTACTGCTACCAGCACTACCAACGGCATGAAAGGTAACATTTGCGAAAATGATGTCACCACTTACACCACCAGTGTTCCATGCAGATATAGCAACGATGCCAGTGGTGTTGTCGGGCTTCCATGCAAGCACCGTAGACGTCGGTCCGCTGGAAACGGATATGACGTGAACCACCGAAGGGTCGTATGTAACGCTTATCGTGCCAGTGCCGTAATTTTGCACGTTACTGATTAAGATGGGTGCGGTTACCGTTTCACCGTATGCCGAAGAGAGGTTACCGATAGAAACAGTAGCTATAGCTGATGCCTGCGTAATCGTTGATAATAACAATATCAATAAAAAAGCAAGCTTTACAGCCATAACAGTTCTAAGGAGATAGTCTGATAGCCGGTATCCAGTCATTATATTCCCTCCCATTTATATCTGTAAATTTAATGCAGGTGATTATTCCGTAATCATTTTCGTAACTTGGACGGTGGATTATCTGCGGATAGGAGCCTGTTATAATTGTGTAGTTGTAAACACGGTTTTTCAACAGCTCGACAGGTGGCGAGACCGTTATGTTATGGTAATCGCCTTGATAACCATTCCACCTAACTTCTATTTTTCTCTCTCCAGTTTCATAGTCACAGAAAACAACATATTCGCTGTGCCCACCCGTTCCGGCACATGGATATGTGAATATCTGATGAACGGTAATGTTGCGCTTGGGCGTGAAATTGCCGTGATGGACGCCGGAGATACTCGGATAAGGATAGGTGCTGGGACCGGTATCAAAAGAGGCGGTTTTAAGTGTGAAATTGAAGTTGTAAAGCCCGCCTTGATTTATCTCTTCCAGAGTAACGGTGTGGAAAGTGATATTCAACTGGCTATGAGCAGGGCTTGTGACTTCAAACTGCAATACCTCGGTAGCATCTACATCAGCGCCACTATTGAGCGTAATCTGATAGAAATTCTCATTAATATGTGTCTCAGCCTGCCACTCCTTACTCGTATTCAGATTGGTTATCTTAACCTCAGGACTATTGCATTCGCTGCCATTTTCATAGAATACGTATCCACAGACCATGAATGGAGTTGAAGGACACAAGATAGAAAAAGAACCATTTTTTGTCATTACCGAAATATTATTATACGAAATATCTTTTAGCGTGGTGACGCTAATATTCAATGGAGTGCAGCCAGCGCTTCTAACCGCATAGAAAGTAACATTTGCGAAAACAATGTCGCCGCTTACACCTTCAATGTTCCATGCAGATATAGTAACGATGCCGGTGGTGTTGTCGGGCTTCCATGCAAGCACCGTAGACGTCGGTCCACTGGCAACGTCTGTGACGTGAACCACCGAAGGGTCGTATGTAACGCTTATAGTGCCAGTGCCGTAATCCGTCACATTCTCAATTGAAATAGGCGTCGTTACCGTCTCACCGGGGTTCAAAGTGATGTTTGCGATAGAAACAATCGCAGTTGCGGAGGCTTGTGTGATACTTAACGCTAAAAAAGAAAAAACAAGGGATATAATTATGATTCTTTCCCATCCGGTATTTTTCATGATGTTGTTCATTTTATGATGAACCTCCACCCATCCTTCTCATTTTAATTGAAACGATGACAAGCAGGCATGCAATCAGCATGGCTAAACACGCAGAAAAAGGTTCAAATCCCGGTATGGCTTTCCTCTCTGGTGTAGATGTGGGTGCGGGAGTTGCCTCTGCCTTGCCAGTCCCGGTTGGGGCTGGCGATGGTGCTGTGGTATGTGAAGGAGTAGTCGCCGCTGGCGGTGTGTCAGTGGTGAATGAAGGTAAAGGGGGAGTAAGAGATGGTGTAGGTGTGGGACCCGGACCTGGCGAAGGTGATAAACTTGGAGTGGGAGTCGGCGCAGAGGTGTCTGCTTCTGGTTCAATATTAAATGTTCCGTCGCTGACCGAAACAGGAATATCTTCTTCGGTAATGCGTTTCAAAGTAACAACGTTTAAGTTTAAACCTGTGGAACTGCCGGGACTGCCTACTGCGTGGAAGGTGACATTAGCAAATATAATGCTACCGCTTACACCTTCTATGTTCCATGCTGATATATTAACAATACCCTTGTCATTGTCAGCTTTCCATGCAGGAACGGTAGAGTCTGACGTTCCGGAAACGCCGGTAACATGAACTACCTCAGGATTATAAGAAATGCTTATGGTGCCCGTGCCGTAATTATCAACATCAGCGATTGTAAGAGGTAAAGTAGCGTAAGAACCCGCCGGTTTCGTCACCTCAGGCATAGAAACTGTCGTTGCCACTGCCTGGACTGCTGCTACTGATGACAACAGTATAATCATGCTTAACAGCAGCATGCATCCACAAAATCTTTTCTTTTTCCCCTTTCCCTTTTCCACGTGTTCATTCTTATCTGCAAACCTTTTCTTAGAAAGTTTACCAAAAGAGCTTTCCATTCTTACCGCTTTTCACCTCCTTCTTCTTAGCACCCCTTTTTCACAACTTGTTGTTGAAGCCAAAGTATACGCCTGATTTTTGATAAAACTTTTTATTTTGCCAATATTATTATTAGAAATGTGGCATTCGTGGGTAGAAATTGAGATATCAGCCCTTGAGAGGAAGAAATCCGCAAAGGTAAAAGCACAGGTTGATACCGGAGTGAGCTTAACGGTTTTGCCAGAGAGAATAGCTGAGGAGCTTGGGATAGAGCCTATAAGTGAGGTTTCGACAGGAGCAGGCGAGATAAAGGTAAAGAGGGGTAGAGCCTGGATATGGATAAAGCTGAAGGGTAAAGAAGATGCCTTTCCCGTCTGGATTTCGGGTTTTATAGACAAGGTTTTGATTGAGGTGGTTGGATGGATACATGATGCAGCAGGATACATGATACAGGTTTGACTTGCATCTTCACAATAAATGTTCAAACTCATAGATGAATTGTTAAAGAGAAGCAAACTCAGGGATGAATTAGCCTCAAAGCTTGGTGACGAGCTTAAGGAAAGGGTTGCTAAAAGACAAGGTTTGTGATATTCCGCCTTAGTTCTCTCCTTACACGCTCCGATTTTGTCTGATGAAAAGGCATTCAAGAAACAATCTAAACTTATCTTTTCTGCTTCTGTTCTCATTTTCACGCTTTTACCTCCTTTATTTCGATTCTTCACCTTTTGTTAGTTCAAGCATTAGTTTTCTTTTAGATACCATTTGTTCCGTATCTGCCAATAATCAAACGTATGAATCTAAGAGACATCCCACTACCTGTTATCCCTCTATCTGCGATGACCGCAATCCACCTACCGGAATACTTCTCAATTACCATTTTCACCTTTCTTTTTTATCCATCTGTGTTCATCTGTGCAATCTGTGGTTTAAAAATTCCCCGAAAAAGAAAAAAGGGGAGAAAAAATTTTATGGTGATATTCTTCTTTCGGTAAATATTACCTTATACGTATGGTTCTAATCCTACCGTGTATCTTGCGATGAACAGCGCATCACCCATGTCCACGCCATCGAACTCGTCATCAGCACCACCTGGACCTACAACATCGCCTACAAATGGGTCTGGTGCAGTGGTCTCCAATCCAATCGAGTATCTTGCGATATAGAGTGCGTCACCCATGTCCACTACGTTGTCACGAACGACATCGCCTCTTCTCAGAATCTCTAAGGGTCCAATGCAGACAAGCGTGTTGGAATTGCCGCTCGTATCGGTCGCATTCACCAGGAAACAATGCGTTTCGTTAACGCCTGCTGTGCCTATGTTCGTCCCGTTTACTGAGTCTATAACCACCGAATACGTGTTACCGGCACCGGTATAATTCATTGGAACGGCACTGCCGCCACCAATCGAAGACAGGTCAATGGTTACAGAAGCTACTTTTACATTGTCTGTCACGTCAACGCTTAACGTAACCCTGTGCGTGCCAGCCGGTCTACCTCTTCCGCCCGCGTAGTTGAGTATCTTTGGCTGACTTACATTTGCGTTTGTAACTTCTGGCGGCTCGTTCTCCCTTATTGTAATTGAGCCATCTACATCGTTTGTGTTAATCGTATTGTAGTTTATGTCCTTCAGCTCGAACGTAGTAAGGTCCAGCACGGTGCTCTTTCCCGCACCGCTAATGTCATGGAAGGTCACGTAAGCAAGGATGATATCCTTTGCCGCACCGGTACCTCCGGCATTCATCGCCGATATGTTGACGAACCCGTTTGCGTTTGCCGTTGTAAGATTCGTATAGCTAACCACAATCGAATCCGTGCTGCTTGAAACACCGGTAACTTCTACCACAGAGTTATCGAATGCAACGCGCAGCGCAGTGCTACCGTAATCCTTCATGCTGCGCACCGTTATTGGTACCTTCTTGCTTGCACCGGGCAATATGACGTAGTTGCCGATGTCAACGGTAAGAGCAGCGAAGAACTCCTTCGACCTGCAGTTGTTGTCCTCGTAGGTCTTCTCGTCAACGGTATTGTTGTAATCTGCGCATACCGTTATGTTATCGCTATCGCCGGAAACTGTCTCTGTATAGCCGCTAAAATTGCCTGTATACGAAGCACCTGCTGCCAGCCCACCAGATACATACTCCGTTGCGTTCTGTGTGCCATCCACCGTAAGGTTCACCCAGAACGGACCTGCGGCTGCATTTCCCACGTTCTTCACGGTATAAGTGACCGTATAGGTACCTGCTGCCGGGTCTACCACTTGCGGTGAGACATCGGTGACCACAAGGTCCGGGATGTTCTTGCATGTGAAGGTTCCGTTCTGCACAGGAGGGGTGCGCTCATACATGGTGGTTCCACTCGTATAGACAACTACTGTAAAGTTCAGGGGGCTCACACAGTATTCTGTGCTATTACACTTGAACATGAGTGTTCCAACCTTCACGACGCCACTCGCCAACGGATCTCCCGGTTTTACAGCCCCTGTCACCATGTATGTTCCCGGCGAAGGTGTGCTGTTGGTCATGCCACCCGTCCAAACCGCAGTATTGCCAGTCCATCCTACTATGTCAACGCATGTTGTATGTTCGAACTTTATAGAGATAGCATTCAATTGGTCTGACTCGTTTATAGCAGCCATGAGGTCCACGTCAACCGTCTCCCCGGATGGTGCACTACTGTCTTTCGGATTGAAGTAAACCAAATCCGAAGTAGCCGCCGCTGGCGCCACGAGCGTTAGAGCCATTGCAGTCACTGCCAGCACTATACCTAATGCTATTTTTTTATTTTCCATTTTTTTCCTTTCTCACCTCCTAACTTTTTTCTTTCTTCCCCTCCCTCTCTCTTTTCTTTCAGTCTCAGCCCCTTTGTGGGTTTGCACCACATTTTCCCCTGTTCAGGGCATCTTTTTCTTCCCTGACCTTTTTCTAAAAGGGTAAAAAAAAGGATAAGCAGTTTTTTCTGCCTATCCTCTACAGTTCACCTCATACGCACCTGGATACGGATAGTCAGCGTAGTCGTACCAGAGCGTCATCACATCCGCCATGCTTATCTTCCCATCACCGTTCACGTCCGCAGCCCATTCATTTGAAACGGTGTATGCACCCGGATACGGATAGTTTGCATAGTCGTACCAGAGCGTCATCACATCCGCCATGCTTATCTTCCCATCACCGTTCACATCGCCACATATTCCTGCTGGCTTGTAGGTAACCACGAGGAACGCGCCTGCTGGCATCATATTATCGCCGTCATCTGCCTGTCCGACAACATTATCACTGCCGTTCATGTAGTATGCGGTCACATCCGTCACATTCACACCGACCTGTGCATTCGTGCTTCCTATGTGCATCGTTATGCTGTCTATCGTCCCGTCATACGAGCTATCAAATCCATGATACACACCTGTTCCGAGCTTTATGCCGTTGAAGAAGAGATAGCTTGTCGTTCCTGGCTCCCACGAAGAGCCGCCCCAGGGAGCAACAACGCCGAGGGTCGCACTTTTCACTTCCTCTGTCTGAGAACTTGCCGTGAATGTTGCATTGTTTATGCACTCCCACCAAGCTAAGTAGCCACCATCCGATCTGCGTCCACCTATGAGCAAATCAGCGCCCTCGTTTAGCCAGTATTCAATCAGTGGCGCGTTCGTATCCTCATACAGTATGAGCAGTCCGGGAGCAGCAACGCAGAAGTAACTGCACTGCGTGCATACATTCTTTACCGTTACCGTGTAAGTGCCGTTCGCAGTGATGTAATCTGTGACATTATACACATAGGTGCCGAACGGATAATTCCACATCGCGTATGGGCATGTGCATTTCGTATCGTTATACGCCCTCTCCAACGGCAGTGTGTATGTCGTTCCACCAGGGGTGGTGATGTTCACCTCCATCTCCGGACATGCATAATCAACGCCGGATGCGGGCTTGCACCATGTGTAATACACGTTCAGATGTGCGAGTTTCGTGGTAGCGCCATCAGGCAGGTTTATGTCGTAGTGTGTGGTCTGCGTAGCCCCTACGGAATACAAACCAGTATAAACGCCATCACCGGTTGTGAATATGATATGACCGTTGAGTTTGCCATGAGCGATGTTTTCAAGTGGCTCATCAGCCATGTAGCCATTGTAGCATGCTCTATCCACTACCGTTGTCTCGTTGTTCGTCTCATTTGATTCTCCAACTTCTCCATCACAGTCCGCTATGGCGGTGAAGTTGTAGTCCTTATATGACCAGTTGAACTCGCATGGCGGCTTCAGGCAATCTTCGCCTACCGGTTTCCAGTTCCTGAATGTTACTGTCACGTTCGCACCAGCAGCCAGACTCGGAACAGGTAGTTTGCCAAAGAACTCGCCGTCTATGTATAAGCTGACATTTGACGCATTTGCAGCCCCTGTGCCGTTGTTCTCCACCGTAACGTCTATCTCATTAGAGAGGTTGAACCATGCTGGACAGCCGGTGTTGTTGTGGTATGCGTTGATGGCGGTTACGAGCAGGTCGGGCATTGGCACTGCGGGAACAATCGTGATGTTCTGCATGAATCCGCCGTTGTCCATCTCATCTTGTGTGACTGTGTGATCGAATTCAGTTGTATTGGTGTCACTGACATGGAAGTGCAGCACGTTGCCCGCACTGATGTTACACGAAGTTGTGGAGACCTGATAGTAATTGGAAGCCGGGGAAGTAGTGGCAGTGAACACTTCTGATGTGTTCAGGTTCGTTATCGTCACATTCGGATTCAGAACAGCAGTTCCATTTGAATAATTGACCCATCCATGTATGAGGAAAGGTGTTGAAAGCACTGCCACAGTTGCACTATCTTCATCAGCGACCATCGTATTCGTATCGTTGCACCATGCGGTAACATTCACAGTATTTGTGTCAACAGCAGGACACCTGACAACAGTTGCATTGAATTCAATGGTAATGTTCTCGCAAGGAGCAAGCGGTCCCGGGAGCTCCCATAGGTATTCGTTCGGAGCAACTTGAACAGGCTCTTGCGGAACCCCATTAACGGTTGCATTATCGCTGTAATTCAAGCTGTCAGAGAGTATATCAACAACAGTGATGCTCGTGAGGTTGCAGCATGTGCCGTTGTTGTGTATCCATATTCTGAATCGCAGTGTGTCACCGAGATTTGCGGTTGTCTCCTTCACCCATGCGCTGCCGTTCCATACGGTCTTGTTCACTTCTATTGCTGGTCCTCCATTTGGGTTATCAACTATGATATCCTGCCTGAACCCACCCTCGTTAATTTCGTCTCCGGTAACGCTGTGATCGAATTCCGTGCTATTATCATTAGTTGCATTGAAGTGCAAGATATCCCATGCGCTCACATTCCCGGAGGAAGTTATAACCTGGTAGTAATTGAAACTCACGTTCGTCTCCGCTGTGAATACTTCACCTCTTCTCCTATTTGTTATTGTCACGTTGGATCCGTTCATCGGATTTCCTGAGCTGTGGTTAACATAGCCAAAGATCACAAACGGCTCTAGTGGTCCCCAACGCAGTTGCCACTGGTGAAATGGATGGGTTACATCTTCTTCTATTGTCCAGATATTATCAAAATCCCAACCAACAAAAGTCGCCTGCTGTTTCATCTCTGCTGTTGTTTTGCCTTTCCCGCAAGCACTTGTGCTTTGTCCTGAAGTTTCAGTGTTCCAATAAGAGTGAGTGCAAGACCCGTAATACTTATAACCGACCAAACCGCCGACATTTTCTGCACCACTCACACTACCGGTAGAATATGAATTACTGACTATTCCACCACTACCACCAACTAAACCGCCAACATAGGCACTGCCACTCACACTACCAGTAGAATAAGAATTTCTAACTGTGCCATACCGATTAGAACCAACTAAACCGCCAACATACCAGCTACCAGTCACGCTGCAAGTAGAATAGGAATTACTGATTGTCCCATCATTTGAACCGACTAAACCGCCAACTGCATGGCCACAATAATTACTATTACTTACAATACCAGTAGAATAACAGTTGCTGATTGAACCGCCATAATGCTTACCAACTAAAGCACCGACAGACCAACCACTACCATTTATATTGACATTTTCCAACCCCACATTCTTTATATCACTGCTTGTACCGGTATATCCAAACAAGCCAAGATTACCAGCAGGTCTGTTTATATACAGGTTGGTTATTTTATGACCTCTGCCATCAAAAGTACCCTCAAATGCCGTATGATAGCCACTCCCAATTGGTTCAAAACCTGCTCCGCCATTCCAGGTTTCAGT
>Ga0190354_1000181_pt1 | contig 10721 bp, 11 predicted proteins | sample 4872131213_MG_FD_163436 | JGI IMG/M metagenome (GOLD analysis project Ga0190354, IMG submission 163436) | Hydrothermal vent microbial mat bacterial communities from Southern Trench, Guaymas Basin, Mexico - 4872-13-12-13_MG | ecosystem: Environmental > Aquatic > Marine > Hydrothermal vents >...
TTACCTCTTTACCTCTTTATATCTATATATTAGAAAATATAATTACATAAAAATGTATATAGCGCATTTCTTTTTTATAAACCCGATACATAAGATAAGATGGGGGTTACGATGGAAAGGGAGGATTATATTCCAAGATACGAGTATGAGCGGTTAGAGAGCGAGTACAGGCGCCTGAGACGGAAGTATGAGGAGACGGAAGCGTATAAGGAGGACCTGGAGAGGCTCGTCTCTAAGTCCCGGTCACCACCCTTAGATTGCGGATTCGTAGTGGAGAAGCTTGAAGAGGGTGCAATTGTGAATTTAAATGGCGCATTAAAGGCTTTACCTTATGGAACGCTAACAGATAAGGAGATAGAGGAGTTGCGGGAGGGCAAATATGTCTTCATAGGTCGTGTTCCCGATAAGAGCAATCCCAGTGGGTTCACCATCGGCATCACCAGGGTGTATGACCGTGAGGTGGACCTGGAGGTGGGCGAGGTAGAGGAACTGCGGAAGGATGACGAGGGATGGATAGGGGAGATATCAACGGGAAAAGGGCGTGGCAGGATATACAAGAGATTGCGAGCGGAAGACAGGGCGAAGTTAAAGGAAGGGATGAAGGTCGGGCTTCTACCCGGCACTTTTGATATAATGAAGAGTTACAAGACGAAGGAGTTCACGCGCTATGAGATCACGAAGAATCCAGGAGTGAGTTTTAACGATATCGGGGGTTTGAAAGAGGTGAAGCAGGAGTTGATAAATAGTATCATCCTCCCGATGCTGAACCCCGATGATTATGCAAAATATGGAGAACGTTCACGGCGGATACTCATGTATGGTCCACCGGGCTGTGGCAAGACGATGTGCGCGAAGGCGCTGGCGTCTGCACTGCCCAATTGCGAGTTCGTGAAGGTGGGTGCGGGTGAACTATTCAGCATGTGGCTCGGTGAGTCGGAGCGGAATGTGCGAATGGTATTCAAGACGGCGAACGACAAATTGGAGGAAGGGGAGAACGATTATGGTGTGATATTCTTTGACGAGATTGATGCCTTAGCACAGGAGCGTGGCATGTATACGGGCTCTTCGGGAGCACCTGAGCGAGTTACGGGGCAATTGCTGGATATTCTCGACGGCTTCTACTCCCTCCACCCCCATCTCACGGTGATAGGGGCTACAAACCGGCTGCATCTGATAGATTCGGCATTCAGAGCGCGATTTGACAAGATAATAGAAGTGCCGAAGGCGGATAAAGAAACCGCTTATTCCATTGCGAGCATATATGTGAAGAAGGTCCCGCTTGACCGTCATGTGATAGAGGAGGCGGGTAGCGAAGAAGAGGCGAGGAAATCACTGGTGCGCGGGATTGTGGATTATATGTTCGAGGACAAGTATGTGGAGACGGAGATAGGGCGGATAAAGAGGGGTGATGCAGTCACCGGGCGATTCATCGCACAGATATTCAACTATGCGAAGGATAAGGCGCTGGAGGAGCGGACGTTACTCATGCTGAAGCGAGGTAAAATAAAAGATGCGGGTATGCGCAAGATGTGGGAGGAGGAAGGACTGGCAGATATACTGGATGCGAAGAGTAAGATGGAGGAGTTGCAGAAGAAATACAAGCGTATAGAGGACATAGGAGTGAGCATGAGGCATCTGAAGGAGGGCTTTGACAAGTTTGTGCAGCGGAGAGCGGAGGAGATGATCGCTTCGGGCTATGAGACGATGCCTGAGGAAGACACTGGTATGCACTTCTAAGGGCAATTGCAATTTATTATAGAACGAAATGGGGAATGAGGATTTGAGCAGATGGCAGGGGATAGAGCATGAATTCAGGGTGGGTATAAGCTCCGAATCGCCAGGTTTATATCGCTATGCGCGATTCTATCACGTGGACGAGGTGATTCATGCACTTGAGAATTATACATTCTTCGATGGTGTAGATGCGATATGTTCGAAGTTGAGGAGGAGGAACGATGGCTTCCTGCGTAATGGTTCGCGGATTTATATCTGCACGGGTGGGCATTTAGAGATAGCCACACCGGAATGCAGAGATGCATTTGAGGCACTGAAATATGACAAAGCTGCGGAACTGTATATGCAGATAGGCGTGGATAAGGCGAATGAGCGATACAGGGAGAAGTTGAGGAGGAGGGGCTCACAGACTTATATACAGTGCTGGAAGGCGAATGTTGAGATAGACAAGCGATACAGTCGTGGCACGCATGAATCATACATAGTGGAGCGGAAGAAGTTTGTGGGCAAGGAGAATTTACTCATTCCTTTCCTGGTGCTTCGTAAGATATTCTTCGGCGCTGGTGGCTTCGTTGCGGAGAAGGATGGGATAAAGTATGTGGTCTCGCCAAAAGCGATGGTTTCAAGGCGTGTTCTAACAGAATCGCCCTCACAGTGGCCTATATTATCAACGAGGGACGAGCCATTGACCACAAAGGATAAATACCGGGTTCATATCACCTCAGGTGAGGGTGTTCGATCTGAGGTTACCAGATTGCTCAATAATGCACTCACATCCTATGTAATAGATGCGATAGAGTCGGGGAAGCTGACACACGTGGAGGAGCTCTGGAACCCGCTTCAGACATTTAAAGATATCTCGTTGAACACCGAAGGCGACTGGGTAGTAAAGTTGACGAACAGGCGGACGGAATCTGCAATTGACTACCTGAATCATTATTATCTATCGGCGATAGAGGAGCTGTTTGATGAGCGAGAAACATCATACTGGGATGAATACGCACTGAACACCTTCAAGAGGCTCAGTGATAAGCTCGCTCAGGGCTTGCTCGAGGACATGTATGTGGTGAGGCGTCTGGAATGGGTGCTGAAGCGGTGGGTGATAGAGCATGAGATAGACGATTTTGAATACGATTATACACCGAAGGGTAAGTTCGATTACCGGAGCATGTATCTGATGGATGAGCGAATGGAGAAGGAGATAGCGGCATCTTTCGATTTCACCAATCTATGTGACTACGATTTATATGAGCATGTTGCCGACAGGATAGGTGTGGAGCGGATATTAACGGAGGAGGATTTGGGGGAAGCGCTTCTATTCCCACCGAAGAACTCAAGAGCGGAACTGCGTGTGAAGCTCGCATCGGAATTCGAGAATGCAGCACTCAGCTGGAATAAGATAACGATAACAAAAGAGCCAAAGATAAAGATAGACATGAGCAGACCGACGGGCGAGGAGTATTCAAGGTTGTTCGAGCGGTATCCGGAACTTGCGCGGATGCCCAGTGCGGTAGTGGTATTCCTGCGAGAGAGGCGGCGTGGTGAATCAGTGAGGCAGGTTCTCGTTCGGCTACTGGCGGAGGAGGAGGATATAAGGGGCTGGGAGGAGGAGATAAGCCGTGAAATAAGGAACAGAATAGTCAGGAATCCGTATCTGGACTATTTGATGTATTCAAACAACAAGACATACCGATTCGATCAGCTGGATGGCTGGGATGACGATAGCATAGCGAGGAAGGTGGAAGAGATAAAGGCAGAGGAGAGGAAAGCGGGAGAAGGAGAAGGGGAAGGAGGAGAAGAGGTATAAGCCGGATGAAGAGCCGGAGGAAGGGGGTGGCGAGTGAGAAGATAAGGGGGATAGAGCAGGAATATCCGGTGAGTGCGAAGGCGAATTTGAATCCCTCAATGCTCGTGAATGCCGCGATTCTTGGCTTGAAGCGGCGTGGATTCTCACATGATGTCATCTGGGATACGTCAACGGAGATATCGCAGGAAGTGCACGAATCGCGAATAGCATCCAGTTACGGGAATAACGGCTGCCGAATCTACAACGACATGGGTCATTTGGAGATAGCTACACCCTCATACAGCAATCCCATTGATGCAATGGCATACGAGAAGGCATCGGAGATATATGCGCTCGTGGGTGCGAAAGAAGCGAGCCTGGCATTGAAGAAGGAGGTGCTGGTGCACAGGAATAATGTAGCAAATATCGTGCTGGAGAGAGGTGCACGGAGAGCTAAACGTGTGAAGACGATTACTTATGCCACACATGGCAATATAATCACACTCAGGGAAGCATGCAAAGATTGGAGCATGGTGGAGAGGGCACTTATACCATGGGTCATCACACGAATCATCTTCACAGGCGCAGGAGATGTAGTCTCAGGTGAGTTCGTGGGTCGGGAGGGTGCGAAGTTCGTCATTTCACCGCGGGCGATGTTCGTGGCGCGGAAGTCCTCTCTCTCTACCACTGTGGACCGCGGTATACTGAACACGAGGGACCAGCCACATGCGGCAAGGCGCTATTGGCGACTCCATGATATCCATTACGAGGGTTTACGGTGCGAATATTCAATCTTCTTACGGGATATAGCGCAGGCGCTGGTGATTTGCGCGTTTGAGGCGGGATTGCTGGAAAGTGCACCGGAGATAGAAGACCCCGTGAGAACTTTCAAGATGATATCCGCGGATACACAGGAATGTGAGTGGAAGATAAAGCTGAAGACGGGCGAGGTAACAGATGCGGTAAGTATTTTAAAGTTCTATCTGGATGCGATGGAGAAGGTAAGCAGAGAGCATGGAGGCGATGAGTGGGAGGAGAGTGGGCTGAAGTGCATGGGCAGACTGTTAGACAGGTTTGAAGCAAGGCGTATAGAAGATTATGTGGATGGGATAGACTGGGTGACGAAATTAGCACTGCTCGTGAACTATGAGCCGAAGAGCGCTTCAGAAGGGGTCAGTATCTGCAATCAGTATGCGTTACTGGATGAGAATCTCGGATTTTACCTCAAAAATAGAGATACAAAGATAAAAGGTGCCAGTCTCTTCAATCCGAAGGAGTCACTGGCATTTGCGGAACGTGAACTGCCGGGTGTGGATATGCATTCATACACTGCGAGGGTGAGACGCGCACTGTTCAATGCCCCGGAGCAAACACGAGAATTCTTCAAGGCGGAGATGATGAAGCGGCACAGGGCACATGTGAGGAGTCTTAGCTGGTCAACGATGGTGCTGAACGAGGCGAAGATATTACTGGACGAGCCATTTATGCTCTGCAAGGATGAGATTGGTAGCTGTGAGGCTAAGGACGTGGAAGCGAGTCTATCAATGGCAAAACGACTATATCCGGAGAAGGTGATTTATTAGGAGGAAACTTTTATCAGGGGCTAAAACAAATCTTCCTGTATAATATAAATAAAAAAGGCGAAGGGGGTTGAGTAAAAGTGGATGTGGTTGTATTAGAAAGTGCGGAGGATGAAGAGGTAGAGGAAGAAGAGGAAGAGGTAACGGAAGAGGGAGAGGGATATGTAAAGAGCGAGGAGAAGGATTACGGTGATACGAGCAAGGACAAAGAGATGGCAGCCATAATGGAGCGTTTGAAGCAGAGGGAGAAGAAGGAGAAAGCTGCGGACCTCGTGAGTAAATTGAGGGGTAAGAAGAAGGTGAACAAGAAGATAATGCCCTATGAGATATATGCTACCTCAGGCGAGTGACGTTACGCATGAAGATAGTACCGGGAACGGCATCACAGGCTCTGGGTGTGCGCATTGCTGCGGAACTGAGTTGTGAGCTCGTGGCGTGCGAGTTCAAACGTTTTCCGGATGGTGAATTATACACAAGGATAACAGGCGATGTAGAGGGCGAGCATGTAGTGATAGTGCAGAGCATAAGGAGCGATTCAGACCTGGTAGCCCTGCTGCAATTGCTGGATGCCGCGGAAGATGCATCTAAAATCACTGCTGTTATCCCTTATCTCGGGTATGCGAGGCAGGATAAGCGTTTTAAGCCCGGTGAAGCGGTATCAATAAGGGCGATAGCGAGGAGTATAAGCTATGGTGCTCCGGCTCTGGATACTGTTTATGTGGTTAACGTGCACGACCATGCAGAATTGCGATACTTTCAGGTTGCCGTCCACGAGCTGGATGCATCACCGCTGATTGGCAATTATATAATGAATATGGGGATAGAGCCAGCGTCGGTAGTGGTAATAGCCCCGGATGAGGGTGCGGCGGAGTTAGCAAGAGCAGTTGCAGCTCCTTATGGACTGGATTACGATGTGATGGAGAAGAAGCGGTTAACGGGCGAAGAGGTGGAGATAAAGCCGAAGGAGTTGAATATTGATATTGATAGCAAGAATATCGTCATTGTTGATGACATCATATCAACCGGAGGGACAATTGCGGAAGCGACGAAGCGGATGAGAGAGCGGAATGCGGGTGATATTTACGTTGCATGCGTGCATGGTCTCTTCGTGCAGAACGCCATTCTGCGAATGCTCCATGCGGGTGTTAAAGAAATAATTAGCACAGATACGGTGGAGTCGGTATTCAGCCGTGTGAGCATAGCGGAGCTGGTTGCGAAAGAACTTGAAAGAGGGGTTGAAGTTCAGTGATGCATAAATAGTTTCCTTATCTCGCTACCAACGGTCTCAATCTGATGTTTGCTTATCTTCTCCCTGCTCATCTTGAGGAATGGAATCCCTTTCCTGTATTCCTCTATCCATTCAGAAGCGAATTCGCCACTCTCTATCCGCTTCAGTGCATCCTTCATCCTCGATTTCACATCCTGCCCGATTATCTTATGCCCCACCGACCACATTCCATATTCCGCGGTATTGGATATGACCTCAGCCATGCGTTTTATCCCGCCCTGCCATATCAGGTCAACGATGAGTTTCATCTCATGCACACACTCGAAATAAGCCATCTCGGGTGGGTAGCCCGCTTCTACAAGCACTTCAAAACCGCTCTTCATCAGTTCCACCAATCCCCCACATAGCACACACTGCTCACCGAAGAGGTCCTCATACGTCTCATCCTCGAATGTGCATTCGAGAACTCCAGCTCTCGTCCAGTGCATCGCCTTCGCCATTGCCAGTGCCACCTCGCGTGCCGTGCCAGAGGGGTTCTGCTTCACTGCGACCAGCCCGGGCACGCCAAAGCCTTCCAGATACGCTTTCCGCTCCTCTGTGCCCGGAGCTTTCGGCGCTACCATGATGACATCCACATCCGGCGGTGGAACGATTCTATTAAAGCAGATATTGAAGCCGTGAGAGAAGCTGAGTGTCTTGCCCGCACGCATCTCAGGCATTATCTCCGACTCATATACCTCCGCCTGTGCCTCGTCAGGGATGAGGATATGAACAATATCGCCCCTCCGTGCCGCTTCTCTTATCGGCAGCACTTCAAACCCATCCTTATTCGCTCGTTCCCAGCTCGAACCGGAAGCACGCAGTCCAATCACCACCTTAACGCCGGAGTCACGCAAGCACTTCGCCTGCGCCTCGCCCTGCGCTCCGTAGCCTATCACTGCTATCGTCTTATCCGCCAGGATGCTATCGTCCACATCTTCGTCATGCAATATCTTCATGTATCAATCTTGGTTCGCAATATATTAAAAGCCTTGTGCTACCGGCGGCAGATGCGGTGCACGAAATTGTCAAGTATGAGCAGCCCCTTCCGTGATGACTTCTCGGGATGGAACTGAACACCGTAGATATTACCACGATTCACGACCGCAGTCAGCTGCAAGCCGTATTCTACCGATGCAACTATATTGGCTTCGTCCTCAGGCACGCAATAATAAGAATGCACGAAATAGAAATAATCGTCTTCGGTAATACCCTCCAGTAGCTCCGAGTGGCGATGCAGGTGCAGATTGTTCCAGCCCATGTGCGGCACTCGCACGTAATGCGGTAAACGAACCACTCTTCCGGGAATGAGTGCGAGCCCCTTCTCTTCGCCCTCCTCGCTATCTTCAAACAGGAGCTGCATGCCTATACATATCCCAAGCACCGGCACACCGGATTCCACAAGCCCAAGTAACTCCGTTAAGAACGGCTTTAAGTTCCTCATGCCGTCATCAAATGCGCCTACACCAGGAATAATAACTCCGTCCGCATCTCTTAACCTGCTAATGTCATCGGCGTTAATAAGGACTCCATGGTCACAGACCCTCTTCAGCCCGTTATATATGCTGAATAGATTCCCCATTCCATAGTCTATGATTGCAATCATATCTATATCCAAAATGAGATTCTTATTCTTATTGTTGTATCATGAAGGCAATCCTTGCACTTGAGGATGGGACAGTGGTGGAGGGAGCGGGCTGGGGTGCAGAGGGCGTAGCGCGGGGTGAACTCGTGTTTGCAACGCCATTTACGGGCTATGAAGAGGCGCTTACTGACCCCTCATACAAGGGGCAGATATTGATGCTCACGTATCCACTCATTGGTAATTACGGTGTCAGCGGTGCCAGATTCCAATCGGATGGCATAAAGGTAGAGGGCTTTGTGGTCCGGGAGATGTGCGATACACCATCGCATTACAGGAGTAAGCGAGGTATAGAGGAGTTCCTGCGTGATGAGGGCGTGCCAGCCATCAGCGGAGTAGATACGAGGATGTTAACGATAAAGACGAGGCGATACGGGACGATGAAGGCGTGCTTGATGGTTAAGCCGGAGCCAGAGATGAGTGAAGAAGACAAAGCCAGAGCGCTTGAACTCGCGAGAGCTCAGCCAGATATCTCAGACCTGGATCTGATAGAGCGGGTCACATGCAAGACGCGATACAGGATACCGGGTAGCGGTAAGCGAATAGCAGTGATAGACTTAGGAGTGAAGCGTAACATAATAGAGAGCTTGAGGAAGCGTGATTTTGAGGTCTTCGTATTCCCCGCCGGCGTGAGAGAATCGGAGATAATGGATTCGGAGCCCGATGCTCTGTTACTCTCTAACGGACCTGGCGACCCGAAGCGTGCGAGGGGAGCGATGAGGGTGGTGAAAGAGCTCGCAGGTAGAATCCCCATCTTCGGGATCTGTCTCGGTCTGCAGGTGGTTGCGCTCGCACTGGGTTGCGACACGTATAAATTGAAATTCGGGCACAGGGGAGCGAATCAGCCTGTGAAGGACCTTAAAAGTGCTCGTGTATACATAACCGCGCAGAATCATGGATTCGCAGTTGATAAGGATTCGATGGACGGTATTGCGGAGCTGACGCAGATAAATGCCAATGACGGCACGGTAGAAGCCTTTGAAGTGCCTTATCTGGGTATTAAATGCGTCCAGTATCATCCAGAGGCGAGTCCAGGTCCATGGGATACCGAGAAGATGTTCTTTGATGAACTCATGCGAGTGGGCGGCGGGCTATGAAAGAAGATGCAGAGGGGTTGATAAAGCGTGAAGAGATTTTAAAGCACTCAGGACTGCGTGGGAAGCATATACTTGATATAGGTGCGGGTCCGCTTTCGATAATTGCGGCTCGGGATTTCAATTGCAGAGTTACGAACATAGATATTTCGGAATCGGCGTTGCGTGATGCGAAACGAGATGCAGAGTCGGAGGGGGTAGCGGATAGGATAACTTATGAGCTCGGAGATGCGACATCGCTCCGTTATGGTGATGCGAGTTTCGATGCCGTGATCAGCTATGGTGCATTGCATCATGTAGAGCCGGATAAGCGAGGCGAGTTTGTGCGGGAAGCATGCAGAGTGGCGCGGGATAAGGTCATTATTGCGGAATTGAATACTGTGGGCTTTCAACGGATACATGGCTACAGCAGTTTTAAAGCCGTTGACCTCAGGTGGTTGAAGAAGGAACTGAGTTCGTTCGGCGTGCTGGAAGAGTATGTCGGTACGGCAATGAACGTTTATGTGTTACGTTTGTAACGGTCGGTGATGAAGACACGCTTCGCTCTGTACCTCACTTTCGCTTCATCATAACCATATTGCTCCACGAGCTTCGCAAGCAATCGCTTTTTACTCTCTCCCTCGAGCCCCAGGTCCGACATTATCGCTTCTACTATCCTGTCCTTATCCTTATTCTTATTTCCGGGCATGTCTTCTTCGCTCATCTATCGGAAGACGGATAAAAGAAGTTGCTGAAGGCAATTTGAGTTGTGAGCCCACCATTAGAATTTTGTTTATTTCCACCACACAATGCACCGTTTACCATTGTTCATTGCAATAAACACCAGTTTTCCATTGACCGCAATAGGCATTCCAGATTCATCATACCTCTTGCTTTCTTTACCGTCATAGACGATAAAATTCTTCCCTTCTTCTACTACTTGATAAGCTAACTTTCCATTGACTTCGACAAGTCCATGAATATTATTATACTTCAGTTCCTGCTCTATAACCTCTGTTTTTTGTTTAATAGAAGGGATAGTAGTTGTGTTCGTTTCCTTCGGAGTCTCTTCAATACAACCAGAGAAGAGCAGAGCTACAATTACTGAAACCAATGCCAGATAAATTTTTATATTGTTGAATTTAGTCATTTGTATCATCCTCAGTATATTTATTGTCTCTTTTTATATTTATCATTTTTTCCTGTATAGTCCCAAAAATTTGACTTTAAATACCTTCAAACAACTAATGGGTTACGGCAGACTAACAGAGAAGAAGGTAAGGTACATATCGTGCGACACAAGAGAAGAGGAAAGAGCAACAGAGAGATAGCGTTTGAGATGAGGGTCAGCGTTTCAACAGTCAAGAGGGTATGGTCTTACTGGCTCACACATGGAGAGTATTTGCCAATAAGAAAGAGGGGGAGAAAGGTGAAGGAGCTAAGCGAAAAGGAGAAGGAAATAATAAGTGAAGCAAAAATGAAATACAAACTTGGAGCGAGGAGACTGGAGAAGGTAATAGAGCAAGTATATGGCGTCCACATCCCTCACAACCGCATCCACAAATACTTGCTTGAAGAAGGATTGGCAAAGGAAGAACCGAGGAAGAAGAGAAGAAGGAAGCCATACATAAGGTATGAA
>Ga0190354_1000183_pt1 | contig 10636 bp, 6 predicted proteins | sample 4872131213_MG_FD_163436 | JGI IMG/M metagenome (GOLD analysis project Ga0190354, IMG submission 163436) | Hydrothermal vent microbial mat bacterial communities from Southern Trench, Guaymas Basin, Mexico - 4872-13-12-13_MG | ecosystem: Environmental > Aquatic > Marine > Hydrothermal vents >...
ACAAATCGCAATGGTGTATTCGACCCTGGCATTGATTTACAACTGGGTCCCTTCGGTCAACAAGCTGGCGATGTACCCGTAGCCATTGACTGGGATGGTGACGGTAAGCAAGAATTAGCTATCTTCCGACCAGGCGGAACATGGTTCATTGACACAAATCGCAATGGTGTATTCGACCCTGGCATTGATTTACAACTGGGTCCCTTCGGTCAACAAGCTGGCGATGTACCCGTAGCCATTGACTGGGATGGTGACGGTAAGCAAGAATTAGCTATCTTCCAACCAGGCGGAACATGGCTCATTGACACAAATCGCAATGGTGTATTCAACCCTGGCATTGATTTACAACTGAGTCCCTTCGGTCAACAAGCTGGCGATGTACCCGTAGCCATTGACTGGGCTTAAATCGCTGCTCGGTTAAGTTCATGACGCACAGAACATGGGCAGTGAACCCAGTTTTTATTTTTATTTTTTGCGAAAAGCCTATAATAATAGATGAAGAAGTGTGCCGAGAAAGTCTATAATGATGTCCAGGTGGTGAAAATCCAATCTGAGTAAAAGCATTCTATGGATAAACTTGCTGGAGCGAGGGCCTTTGGGTTCAGGAGAGACAGTGGAGATACATCCTCCAGACTCAGTGCTGGAATACGGATGTTAACAAAGCCGATGTCTCAAAGCGTGGATCAAACCTCATTGCAAGCTGAGAGGCGGCTGTACTCATAACTTTATCGAAAAATCCTCTTTTTCCAGAGTCAAATTAGGATTATAACATGGATCCCCTTTATCAATAACACGACCCCATTTTTCCCTTATGTATCCAACTTCTTTTAAAAATCTCGTTTGCTTTTCCGGATTATCTTCATAGCCTCTACTCAAAGATTCATGACGGTAAAGTTTGGCATAAGGCGTATAAACGATTAAATATCCTTTCTCTCTAATCCTCAAGCATAGATCAACATCGTTGAAAGCAACCGAGAGATTCTCATCAAAGCCGCCAACTTCTTCAAATACTGCTTTTCTCAACATCATGCACGCTGCAGTTACGGCTGAATAATTTCTAATTTCATTAACGACGCCAAAATACCCGTTATGGTCTGGGTATTTATAATACGGATGTCCTGCCACTCTATGACGACCTAAACCCAAGATAATACCACAATGCTGTATTTTACCATTTGGAAACAATAACTTAGCCCCAACAGCTCCTACTTCCTCTCTCTCAGCATGTTCAAGCATTGCTGTGAGCCATTCTTCAGATATGACTTCAGTATCGTTATTTAATAATAAAATATATTCGCTATCAACCTGAGATACTGCATAATTGTTTATTGCGGAAAAATTAAAAGGCATATTATATTCCAGAATCTTTATCTGTGAACTATTTTTAATCTTATCGTAATATTTGAATGTTTTTTTTTCTTCGCTCTGGTTATCTACAATCACAATTTCGTAGTTTTTGTAATCTGTTTTTTCCAAAATCGATTCAATACAGGTTTTTAAACTATTCACATTATCCTTTGTTGGAATTATAATCGATACTTTTGGAGTACCTTTTATCCTATACTTAATTCTATAACTTCCTCTCCACAGACCATCTACAATATCTTCAATTTCAATACTTCTTCTTTTCATCGCGTCTTTTAATGCCTTTTTTGCTGCTACATATGCATAGGGTTTTGCTTCATTAGAATATGCGGCTGACGAAGGAATTGTTCTCCAGTGATACAGTATCTTTGGAATATGTGCTATTCTATTCTCGTCGATAAGTTCAGTAACTCTCAAAAACAGATCATAATCCTGAGAGCCATCATATCCTTCTCTGAACCCTCCAACCTTATCAATTAAACTCTTTCTAATTACTGTGATATGAATAGGATAATTGCAAGATAAAAACATATGCGGACACCAATCCGGTTTAAAAAATGGGTCTTTTCTTTTTCCTTTCTCATCTATTTTATCTTCATCCGAGTATATAAAATCTATATCCCGACTTTCGTTAAGTACTTTAACTACCTCATAAAGTGCAAAAAGTGCTAATTCATCATCGTGATCTAATAGCACGACAAATTCACCGGTTGCGAGCTTTAATGCTTCATTAGAATTTCCAGCTATTCCTTTATTCTCTGGCAAAAATTTAACTTTTATTCTCTTGTCTTTTTTAGCATATTCCTTGAGAATTTTTTTCACGTGTGGCATTGTAGAGCCACCATCCGTTATACATAGTTCCCAGTTATCATAAACTTGACTAAAAACAGACTCAATAGCCATCCTTAACCACTTTTCTTCTGTATTCCAAACTGGCATAATTATGCTTATTTTTGGTTTATATCGAAATTTTTTGCATTCCCCATTCATCATATCAAGCTCTTTTCTCTTTGGCTCGTTTTTTAGAATATAGATTTTGTAAAAAATCTTTGATATAATATATGATTTGATTATGGGAAAATTTGAAATGATATAACCTACGCCTTTTACACGTCTTAAATTAGTTTCATGCATCCTAACTTCAACCTTCTATCATAGATCTTAAACTTTACCCTATTTAATAGCGGATTACCATATATCTTAAGCTTTACCCTGTTTAATATCTGTTTACGAGTTTTTTCCGTTTTTTGGGCGATTACGGTCATTGAAGTGCCAGTAAATATTTGGGCCAGCGGGTCTATCTTTCTACGATCACGGAAAAACTTAGCGACATAGCTGTGGCAGTTATTATAATAAAAGTTAGATATAGAGAAAGATACTTCCATCACCCTAAAATTGTTTTCATTGAGTAAAATTTGCAATGAATTAGGAGTATGGTAAAATAAATGAGTTGGCGAGAGACCTTCCCATTTTTCTCCATTTAAAAGGGATTCAAAACCGAAAATATACGGAATTTCTATTACTAAAAGTCCTCCGGGACTCAACGTACCATTTGCAAATAGTAAGAAATCCTTTTGATTTCTAATATGCTCAAGTGTGTGAAAAATTGTGATTACATCAAATTTGTCTAAATCATTTACTTTTTGGTTAAATTCATCATAAGTGCAAAAATAAACGGGTATATTCAGCCTTGATTTACAAAATTCAACCATTTTCTCTGAGATTTCCATACCGAATGCTTCATATCCTTCTTCCATTGCTGCTTTTACAAAAAATCCTAAACCGCATCCCACATCTAAAACTGATTTATATGACCCCAGTATATCGTGCTTACGAATCAATTCGACTCGGGAAATATTCGCTTTAATTTCCTTAGCTATTTTTTCATCGTTGATTTCTTCCCGTAGATAAAAATCAGATGCGTCTCCAAATAAGTTTGGATCTTCATTTTTTTCCGGGAATGGATTTCTAAAAACGAGGCCACAGTTATTGCAGCAAGAGTACTCTGTTCCTTGTAATGTCAAATTTGTAATATTTAGATGTTTACATATAGGACAGCGCTTAAGCAACCTCATTTTCGTCGTCTATCTCCCTTTTCAAAATATGTATAAACTTGCTTAAGGAATCCTCCATATCGGGAAAACTCGCCACATATTTGTATCCATTCTCAGCAATCCTATTCCTTAGTTCATCGTCTTCTAACAGTTTTATTATTCCTTCTGCCACGCATTCAGGTGTTGGCTCAACTAACATCGCATTATTCACATCACCATAATTTAGTTCATTGTTATTATACTTTATATCTACAACAGGGCATTTACACGCCATCATTTCAAAAGAGGTCATAGATGGGTTTGTTGTCGTAAAGATTAATCCAACAGTTGCGGAATTATATAGCTTAACAAGATTATGTTGGGTCCGGAGATATCCTAAATTTTTATGCTTAAATGGTATTTTTGAGCTATTTATATTCTTTGATCCATAGAATATGATTTCTACATCAGGTTTCTTAGAGGCAACGATTTTTAACACCTTAATACCTAAACCATATAATCTCCTTGGCATATCCGGGCGAGCGAAAAATAAAACTCTATTTCGTTTTCTTTCAACATTGTCTATGGGGTGGAATATCGTTTTATTAACATAGAAAGGAATCCTATAAATTTTCTGTTTAGAGGAAATTTTGTTCTTTCTTTTGAGAAGTTCATAGCACCATTTTCCATATGTTATGATGACATCTGCCAATCCATAAGATAGATCTGCGTTAATATAATCTTCACTCATTGAATAGAAATATGGTTCATAATCTTGGACAAAGTGAAAGGTCTTTGCGGCTCTGCCCCTATATCTGTGGACGATATATGCAGTGCTCCAGTGAGTTGCTATAAGTACATCGCAAGATGTTATTTTATCCACTCCTAAAACAACTTTGAAATTCGGGTCGATGAAGTTTCTTCGTATGAACTTTTCAATCTCACGGCTATTCATAAAATCTTGTGAATCTGTAATATAGACTTTAACTTTATGCCCCATATCTGAGAGGATTTTTCCTATTTCGAAAACCCGCATATGTCCCCCTGAACCAGAGAATGGTGGAGGTAAAATTATACCAATACTTAGCGAATCGGCACTGATACCTTTACTTCTTTTATAGTCCACTAATATCTTCTTGTAGGTATCTAAGAGGACTTTACTCAAACTGGGGGCAGAGTACTCTCCAAGAGAATGCTCATAAGCTCTTTCTCCGATTTTACGTCTCAACTCCTCATTTTCGATGAGGTTTTTTAATTTCGTGTACCACTCATTTTCGTCTTTTGCCAGAAATCCGTTGACACCATCTTTTATAGCATATTTAAAAGCGTCTGTAGGAGATGCAATTGTTGGTATTTTTAGTAAAGCTGCCTCGAAATACTTTAACTCACTTTTAGCCTCAGAGAAAGGATTCCCGACTTCAAGAGGTGCTATATTTATATCCGCTTTAATTATATTAAATGGCAACTTTTGCCATGGCACCCATGGGAGTGTCTCTATCCTGTCTTTAAATTTGTCTAACTCGGGAAATTCCTTTAAATCTAAGTATCCACCAATTAGAAGTTTCACGTTATTATATTCACTGAGAATTCTCCTAATCCCTCCGACTACAACAGCAAAATCTTTTTGGTGAGTCTTTGTTCCACTGAAATAACCTATCTTTATAAAATTATCTTCCTTCTTATAGCTTTCTTTAACCCTTTTACTAATCTCAACAATTTCTTTATTCAGCCCATTTCTTAGAACAAACGCTTTCTTTCCAAGTTCTTTACTTCTTTCAGCAAGATATTCTGTAGTTGTTGTAAAGTAATCGCATGATAATAGTGTTTTTCTATATCTTTTAACTCCTTCAAAATAGAGTGATAGTTCTTCCTTTGGAAGGAACCTAATGCCATCAATATATTCAACAGTTGCTATCTTTGGTTCAAACACATAATCATCCACATCGAAGATTGTAAGAATGTTTAATTTTCTACAGATATCAATTAACCTTGTCAAGTTCTCATCCATTGCTACTCTAAACATAACAATAATATCAAAGGTGAGTATTTCATCAAGTTTATCCGAAATTTCAAATTGATTAATATGATTAGTTTCTATCTCGAAATCAGATAAATATTCTTCAAAATTGTAAACTCGGTATCTATTACTTGGGAGATCGGGTGCACCAGTTATATATAAAACTCTAAATTTTCTTGGAGATGTATAATGAACATAGTCTTCAATAATTTCCTCTAAATCTGAGTCTTTATCTTTTTCCTGGAAAAAATTCTCTCCGAGATGTGTGCTCTCTTGTTTTACCTTTCGACGACGCTGCCTATACTTCCACCAAAAACTCCTCCAACCCTCATTCGCAATTGTCCTTAACCCTATAATACCAAGATCATACCATCCCCTCCTTCTCGTCATGGGTGGCATTAACTTCTCAACAAATGAATGCAATTTCATTACTGTTCTCCAGGTTACGCTCGATTTTATCGAATTTAGCTCCGGGTTATTGGCTATTTGCACGTTTTTTTCATGAATAGCATCTTCACATTCTTGTAAACTTTTTTCCAAGTTTATTACTTGCAATTGTAAATAATGAATTTGGAAATTTGTTTGGTTATCTTTTTTATTGCTCATACTAACAAAAGATTTATTTTTTGGTAAAATCTCTTCCAAATTTTCGATATATTCATGTAATATTTTCTTATCCTTAGAAATCTTTTTCGAATAATCTGGAGGGTCTCTTGAAATATGTTCAAATAAGCATTTTAATTCATGAAAATTAGTGAATAAGTATTGTTGAATTCCACGATCTTCCATAAAAAATCGCATTTTTTCTCCGTTAACTAAAAGAAAAGGTACATTATGAACATAAGAAAAGATAGCTCCATGCAAAGAACAAGAGATAAAATAATCTAATCTCCCTATAAAAGTAAAAATCTCTAAAGGTTTCAAAATAGGAAGTAATATAGAATTTTTTATTTTTGAATTTAATTTTCTAAAATAAGTAAAATCGTGAATATAAAGAGTTATCGGTATAAAATATATTGTAAAAGGTAATGCAGAAGCCCATTCTATAAATCTTTTTTCATCATCTTCGTTGAAAAAATTTGGCAATAAATGGATACCAATACTAGGTTTTTTGGGCTTTAAAGGAAAATCTTTGAGGTCTTCTAAAAGCATTGAAGTACAAGGAATGACTTTGACATCTTTTTTTATATATGATAATTTCTCCCTATCCCCTGAACTCCTTACAGTTATATATCTATAATCCTCTAAGTAGTGAAGATCTTTAGGAAAATCGACAATGCCGACCGCATTTAAAATATGATTTCCAGGTATCTTGAATTTATCATAGAACAAGTCGGGGCTTGGTCGAAGAAGATGACCACCACCTATAATGATAGTCTCGTAATCATTCGGATTAAAATTTCCTGGAATGAGTTCATCAAAGTCTACCTCCATACCTCTTAGAATTTTTTTAACACTTAATCCAATAGCTACATCTCCGGTATTGCCACTAATATTATCGTAGAGTATTCCTACTTTTTTCATTTATACACTCCATTAAAGCCTATAGCATGATTCGCTTCTTTTGAGAGCATATAACTGCCATATCCTTCTTCTGATACGAAATCTAATACTATTTCCCCTTTAACAAATTGTGCACCAAATGCAAAGTAATACCTATGCAAATGCTCATAATGTATCTCTGCCCCGCTTATTTTCGGGTCCACAAAAGGCAAATACCTTTCACCTATCCACTCAAGCATTTTTTTACTATTTTTGTTTTTATCATATATTACTTTTCCTTTCATTATATGTGTTATGATCGATCCTAGAATCCAATTACTGGGGTGCACCCTTGTTAGTATACAACTAGTTAAGAAACAGTATTTTAAAACTTTCGATGCACGCGGCTTCATCCCAAAACTAAGGGATCTTCGGTAGTGTAATCTTCGGATTTTTACCAAAACCTTCTTTTACTATGGGACATGCACGAGAAGTAAGGGTTATTTAAAACTATACAATATGGGGGCCAAAGAGGAGAGTTTCTCCCCGGTTGCCAACCAAGTAAATCGGGACTGTGAAAGGCTTATCTTCCTGTGCATAACCCGGTGCAGTAAGGGCTGCAAACGCTCCATGGGAATGCAATTCGATCGGTCGTCCATGCTGGAATCCACGAATCGTTGCAGTCTGTGTTTTCATGAAGATATCGCTTTGTAAGACCTACGACGGTATAGAAGCATACCTTAAGTCAAATAATACTCTCGTAGCGCAACGTTTGGGCGTCGAACAACTGCCAGAGCATAGTGTTATAGCAAGAGGAATGCTGAAAATGCCCACATCGTATATTCAACTGATTTCGAAGCTCGTTACCTCTCAAATGAGGCGAAGAGGCATGGACGTCACAGTGGATAGCTCCGGATTCTGCCTTAAAACAAGCAGTAAATGGTTTGACATCAAGGGTAATCTTGCATTTCATGATAGCGGACTGGAAGGGCTCTGCTGCAAAGGAATTCAAACGGCTGATCTGAGATTTACCCCGCATTCGCAAGGCTGCCGGTGATAAAGCGTATTCCTCTCGCGTTAACTGCCAGGCGGTGGCGGACAAGGGGAGAAGGCTGTTCCTCTGTTTCAAGACAAACGCTACGGCTAAGGCGAAGACGAAGACGAAGGGATACCGGGCATGGCAAATATCATTCGTGGCGTATTCCTCAATAAAGATGAATGGATGGACGAGTATCACATAAGAATCATTGTAGAGTCTGTTTTCTCAAGCATCAAAAGGTGTTTGGTCCCGATATTAAAAGCATAAAAGGTTGGCTAAAGCGGCGAGAACTCGCAATAAAAGTGGGGTGCACCCCAAAGTGTTGGCGTATAACATTAAATTGTTGGTCAGTCTCTTCCATGCATAAACCTACACCTTAAATCTCTTTGAAAGTTTAGTCTTAAAATATCTCAGAATTCTAACAAAAAATGATAAAAAAAAGATCTTTTGAATCGTCTCTTCCGAAATGCGTATGAGGTAGCTATTCATTACCATTTCAAGTTCGGATACTGTTTTACCTACTTCTGAGCTAAAAATTAATTTTTTATGTTTCTCTCTAACAGATTGCAATGCGTCATCTAATCTTAAAAGTCTCTTTCTTCTTTCTTCGCTATCCGCGGGAACTCTATATATCGAGGTCAACTTGGGCACAAATAGAAAATCGGTCTTAAGCGAATATCTTACCCAGAGATCCCAATCCTCCAGTAAATCTAAGTTCTCATCAAAACCACCCAATTCTTCGTAAAGTCTTCTATTAAACATCATGGTTTGAATTGGAATATAATTGTGGTGAAACAACAACAGCCTATTGAATGGCTGTCGATAAGTCACATTATGAAATAACTCCTTATATATGTAAGGATTTATACTTTCAACTTCGATAGGAGTCTCAAAAGAGACGGAGTAAGCTGCTAAAAAGTCTTCATTATTTTCAAGGTTACTTACCAACACTTCGATATGCTCAGGGAAAAATACATCATCGTCATCTAAGAAAACAATATATTTTCCGTTAGTTTTCTCTAATCCCAGATTTCCTGCCTTGCATCTACCAATTCTTTCTTTGGTACTGAAATATTTAATATTCAAATCTTGAAATTCTTTAAAAATCAGGGATTTAGAGATTTCAGATCCGTCTTCAACAATTATTACTTCTATATTTTGATAAGTTTGGTTTCGTATACTAATTAATGCCTCTTTTAAAATAGTGGGTCTGCCTATGGTTCTTATCACAACCGACACCAGTGGTTTGGAATTCGGCAATTTATTAAAGTAGAAAGCCCCGTCTCTTCTTATTTCATAATCCCACTCCAGAAATTTTCTATTTAAACTCTTTAACTTTTTCTTATTATTGACTTTCCAGAATAAAAAGGGTGTAACCTCACAGAAATGCACTAAAAATATTTTTAAAAATCCTTTACGTGAGCCAGGAAATTGTTTATGCCCTGAAATAAGCTTAATTAATTGTAGGTACCCTCTCAAAACATCTTTTAAATTACCAAATTTGTATCTAAGGAGAATGTTGTATTTGATGATGTTATAAAATCGGGTGGGTCTTGTTACATCAGCACCTTCATAGCAGTAATGATAAACGATAGCTTTAGGAACATATTTTAATTTATAGCCATTTAATCTCAATCTCCAGCTAAGATCTACGTCTTCACAATACATAAAAATATTTTCATCAAATCCTCCAATTTCAGTAAAGGCTGACTTTCTAACCATGCATGCAGCCGCGCTTGACCATGAAGTCTCTAAAGTGACAGGATTGTAATATTTCGGATGTTCATAAGGAAATTGGCGCAATTCCCATAAAGCAATATCTTCTCCATCATTTTCAAAACAAAACATTAGTTCCCTTATTGCATCTTCATGAATCTCGGTATCGGGGTTTAAGAAGAATAAACACTCAGAAATTGCATGTTTGGCTCCTATATTATTTGCCTTTCCAAACCCCAAATTTTTTTCGTTTCTTATAAGCTTGAATGAGCCAAAAGGACTATTATAATTATCGAGCACCTCACAAGTCCCATCTGAAGAAGAATTGTCAACTATTACAACAGAAATTCTTTCCTTCGGATAGTTTGATTTAGAGATAGATTTTAAACAGTTAGAAATCCATTTTCTTGAATTATACGTTACGATTATTATATCAATTTTTATTTCCTTCTCTTTATTCATTTTTGTCTAATGAATAGCTTCTTTTTATATCTTCAATCTTTTTATGCAGTCTAGCTGATTTGAGCTGCAATATCTTATTTATTTCACCTTCTAAATTTTTTATTCTTTCGTCTCTATCTCCGATAGGCAACATTGAGTTCGTTTATCCGCTATCCTAATTGAGCAACATACCGTTCTGAACTCTGTTGCTGCGGGCGGTACTTTCACTCGATCAATTAAACGGATTAGATAACCACTCTTTTCAAATAACTCTTCTATACTCTTTCTCGTGAAAAACCTTGGATGAGTATTGTCCAATATTCCTAAAGGACGGTAAGTAAACTGCCCGCTTAAGAGTTCAAGAATAACGGAGACATGCGCGATATTAGGGATAGACACAACCTCATAACCACCATACCGGATAAGACCTCTAACTCCTTCTAAAACTGCTTGTGGATTGACTAAATGCTCTAAAATATCAGCAAATATTGTTACATCAAAAGTCTCTGACCTAAACTCTTCTTTGTAATTCATCGTCTCACA
>Ga0190354_1000184_pt1 | contig 10579 bp, 8 predicted proteins | sample 4872131213_MG_FD_163436 | JGI IMG/M metagenome (GOLD analysis project Ga0190354, IMG submission 163436) | Hydrothermal vent microbial mat bacterial communities from Southern Trench, Guaymas Basin, Mexico - 4872-13-12-13_MG | ecosystem: Environmental > Aquatic > Marine > Hydrothermal vents >...
GCTTAGAAGACTTGTGTAATATTATTCATTATGCAGGAAACGGAAAAAATAAAACAGCAAAAAGATACTTAAAGTCACTGGCTTGGTCTTGATGGCTCGCTGCAATCGGCTTTTTAAGAAGTAGAGTTGGTTGAAAGGAATAAAATATTTTTCTTTCTCACCAACCTTCGATTTTTCAGGAGCACGCGGCACACCGCTGTCAAAGCCGTAAGCCCAAAGGGTGCGGAAACGGAAAGCAGCGTGCTAAACTAGGGAACAAGTTGGGTAAAGATAATATGGTTTTTCAACAAGCTGACTACATTAAATATTTGTGAGAAATTGCTTCACTTTTTGGCTTATTATTTTACCGTCAGCTCGCCCGCTTAAACGAGACATAGCTATTTTCATCACCTTACCCATATCTTGAGGACCTATAGCTTCTGTCTCCGTAATAATCTCCTGTAAGATTATATCAAGTTCCTCCTCTGAAAGTGGAGGAGGCATAAATTGCTCCAATACTTTTAACTCTTTTTCCTCTTTCTCTACCAAATCAGGCCTCTTTCCCCTTTGAAATTGAGAAATAGACTCTTTTCTTTGCTTAATCTGTTTAGCTATTAACTGAATAATTTCATTGTCTTCTAGTTTTCGCCTTAATTCTACTTCTTTATTTTTAATAACAGCCTTTAACCCTCTCAGGGTATTCAACGCATCTGTTTTCTTGGATTTTAATGCCTCTTTTAGATGTTCGTTAATCTCCTCATATAGAGACATTTCTAACCTCTCTGTTGCAAAAGGCCAAGGCGTTTCAGCCGTTTCAATAGCCTTTTCCGTGCAGCCATGGCTTTTTTTTTCCGACGGACACTAGGCTTTTCATAAAATTGCCGTTTTTTTAGCTCCGAAAGAATCCCTTCCCGCTCAACTTCCTTTTTAAAGCGTTTAAGAGCGATTTCAAAAGGCTCATTTGGGTGTACCTTCACACCTGCCATCCATAACCCACCCCCTCTCATATCATATGAAAAATCATTATAGTAACTAAACTGTTTTAAGTCAAGGAATCTGAGGCTTGGACATTCCCCAAAATTTAGCCATTAATCTTTAAAAACATTGATGAATTAAGAATTTTTGGCGTTCAATAAGAAAAGCAAAATCAGGGGTTTGGTCTCCACATTTGACATTAAACTGGTCTGTCTGATTCATAGGTGTGAAGCGTGAGACGTAAGGCGTGAGGTGTTATTTTTAACACTTTACGCTTTACTTTTAACGCTTTACTCTTTAGGGCTTTTTCTTTTCAAGTTATTACTGTTTTAAAGAGCCCACCTTACCTTTCTTTTCGGAAAGCTTCTGAAAATTCTGGGGAAAGTCCTAATTTATTAATCAATCTTAGAATATGGTTTTTTGGGAATCATGTCTGCCATATTGAAGGAATAAAATATTTTTCTTTCTCACCAGCCTTCGATTTTTCAGGAGTACGCGGCGCAGCGCTGTCAAAGCCGTAAGCCCAAAGGGTGCGACGTGAAACGGAGCAGCTTTGACAGCAAGCGAAGCGGCGTGCTAAACTAGGAAACAGGTGGGGTAAAGGTAATATACATCAGAGTTTTTTAACAAGCTGCTTAGATTTAAATCTCAAATATGACATTGTTATTACTTGTTTTTATTATCTTTATGAAGTCTTTAAAACTTGGGAAACACCGTTGTTGATGAATGTGAGGAGAGAGGGAATAGAAGTATGAAAAAAGAAGAGTCTATTAAAACCCTTGTGGAGAAGGCAGAAAGGAGTTTAAGCTCCTATGAATTGCCAAAATAAAACTAAACGCATCGTAGCCTATCTTGATAGTAAAGCATCCAACAAAAAGCCCGGGCACTGCAAAGACTTCAAGAAGAGACAGAAATGGAGATTGAAAGACTTAGAGAATCAATTTTGCATAAGGCATTTCGGGGTGGGTTGGAATGGGATTTTTATGAAAATTTTTACCGATTAGGAATAATATCATCAAATACAATGGGAATCCGTTTTTTAAATTCATGTAGTAAAGGAATAGCAATTTCTCTCATTTGTGGATGAGCTCTCTTACTTGTACGGAGTTTAAAAAAATGTCTCCATTCACGAAGATTCATTGTTATAACAATCTCTGTTTTTAGCGAATTTGGTAATACGCTTCTAGCTTCTTCAGGCTTCGCACCTAATTGGATTAATTCCATATATGTTTTTTCAACATTTTCCATTGTTTTCTTCCAAATCCCGTATTTTTTTCTATCTTCTTCTTTGGATAGATCCCAAAAGCAAGGCTCTATTACAGTTATTTCACTACCAAACTTTCCTTTACTATAATTACAGAATCTAGTTGATTCTTGAGTATAACTAGCAATCCTATGCCTCACAATTTCATGGGAAATTCCTCTATCACAAATCACCCTAACTGTAATCTTTTCATGTTCAATTACAGACTCATGCCCCAAACTCATAATCTTTTTTATAAATTCCTTGGCTGATTCAGGAGTAATCCTGTCTTCGCTTTTATATGATGTTCGTCCAGCTTTTTCTATCTTTTTAAGAATTTCATCGCCGTTTATTGTGTCTTCAATGATGAAATAGGGTTTAATAATCTTCATGATTTAAATAATTCTATAGCACACCTAACCAATAACTTCAAAGCATTTATCCCAAATTCTTCTGCTAAGGCTGAGGGAATTTCATTTAAGGTCAATTCACTGAGTTTTTTCTTAAAACTTTCCCATTTGTTTTGGTCTTCTAATTTTTTTAGTCTGGTTTTTATATCAGCAATAGTTGTAGTTTGTATTTCTTCTAATGTCTTGTTTACTATTTCCGTTTTCTTTTCAGGCATAAGACTTAAAATAGAGTAAACTGCTATTTCCATTTTTTTATCAACACCTTCTACTCTCTCATATATTTTTGGTAAAAATTCACTTACTATTTCATTTATGTTATCTGTCCACTGTAAAAGAATCTCTACGTTATTTTTAAAACTTTCAAACATTTCTTGAACAATAAAAACATTAATACATTCTAACCTTTTTTTAGTAATTTTATATATTGTTGCTAAAGAACTTAAAATCCATCTAATTTCGGTTTTCACTTGTTTTTCTAAGTCTGTTTTCTTTTCTACAAAGTAGTTTCCCAAATTATTTAAAGCTTCTTTTTTTAATTCAGGATACTTGGTAAGAATTATTATTGGAATTATAGAAAATAAATCATTTTTATTCCTAATAGCTGGGAGTATATCCTCTATACCACTCATATTATTTATTCCAATTCCACAATGATCTTTTAAATTAGCATCCAATATTATACCAACTAGCTCTCTTTTATATTTATCTAACAGTTTACTAATTTCTTTATTAAGATTAGATAAATTGTCAAATAATTCAACTTGAAAATTAGTTTTAGGTATTACTTGATAAACAGGTTCAAGCCCTCTTTTTATCTCATTAAATTGCCCTAAATCATCTTCTATTACTAAAATTTTGTTCATAATAAATATTTATCTCCTTTGTAAAATACCTTTCAACTTTATAGTATATTCATCTTCTGTCTCGAAATCACCACCTATAAACCTCACTAGACGTTTGATTGTCTCACGACCAATTTGAAAACCTTCGCTTTGAAAATCTTCTCTTCTTAAAATTGGATTTTTTGAAATGAGAGATACACCAAGATTCTCATTATCATACTTTATAATAAATTTTCCTCTTAATACATATTTTAAATGATTCACAAGTAACTCCCACATTATCGCTTCACATACATGATCCTTAAATTTTAATACTAAACTATTCTCTAAGCTTTTTATTAATAGTTGGTTATCAATTTCATATTGAAAATTAGTAACTACTGGGAACATGAATTCTCCTACTCGTTCTTGACTTATTGAAAGTTTCTTTAACAGTTCTAAATCTTTTTTGAGATTTTCAAAAAAGTCACAACATCGTGTTATTCCTTGGATCTCAGTTTGCAATATTTCCCTGTCACCTTCTTCAAGCAATGCGTAATAATGACCTATTGCCCATTTTGATTTTATAATTTTTGCTTGTAGTATAAATGCTTGTTCTTTAAGATCTTTATTTTGCACCCCTTTAAAGATTTTAATAAGAGCTTCTGGATATTTGCTCTCTCCATGTCTAAATTTTTCTATATTTTTCTTAACTATGTCTAATTTTTCTTTGTTCCTAGCCCACTCCTCAAAACTATAATTTTCATAGTGTTTCACCAAAAAATCACATAGATTATCCCGCAACAATAATAAGTTTCTTTGTTCTTCGCGAGAAAAACGAGTCTCTTTATAAAAAACCAATATTCCTTTAGGTTCTAATTTTTTGTCCGCAATCCTTAAAAACAAGAAATATTTAGATTGTAGCTTTTTATATTCATACAAATCTTCAAATCTTATTGGTGTCCCATAATATCTGAATTCATCATCTCCCTGATATCTTTCTACATTTGTCCAAAAATTTCCTTCTTCACTTGTTTTTACGCCATTAAATACTTTAATTGTCCAACTGTTTTGATCTGTAAGATGCCCATTTAAACTTTCGCTGTTTTTCCCTAATTTTCCTATTATGTATAATTCTGATACTTCTTCAGAAGGACTAAATCCTTTTTTAATACCTAAAAAGACGCCACCATTTTCTTCACTGATATGAGCGATTTTGAGTAAGTATTTGAGGATGTAATTAATCAAATCGGAAATGGAAAAAGGAAGAGCTATTCTATCTTGTTCAATAACCTTAAGAAAGAGACTTAAACTTAAAAGAGGGACAAGGATATTCTGATAAAAATCTTCTTTATAAAAATTATCATCTAGTATATCCGAATTTTCCTGCTTTTTTATTTTATAATTTATCAGATATCTTAGATAAGATAGTCTGTAGTCCATTTTTATAGTCTCTTTAACTTCTTTTTCAAATGGAATTCTTTTAATTTTTTCTTTCACATTTTCAAATGATGTATCTTCACCTATTTTTTTATAAAACTTTTCTGTTAAAAGATTAATTGCATTTTTTATAATTATGTTGTTTTCAATATATAACAGTTTTAAAAAGTCGTAAAAATCTGTGTTTTCGGTTTGATGAGTCCTTAAAAGTTCATCCAGGTCCCATTCTAATCTAAATGCCTTTGCTTCATCAGATACAAGCACCTCTTTCACTGCTAGGGCATAAATTTTTATTGTTTTTTCTCTTATTTTATTAAATCTTTTCTCTATCTCGGATTCGACTTTTAATTCTTCCTGAAGATCATTGAGCTTCTTCCTCCCAGGTATTTCGATATCAAATCTCTTACAAATATTTTCTACTTCTTTAATAACATCAATAACATCTTGCTCCTTTTGAGATGGAAGCAATAGGGGTTGGCTTGCGTGTTTTTGATTTTTTATTTCTCCTGGGCAAGATTGGATTTTGTTTCGTAATCTAATCCATTCAATTTCTATCCTATCAAATATTTTTTTGATTTTTTCTAAAGATTTACTTTTTAACAATTCTGGACATCCAAGATAGGCAAGCCTTTTTATAAGGATTATTGCATATTGAATATCCTCTAACCTATTTGTTACCTTGGTTAATATCTCATCCAATTCTTTAAGTATAAATGGATAAACTTTTTGTCTGATTTTTCTATGATATATAAAAGGCGGCTGAGAAAGTGTTTTAATTAAATTTATGTGTATTTCCTTTTGATTAATTTTTTTTCCTATTTTTTTAAGGATGTCATTTATAATATCTTCTATTTCAAAATCAGAATTTCCTATTTGAGAAAATTTATGATAAAGCCTATGAGTCAATTCAAGTCGGGTAAAATGCCTATTTTTTATTTTTGCCGTCTCACTATTTGCTATATTGTCTGAATTCTGTTTTCTTATATCCTTTAGTTCTAACTTCTTAATCTTATCTCTAATGCCTTTTCTTAAAGCATCTACAACTGTGTAATTTAATATTTCCTGGTATCTTTTTTTCTCTCGGCATAGATAACACAGGTCTCTTACAGCCACAACTACAGGGGCTTCAAGCTGACAAAATGCATAAATCTTTTCACTTTGTAGGGCAAGATTCCTTTGATAAGACAAGCGATTGAGCATTACAAATGAGGCAGTAAATTTTTGTTTAAGGCTTTTAAGAAAAATTTTTACATAGTAAAATGTTCGTCCTGTACATAAGGCGTCATCTACAAAAAATATTAAAGGATGAGTCCCAAAAGTCCTTTCAAGAAACATCCTTAGATTTTGCCTATCTTCAGAAAATGGATCATAATAAATTATATGGGCTGTATCACTAAAAATTTCCTCATTAACAAGATTAACAAAATCTATGTTGGTTTCATGCGAAGGAGCAATAAGAAGACATGGCCTATGCTCAAATTCTGGGATTTCCTTTTTTAAATTCTCTTTCACAGAATCAAGCCAATTTTTAATTGCTTTTTTGTTTTTAGCAAAAAACAGATTTGTGTCTATATAAAAAAGATAGTGGTCCATCCCACGCTTATAATGACCATATTTAACCATATCAGGCACGATATTAGCTTTCTCAGTTTTAACTTCTTTCGTTTCAAATGCCAGTTCAAACGAAGGTTCCTGCTTTTCTTTTGCTCGAGGTAATTCAAAAATTGTCTTGGGGGAAACTGATACTTTATCAGTATAGAAAAGCGGCTTTTGTTCCTTCTCACTCCAACAATATTTACATTCATGCGGCAAATGCCACTCTGAAGGTAGATAGAGAAAATAATGCGTTTTCTCTATATTTTTATCCTTGAATTCTGGAGGAATGTTAGCCAATGAAATTTCTTTTTTAGTTGTATCTACTTTTTCCCAAAATTTTTTTACTACTGATTCAGTTATTTCCCCTTCATTACTACAAATTTCCTCAATTTTTTTATGTCCAACAACGACCACACAAATAGGATTTAAGGCCATGTTAGGAGGACTCTCATATTGGTAGCCTCCTTGACCTTTTTCCAGCCTTCTCAGTTTTCTATATATTTTTATCTGTGTGGTAAGAGTGCTCCCTATGGGAATAATTAAAAGAACTTCTGGCTTCAAATTACTAAGATTTAGGATAGACAGGTCTTCTACATCCTCAACAATACAATGATTAAACTTATCTATGCCAAACATTTTGTTTAAAAAACGGGCAGTATTACTAACTAATAACTCTGAATATAAACCATAACCTAAGACGGTGATTTCTTTGCTAGGCTTTTTCAGGTTTTGAAGTAAGTATTGACTTAATAGATATGCAAATCTGATAGCGTAATAGCTGTTTTGAAATAACTTCTCTGCATAATAAAAGTCTTTTAAATGAATTTTTGAACCGAGTTTTATATGGGCATCTTTAAATTTATATCCATTTTTTTCAATTGGTGTCTCTAGTTTCTTTATTACTTCTTGCTCAAATAAACTTTCATTATTCTCCTCCTTAATAATTATTTCAAAGGGTATTAGGTTATTTCCAACAAAAAGAGGATTGTTAAGCATTGATATCTTCCTTTTTTAACTCTGCCACCCAAAACTCATTATTATAAAATCTGGCTATCTGTTCATTGAGTTTTTTCCAATCGTTATATTTCTCACCACCTACAATAAAAGGTGGATATGATGGGTCTAAAGGCATGATTAAGCTCAAACAATCTTTACTCCAAATATTTGCCTCATATTTATTATAAATGAGGAGTATCCGAATGAGATTTTTAATAACTTTAAAATCAATATGAGACAGCACTATACCCCTCACTCTTGAGACAAATTCTACTATAGCTAAAATGTGAAAAACATCCGAGGCATCAAGCTCATATTTTGGCCTTAGCCAAATAATAGGCAATGGGTTCTTTCCTTTGGACAGTTGTGTTTTTAATTTGTTATCATACTCTTTCCACTCTTGAGATATTTTTTGAACAACCTCTGTATCGCATCTGATTGGGCGTTCTATTTCTATTGGCCATTCAATTAATACCCTATCTGAAGTTATGGATTCTAGTTTATCTATCTCCAAGTTTTTGTCCTGAGATGAAGCCATCTCTATAAATATAGAATTGCTCGCAGGCGATTGCAATTTCTCACCTATTTGACGATGAGTTACTAATCTAAGTTTTTCTTTGGATTCAGGAACAGGCAAGACAAAGAGATAACAAGTTCCTATAGGAAATAAAGGATTTATATTTTCTTCAAAATATAGTTCTTCAGAATAATCTTTATACCAAGTTTTATGATACATACACACACTATCCATTTGTGAAAGGCCTTTTCCAGGACTTGAAACCCACATTAAGCCCTTGTTTAAAGTAAGTAAATTTGAAAAGAACATTAAACCTATACCCGCAGCAGTTCTTATCCTTTGATGGAACATTTTAAAACCTTGCGTATAATCGTAAAAATGCCTTAGAGTGATGTGGCCCTTTTCAAGGGAGGAAATGTCTTTTCCTATTTCATCCTGACTCTGTGGTTCTTTTATACCTTCTTTCATTTTTTTAGCTTTTCTATACTCGTTTTAATAATACCCTTTTTCCCTATATCTATTACATAAGACGTAAAAATTCCCCTAAATTCATTATTAGTTGACCATGAAATATTTACGCCAGAATATTTTTTTATGTCATTTATAAACTGCTCGCATTTTCCCTCATCATAAACCCTGGTCACAATGGCTCCTTGTCCGGCATGTTCAACTATATTTTTTGCTAATTCTCTTATACCTAAATAAAAATCCAGACAAAATGCGTATAAGCTGTGTATATCAGCTATATCTGTGTCCCTTTTTTCTTTGCTTGCCTTTGTATAAACGTTATAAAAATTTCTTACGCATAGACTAAAAAGATAGATAAAAAATGGAGGTTGAGGGAGTAAGTATTCCTCCAGGAAATCCATTGCCCTATTTTCGTAATACGATTGTAACTTATGAGTTATTCCTGAAATACCTAGTGATTTTGGTCTGTTCTCCCATCTGTCACTATTAAAAAGTTTATCAACTGTTTTCCTATGTAACGCCAACGGGTTAAGGCTTTCTATAAAATATAAAAGGAGACTTTTTTCTTCTATACTTAGGTTTATATTTAGTTTTTCACTTCTATTTATAAAATAACGCACAAGAACACTCTCAGAGTCTTCCTTTTCTCCTTTCTTTTTTTTATAAGAACCTTGTATAATTTTTTTTAACAATGATAGAATAACTTCTTTTTTAATCTTTTGGGTAGATCTTTTTTCAGTTTTTGGGGTAGATTCAGCTTTTGGTGAAGATTTTTTTTTAGTTTTTTGGGAAGATTTAAATACTTCGCAAAACCTTTTTTGACTTTCTTTATCCTCAAATAGTTTTTTAAATTTATCCCAAATATCGCTGAAATGTCCATTATAAAGAAATTTAAAATTTTTTTTGTTTATCACAAATACAGGAGAAAAATCTTGAGAGAGCTTTGGGGGAAATTCAAAAGTAAGAGGCTTTAAGTATTTGTCTTTTAATAAAATAGATAGTTGACAAAGCTTGAAATATTCGTCTACATCCTTTGGCGGGATAATATTAATGGGAGAAGACCCTTGATTTAGCAAGGCCATCCAGGCCAACAATCCAGGATCAAAATGCTCTATGTTTTTTAGAGATACCCATGGAGGAATTTTTTTAGTTTGAATTACAAATTCAACAAAATCTTGAACTTCTTTCAGAGCTATCTTTTTTTCATCTGAAACCAACAAATTTCTTTTTCCTAAGCGCCATCTCATATTTTAAACTATTATGCCAATTTAAAAATGTCAAGTTTTAGCTCAATTTTCACAATTTTTTAAACTGTAAAGAGGCTAGCCGTTTTCTGTTGATTTGATTGGCTTTTCCTCATCAACAAACTTCCCTGCTGGCGGCAGACAGGTTGCCAAAAGGTCATTTAGAATTCCGTCAGCTTTTGAAAAAGAAGTAAATAGCCTTCTATTATATCGCTTTTAAACCTACGGCTATTTTTAGTGCCTCGTCTATTTTCTTTAGTGTAACTTCGGATAAGCTACCATAAGTACCTAATATTCGTCTTTTATCTATAGACCTTATATGTAAAAGCAAGACTTTTGATTTTTTAGTCAATCCACCTTCTGGTTGATGGATTAAGACTTCAAAGGGATATATTTTATCTGTCTTTTTTGAGGTTATAGCAGCAACAATAATAACAGGACTATGTTGATTTATAATATCTGGTGATATTACAACGGCTGGCCTTTCGCCTGCTTGCTCCGAACCTTCTACAGGGTCTAATCTGATGCGAACTATATCACCCCTTTTAATTCTCATTTAAATGACCTCTCTACTTCTTCTTCTAAGGGATGATACTCCTTTTCTATTTCTAAATAAATGTTTGCCATTTCTTTACATCCAGTTATTATTTGCTCTCTCAGTCTTTTTCTTTCTTGTTCCTCAATCCATTTTTCTATGATTTTTGAAATTACCTTACTTCTTTCTCTTTTTGGGGTCATATTTTCAAATTTTTGTATAAGAAATCGGGGTAAGGAGTATGTTTTTTTAACCATTTTTTGACCTTCAATAGCCATACAAATCCCCCTCTCAAGTAGTATAATTAGGCTTATTATAAAGTAATAATCAAATTATGGCAAACCTCTAGCCAAAA
>Ga0190354_1000186_pt1 | contig 10564 bp, 15 predicted proteins | sample 4872131213_MG_FD_163436 | JGI IMG/M metagenome (GOLD analysis project Ga0190354, IMG submission 163436) | Hydrothermal vent microbial mat bacterial communities from Southern Trench, Guaymas Basin, Mexico - 4872-13-12-13_MG | ecosystem: Environmental > Aquatic > Marine > Hydrothermal vents >...
GCATTTAATAGGGCGGGCTATTCAAAGCGTATTAAACCAGACATATCAAGATTTTGAAATTATTATAATTGATGATGGTTCTACAGATAATACAGAAGAAGTAATTAAAGAATATCAAGAACAGGATAAAAGAATAAGATACATTCGGCACGAGAAAAATAAAGGAGGAAGTGCAGCGAGAAATACAGGGATTAAGTTAGCTAAAGGTAAATATATAGGACTTTTAGACGATGACGATGAATGGTTGCCAGAAAAGTTAGAAAAACAGATGCGTAAGTTCCAAAATTCATCTGAGAAGGTTGGTGTAATATATAGCGGATTTTTTTACATTTCTGAAAAGAGTGGAAAAATTGTGTCTGAAATTATTCCACACTTGCGAGGAAAGGTATACGCTAATCTCCTTAAAGGCTGTATCTTAGGAAGCCCAACCCCTCTTATTAAAAAGAGGTGTTTCCAAAAGGCAGGTTTTTTTGATGAAACACTTCCAAGTTGTCAAGATTGGGATATGTGGATAAGACTTTCAAAGTATTACGATTTTGATTTCGTTCCAGATATTTTAGCAAAACACCATGTTCATGGAGGGCAAATATCAGCCGATTTGAATGCGAAAATTGTAGCGAGGGAAAAGTTAATGGAAAAATATTGGGTTGACTTCTCTAAGAACCCCAAATCCTTCAGTGCAATTCTACAACGGCTTGGAATACTCTATTCCCTTGCAGGGAATCACAAAAAGGGACGAAAATACTTCATGAAGTCTATTAAACAAAACCCTCTTCAGAAAGGGAGTTATATTCATTTTCTCCTTTCATTTTTGTCACCCAGAATTCATAGAAATTTATTAAAGAAATACTGTATCGTAAATATAGATGAAGTTACATTTTACTATTAGAGGTAACAATATGCCAAAAGTTAGTGTAATAATACCGACATATAATCGCGCGCATCTGATAGGTAGAGCTATTAAAAGTGTTATAAATCAAACATATCAAGATTTTGAGATTATTGTTGTCGATGATGGTTCTACAGATAATACAGAAGAGATTGTAAAAAGCTTTAATGATCCTCGCATCCGTTATATCCGGCATGAGAAAAACAAGGGCGAAGCAGCTGCCAGAAATACGGGAATAGAAGCTGCCAAAGGTAAATATATAGCATTTCAAGATAGTGATGATGAGTGGTTTCCTGAAAAGTTAGAAAAGCAAATGAATATCTTTGAAGGGGCATCTTCAAGGCTTGGAATAGTCTATACGAGTATGTACCGAATCGATAAAGAGGGAAGAAAGCATGATTTCAAGACTCCTACAATAATGCCTGAAGATGGTCTTGTTTACAGGAGAGCATTAGATTATCAAGTACTAAATATTGGAATTGGAACAGCAGTGGTGAGAAGAACCTGCTTCAATATAGCAGGAATGTTTGATGAGCAATTGCAATATTTTGTGGATTTAGAATTTTTTATTCGATCCGCAAAGCATTTCTACTTCTACCATATTAACGAACCACTAATAAATTATTATGAAGCAGAAGGAAGTTTAGGTGGTGATCCCAAAGCGTTAGCAGTAGCTAGAAAATTAATTTTAGAAAAGTATTTTAAAGATATAGAAAAAGATAAAAAAGTGTTATCGAAACATTATTTTAGTATTGGTGTGAACTTATGTCTAAATAATAACTTCAAAGAAGGAAGAAATTATCTAATAAAAGCTGTCAAAACATATCCTCTTAATATTAAATTTTTATTAGTTACTTTTTTGTCGCTTTTTGGTCAAGACATGTATAACAAAATCGTGAAAGTTTACCGAAAAATAAGGGGTATATGAAAATTGGTTGATAAAGATGAGCCCTCAACTGGAACAAGTGGAAGAAAAGGGGTATGTGTGAAGCGTGATGAGTGAGGGGTGAAGAGAGGATGTGGAGGGTGAAAGGCAGTGAGGAACTGAACGAAGTTCAGTCGGAAGAGAAGCGTGTCTTTGGAAAAACTCGAGCAAGATTATATAAATCAAGATTAATTTTAAATAACGAGGAAGAAATGGATGAAGACAAGAGGGCTGTGGATTTTCTAAATAAGCAAAAGCATGTTAAGCTTGCATATCTCTTTGGCTCAGTAGCAGAGGGAAAAGAAGGAAAACTGAGCGATGTGGACATTGCCGTTTTTCTGGATGAATCACTGAGCAAGCCCGAGAGGTTTAATCTACAATTAAAGTTGATATCAGGGTTAACGAGTATCCTAAAAACAGATAGAGTTGACCTGGTAATTATGAATGATGCACCTCTTTCACTCAATTACGAAATAATAAAGGCAAATCATCCATTAGTTGTTAGAAATAAGAGGGAGAAGATAGAGTTTGAGCATGGTATATTGTTCAGATATCTTGATAGGCGGTATTATGAAAAGAGGTGGACATCCGAGTTCTTGAAGAAGGTTGCCGAAAGAGGAATTTAGAAACATTCTCGTTCACATGTATGCAGAAGTTGATGTGGAGATGGTTTATGAAATATTGCAAAACAATCTTGGAGACTTTGATGAATTCGCGAAGTATATAGCAAGATATCTTGAAAAGGAGGAAAAAGAATGAATGACTCATCACGTATTACAAATCACAGATCACCCATCACGGATTACCCCAGAGTCGCCATCATAATCCTGAACTGGAACGGGTGGAAAGATACGATAGAATGTTTGGAATCGCTTTATCAGATTACCTACCCGAATTACGATGTTATTGTTGTGGATAATGGCTCTAAAGATGAATCTATTGAGAAAATAAAAGAGTATGTAGAAGGTAAAATAAAAGTGGAATCTAAGTTTTTTGAGTATGATCCAAGCAACAAGCCAATAAGAATCATAGAATATACAAGAGAGGAAGCAGAAGCGGGAGGGGGAAAAGAGGAGGAAATTGCAAACTTGCCTTCAGATAGAAAACTCACCCTTATAAAGAATGAGAAGAATTATGGGTTTGCTGAAGGGAATAATATCGGGATGAGGTATGCTTTGAAGGCTTTGAATCCCAACTATGTTTTGCTTTTGAACAATGATACTGTTGTTGATAAGGAGTTTTTGGGGGAGTTGGTGAAGGTTGGGGAGGAGGATGAAATGGTTGGCTTTGCTGGACCAAAAATTTATTACTATGATTTCAATGGTAGAAGGGATGTTATAAATTTTGCAGGTGGTAAACTCAGCATGTGGAAAGGTCAATCGTGTCATATTGGGTATAATAAAATAGACAAAGGGGAATATGACAGGACAAGAGAAGTTGATTATCTTGAGGGGTCATGTTTTTTAATTAAGAATAAAGTAGTTAATCATATTGGCATGCTCGATGTGCAATATTTTCTATATTGGGAAGAAACAGATTTTTGTGCTAGGGCACACAAAGTTGGTTATAATATAGTTTATGTTCCAAAAGCAAAGATCTGGCACAAGATTGCCGCAGCAAGTGGCGGTACATCAAATACTCTTTCTGCATATTATATGACTCGAAATAGGTTTTTATTTATGAAAAATCATGCATCTCTAACACAAGTCATAACTTTTTTACTATACTCTATATTATTTCAATTTTGGGTAACATGCATAATTCTTGGAATATATTATAAAAATATAGGTGCTATCCGATCATTTTTAAAAGGAAATATTGAGGGATTGAAAATATTAATTAAAAAATAGATGGAGATATGATGAATATAACAAAAAGACTTGTTTTACTCAAGATTTTGCTGTGCATAGCTTTGGTCTCAACGATATTCATATCGTTTTATGCATGGAAAGAAAACAATATACGAAACCTAACGGTGTCTATCGTTTTGTGCTTTTCTCTGATATTTGCATCTTTTTCTAAAGATAAGCATTGGAAAGATAGCTCTATCCAAAATATTTTCTCCTCTCGCGGAGTGTACCTTCTCAATATCTCATTTTTTGCATTATTTACTCTTTCTATATTTTTACTTCACACTCACTTATATTGTAGGCCCTTAGAATATTTTATCATAATTTCTGTTATATCAACCATAGTCTTTGCTGAATACCTTTTTACTAACTATCGTTACTGGCCTCTCCTACATACAATCTTATTAACCCTCAATTTATGGCTTGGGCTATGGTATACCTTTCCAAGTGTGCTTGGAGGAGACAGTCCGTTTCATTTTGGACTTGTAAAGACAGGTCTTGATTTGGGCAACCTGTTGAGCGTTAATCCCAGAGATTTTATATATGTAGATGCCCCTATTTTCCATATTGCCTGTATAGAACATATGCTTATAATGGACATTGCCTATAAAAATGCACTTACTACTTCTCTCATTGTTCCCTTGAGTATCATTGTTCCTCTATCCCTTTACATCATTGGAAAAAGAATCTCAATAAGAAAACTTGATTTGTCTTCACTTATTATTACTCCATTTCCATTCTTTTTGTGGTATATCTGCCAGATTAGCCCTTTTTCATATGGAGTTATGTTATTCATAATACTAATACCCTTGCTCCTACGATGGGAACATGCTTGCATACCTTTAGGGATTGTAGTAATTTTTGCAATAGGTTTTACCCATCCACTGATTATGAGTATGGTAATGATTTTGGTTTCCTCTTTTTTTGTTGCGTCTTTGATTATAAAAGTGTTCTTCTCTGAAAGTATTATACGTCCCCCCTTGACATTGACGATTTGTGTCTTTTTTACTATTTGGATGTATCATTGCCATATAAATTGGGCAGCAGAGGCAGGCAAGAGAGGATTTGAATTACTTGATGGGTTACTGAATATGTTTTCACCCAGAGAGTTCCTTCCCAGTGTAGCCGGGCACGTTCAGAGTTTACCAGATATATGTAGTGAAATACTTTTCAGTTTGAATATTGCATTAATGATTGGGTTGTGGGTCATTGGGATAGTGGTCCTTATAAAAAAAAATATACTTTTTCACATAAACAGTGAAAAGGAAAAAATATTTAATTGGTTCATGTTTGGATCAGTGCCATTTATTCTATTTATATACTCTATAAATTTTATAGGAATATCCAGCGTTATTAGTTACAGATGGCTTGGTATTGCCATTTTTCTCTCCTTACCTCCCATAGTGCTCGCCTTTACTAGTTCTTACTTCCCCAAAAAAGACAGGATAATAAAATGCTGCCTCTTTTTTGGGCTTATATTCTTAATGGTAACAAATCCCATTTCTAATATGGATAACCCTATTTACGCCAAAAAAGATTCTATAAGATGGGGTTATACAACATCTGAGATCACGGGGATAGAGTTCATATATTCTCATATCCACTCATCAAATATTATACATGATAATTCTTTCAATGCTTATTATCGATCTCTACCTTTTAAAATTTCGAATCCCAAAAAAGAGAGTGACAAAAAAGTATTAGTCCTTAGAGATTATATCTTTGAGAGGAGTTTTTATGTCCCAAGGGAAAAAGTCGGATCCGATATCGGATTTATGACAAAGGGAGATAAAAATATTATAAAGCGAGATCTTGAAAAGATGAATGTAATATATAACAATAGTGATGTTAAAATTATACAACTCGGAAATATACACCCCTACTGGGTAAAGCGGTATTTTTAAATGATGTTTTTTTCAAATATATCATCCATTCTCTTACAGAAACTCTCATAATCACTTTTTAAGTTATTTACTATTTTTATTCTTAGCTCGGGATTATCAGCAAGAAGAAGTATATGTTTGTGCCATGATTCAACCTCATCATCGATTATTGAGTTTGTATTGGTAAGGGGAAAACCTCTCGCGCCATTGGAAGTAGTTATAATTGGTTTAAAATATTTCAAATAATCTAAAACTTTCATTTCAAGACCTCCTTTAACACTTTGTTTTGGATTCAAAAATACATCGCATTCCTGCAGGTAAGTATCTATGTCATTCACCCAACCCGTTAACTGAACATTTTTTGGTAAAGATTCTTTTATAAACGCTTTTCCAACGGATCCGATTATTAAAAATTTTATCTCGCTACGTTTTACTTTAGATGCAATACCCATAATTTTTTTTGCTGCTTCAATATTAGGATCAAAAAATGCGCCTACAAATCCTACGACAAACCTGTTTTTATTCATCTCTGAGGTGTTATTAGGTTGTTTCATTTTCTGCATAGGATAGGGCAAAGGTACCCATACAACTATATTTTTTTGTTTAGTCTCCCGAAGTAAAATCTTTTGATCTTCTTTTGTCAAACAGCAAATAATATCATGCAATTTTATCATTTTTTTTTCTATCTTCTTAAATATCAGTAAGAATAGCTTACAATATAACTTATCTCCTGTTAATTGCCTAAAGAAGTCAAATTCAACATTATGTGCAAACATAATTTTTTTGCACTTTTGTGAAATAACGTTTACATCAACATACACATAATTATTTAATATAACGCAATTTTGATTATTGCACACATCTCGAAATATTTTTTTCGCATTCTGTCTAAATATTACATCTAATTTCTGAAGATAATATATAAAAATTCTAAAAAGCAAATTTAAAAACCATGTTAAGTATCTTTTTTCCCCTATTTTTTTATCCATGATGAAATCTTTTTTATTGCCTATGAATTTAAGTAACAGTGGAACGAAGCCGCGAAATTCAGTTAACGAAATAAATTTTACAAGATATCCTTTTTCTTCTAAATATTGTTTTTGCATTTGAATAAGCTTAGAACCTCCGTGTTTAGGATTAAGCAATTCATCAGAGCCATACGGAGAGATTATTATTACATTTTTAGTCTCTTTTTTGTTCATTTAGTTCACCTACACTCAATATTGTAATTAAATATCCTATCCCCGCCGGAACATATCTTGCAATTTGATATATAACGAACCCTACGGTTAAAATTGGGTGCTTAAAAAATTCTTCCCAGTTTCTTATATAGCTCAATCTTATCGGACTGAGTTGCTTTAAACCTCTTTCTGGATTCTTTTTCATAAATTTCCCAATAGTTTTTCCATAATAATAATGCTTCTTAACAATTTCCCTGAGAGTTTTTGGCTCACCGATATGGACTTCCTGAGATGTGATTCTCCCAACCTTAAAATCAGCCTTCAACAATCTGTTATGCAGATCGTAATCCTCTGAGGCAATTAAGTCTTCATCGAAGCCACCAACAGCATCAAAAACACTTTTCTTAAAAAACCTTGCAGCAACGTTTAGATCATCGTTTCTATAACAATCCCTCTCTAATTTTCGCACCCGTGACCAAAAGCTAATCGTTGGATCAGAAGTATTATGAACGCAAATAGCATCATAACCTTCACTCTCACATTTGCTAATCGCTTCTTCTACAATGCCTGATTCTAAAATAAAATCAGAATCCACCCTGTAAATATATCCTCCTTTAGCCTTCTTTGCACCGTAATTTATCTGTTCGGCTCTCTCTTTAGCATTAACGATATATACTTTAACTCCGAATCTCTTCGCAATCTCAATTGTTTTGTCTATGGAACCTTTGTCAACCACAATGACCTCTATATTTCTATAACTTTGCCTTTTAATGGATTGTAAGCACTTCTCTAAAGTCTCCCCCGAATTATAAGTTGGAATTATTATTGAAACCAACGGTTGTTCACTCATTGATTACACCTTCTATTACTTTCATAAATTCTTTAGCTGTTCTATCCCAAGAAAAGCTTTTACTCCACTCCAAAGCATTTTCAGTTAATTTTTGTCTTAGTTTTTCATCTTTGAAAAAAGTTATGATGGCTTCAGCTAATGCATCTGGATTATTTTCAGTCAATAATCCAGTCTCTTTATCTCTAATTGAATCTCTTAATCCATGAACATTGTATCCAATAGCAGGGGTTCCACAGGCATTTGCCTCTGTAACTACCAAACCCCATCCTTCCCTTACTGCGGGAACTAAAATAACATGCGCTTTGGACATAAGTTCTAATTTTTTCTCTTCGTTTACATATCCAAAGAAAGTGACGCTCAAATGTTTTGCAGCTTTTTTCAATTTTTCAAATTGTGCCCCCCTTCCTACAATCCAGAGTTTAGCGGTGGGTAATTCTTTTTTAATAAATCTAAACGCTTCAATTGCATGATCAGCGAGATTTGCCTTCTTTAATAATCCAATGAAAAGTAATGTTGGCTCCTTTTCTTTTTCTGGTATTTCATCCAAAGGCTTGAAATTGATCCCCTCTGGAACAATATAAATTTTCTTAAAACCTATTTCAAGCAAATCCTGTTTTGTAGAATTAGAGACTGTAATCGTAGGAACATCTACATAATTTTTTAGCCATTTTGGTTCCAGAATATAACAGCAAATATGACTTAAAGGGGGGGGCAATTCATAAAAGTATTTTTCTCGCGCCAATTCGTGAACTAAGAAAACAATGGGCTCCTTAACAAATTCTGGTGTTATAAATGGTCTATAAGTATATTCATCTATAACTATCCCATACTTGCCCTCAAGATGCTTTTTATAATATTTTTTTGCTAGCCAATAAACTGAGAACGTGTTTCCCAATCGTATTACTTCCACTCCATCAATATTCTCCCTTTTTTTGGCGTCTTCAAATCCAGCAGTAAGCAAAGTGACTTCATTGCCAGCAATAGACCAACGCTTTGCAACTTCATGAGTGAAAATTTCTGCACCGCCGGCATTAGGATTTTTTACATCCCGTAAATTGAGTATTAGAACCCTCATATATTTCGTTCTTCCACAATCTCAGTTGTATTGTCGGTAGAGCCAGAATCCACCACTATAATTCATACTTATCTTTAGGATAGTCCAACTCAAACAAATTTTTAATCCGCTTCTCGATTACTTTCTCTTCGTTGTATGTTGGCACTACGATTGATACAAACGGCTGATAAGAATAATCTTTGTTTTTTAGTCGTGCCCGTATTGCGACCACAGCCATTAACGAGGGATAGCCCACGAACTGCCAAATAATGGCAAAAGAAATGAGGTAAAGCAAGATAACGGTTATGTTCATGGTATCATCCCTCATTATGCCCTATCAACCAACATTCGTCATAGAAGCTCCTTAAACTCCTCGATACTCATCTCTGCCTGTTTTAAAATTGCATCAGCCGCAACCTCGACCGGGACCTCGAGAGGAATCGGCTTTCCAAGAGCTCTTAACGCCTCGATATACCCTGCAATAGCCTCCCTGGCGTTAGCTATTGCATCATCCCATGTATCCCCCTGAGTGATGCACCCTGGAAGGGAAGGCACCGTAACGGTATAACTACCCTCCTCGTTCTTCTCAATGAGAATCGTAAACTTCAACTCTATTGGCTTTCCCATCTGTCTCCACCTCTTGATTTATTATATTTTCACTTTATAAATACCTTGTTACGCTATCCCAATGTGGCTCTCTTATGTTGTAAGCAATAGTCTAACATAACCAACAACATATCGGTTGTTACTGTCACTTTCTCCGCAATTGATGCGGTCTGTTGTCCAGCCGAAGCGCTGGACGTTTTATGCAAACTTTCCTGAGGTTTCTGAAGCATTTTTGGTCCAGCTTTTTCTAAAAGTTTGATATGCGATTTCTTCAAATCCACAATAGAAGTGATCAGGATTTTCAATTTCAATTCCATCCCACCCGGTGCAAGCACTCCTACAATTCTCTCTCCAGCCGTTCCATCACTGGTTTGCGAAATGCGCGGCTAAATGGAAGACGTAATCGGGCTTTACAAATACAATGTTCTTCGCTTTCGGGATATTCCACTCGTATGCACCGGATAAATCTCCAGGATTATCACCCTTGCGCCTGACTCCGCCAACTTCCTGCACAGATTCGTGCCTATGCACCCTGCGCCGCCAGTTACCAATGCCACTCTCCCTTCATATTCGTTCTCTATACTCATTTTTATTGCCCACCTCCCTTTGCCTTCGTTTCTTTATTTCTTTGGTAAAGGTTTCTTTGAGCAAAGTTTCTTTCCCACAAAGCAGCAAAGCGTTTTTTTTTGTGTATGCGATTTTCCATATTACTCCCCTCGTAGAAACATCATGAACTTGTATATTTCCTTTCTATCCCCAAATGCTACTAATAGAACCTCTTTCTCCTCTTCGTCTACCCTATCTACCCTATATACAAGTCTGTATTTCCCTTTCACCCTAACAGACCTATAAGGAGCGAGTCTATACTCCAATGGCTTTCCCGTGTATGGTATCTGTTGCAATTTCTCTTCCATTAACGCTTTGTCTTTCTTCTTTATTTTCTCTATCTGTTTCTCAAACGTTTGTGTATATTTCAGCCGATAACTCACTCCAAAAACAGCCTCCTCAGGTCATCTGTTGACTTTATCTCACGAACTTTCCCATCTTTGGCATCGCTTTCACTTTCACTTATCTGCTTCATCAAATTCTCGTCACTCAAGATTTCCACCGTCTCTACCAGCGATTCTACTTCACTTATTAACACTTCAAAATCTTCCTTACTCATCACCACTTCCCCTTTTTCCTCTTTCAATTTTATGATATCTATCATTTTTCGCCCTTTACCTACCCCCTATTCACAATTTTAACTTTGTTTTTGATTGTTTGATTCCATCATCAAATTTTTTTCTCTGAGTATACTTTGTACTTTGAGTATAAGATTCTATC
>Ga0190354_1000187_pt1 | contig 10554 bp, 14 predicted proteins | sample 4872131213_MG_FD_163436 | JGI IMG/M metagenome (GOLD analysis project Ga0190354, IMG submission 163436) | Hydrothermal vent microbial mat bacterial communities from Southern Trench, Guaymas Basin, Mexico - 4872-13-12-13_MG | ecosystem: Environmental > Aquatic > Marine > Hydrothermal vents >...
CTGTTAAAATTACTTTGACGAAGTCCTATAATTAAGGTTGGGTATCCTTGACTAAAAGAAATTAGTCGTGATATAAAACAAGTAAATAAATATATAAAAACAAGGGCTGGATTTATGTTATTAACCAAAATGGATAAAAAAATTATTAATGGATTGCAAGGGGACTTACCTATAGAATCACGTCCTTTTGCTAGTATTGCCCAAAGATTAGGAATAAAGGAGGAAGAACTATTAAAACACATAAAAAATTTTATAGAAAATGGTATCATTAGGCGATTTGGAGCAACTATATTCCACCATCGCTCAGGTTTTGAGGCTAACGCTATGGTAGCTTGGAAGGTCCCTTCAGATAGATTAAAAGAAGTGGGGGAAATAATGGCTACTTTTCCTGAAGTTACCCATTGTTATGCTCGGATAACTCATTCAAATTGGCCTTATAATCTTTATGCTATGGTCCATGGGCGAACTGAAGAAGAATGTATTAATATCGTGAAAAAAATTGCTAGGGCTGTTAAAATAAAACATTACCAACTCTTGTTTACAGAAGATACATTCAAACGGACTTCTCCGCAGTATTTTTAAAAAATTGGGGAATGAAAAGGAGGAGAATAATGCCTGACCTTGCTCGTATTTTTAAAGACAAAAAATATATGTGGGATGGAGAAATCTACGATACAAAAGACACAGCAGAAGCCACTGCGCTTAAATACCAAGAGGATGGTTTTGAGACGGAAATTATTGAAGAAGAAGGTAAATATCTTATTTATAATCGACGTGAAGTAAAAGCAACAGAACAAAGTTCTACTCCTTCCTAAAAACAAATTTTGGGATTACCCATTACTGACCACAATGATACAAATTTTTACTGATATCCGTGAAAAACCTGCATCCTGAATTTTATAATGTCTAATTTATGGTAGTTTTACCAGGACTTTCCCAGAATTTTTAAAGGCTTTCTGAAAAGAAAGGATTATCTTCTATATCTTGCCAGGGTCTTTAATTTTTTATCTTTACTTTATTGCTTTGATAATACAGTTATTGCCCAGGTAACTCCTGGCCCTTCATAATCTTGAAGTACCTCTGCAGTAGCTTTGCAAGCATTTTGTCTTCCCAGTCGTGAGAAATGGGTAGGAATTATCCCTGCCTTATGCAAAGCAAGCAATAGCGCATTTTGTACTTTCACAGCGCTAGCCTTTTGCCCGTTTACCCACACACGCCATCCCTGTTCGTGTTTTTCATGAGATATTGTGATATGTTTCATCATAACAGGATTGATAAAATTAATATTAAATTGGTGATTGTCAAATTAAAGTTAGAAAGAAAATATGGTGCCCGGGGCGGGAATTGAACCCGCACGGGGACAAAGCCCCAAGGGATTTTAAGTCCCTTGCGTCTGCCTATTCCGCCACCCGGGCCTCCTTATCTCTCTTTATATAAAACTGTTTAATTCTTTTTGTCAACTGTTGGCAAAATAACTATAATTCAAGTTCAGCCATTACTGGAAAATGATCAGAGGGATAAACATCAAAAGGAGTTTGTTTTAGTATTTTAGCCTTTTTTATAATTACCTCTGAAGAAACCAAAATCCAATCTATTCTACCCCTCATTCCTCTACCAGTAAAACCATGAAAGGTATGTTCCTCTGGTAGTTCAAGCCATTTCCACACATCTATAAATTTTTCTGTCAAAACAGTGTAAATTGGGCTGGTAGAAGTGGTATTAAAATCACCAACCAAAATCATGGGATAGGATTTATGGTTAACTTTCTCAATTTCTCTCAACAATATAGTTGTCTGCTTCAATCTCACTTCTTCTGATGCTAGGTCTAAATGTGCGTTTATAAATAAAAATGGGGTGTTGGCCTTTTGGGCTATCACATAAGTAGTGCTCCTAGGAAATATACTTCCTGATACTTTGCTAAAAGGAATAACAGGAGTGGGTGATAACCAAAGAGTATTGCTTTCCCTTATATTTATATCTTCCCTCACCCAAACACAAGGAAACATCCTTTTTCTATTCCACTCAGGCGCAGATACATAATACTTATATTGAGGTAATAGGGTTTTAAGTTCATTTATTTGGTCTTCCCAACCCTCTTGACTACCAAAAATATCAGGGTTAACTTCTTTTATCAAAGTGGCTAAGGATTTTTTTCTAAAACACCATCGATTAGGGCCATCTTTAGGATTATCATAACGGATGTTAACACTCATTACTCTTAAAGGGGTCATATTTCATTTAAACCCAAAATTCTTTTTTTATCAAGGATGGTTAAATTCCTCGAATTGCTTATTTACACCAGAAGAGTTTTACTTTATATATTAAAAAGAAATTTTTTAAGTGAGGCAAAAATGCTTTACATACAAAACTTACATGTAGAGGTAGAAGGCAAAGAGGTCATTCATGGTCTCAACCTGGAAATAAGGCCTAGTGAAGTGCATTGTCTTCTAGGTCCTAATGGGTCTGGAAAGACTACGCTACTTATGACTATTATGGGATTCTCTGGTTACCAGGTAACCAAGGGTAATATATTTTTTAAAGGCACAGATATTACCAAATTATCTGTTGATGAGCGAGTTAAAATGGGCATAGGTATTTCTTTCCAACGCCCTCCTAGTATTCCTGGAGTAAAGTTATTGCAGTTGGTTGAACTGTGTAAACGATTTAAAAAAGATGTTATGAGTATGGCCCAGGAGTTGAATTTAGTAGATTTCTTGGAGAGAGATATTAATGTAGGTTTCTCTGGAGGCGAAATTAAACGTTCGGAATTACTTCAATTATGGGCTCAGAATCCTGATTTGGTCTTACTGGATGAGCCAGAATCAGGTGTGGATGTGGAAAATATTATTCTTATTGGCCGTATCATAAATAAAATTTTAGAGCGAAATGAACTAGGAATACCCTTAGGAGAAACCAGGGCAGAAATTAAGAAAAAAAGGCGTAAATCAGGTTTGGTGATCACCCATACGGGCACAATTTTAAATTATGTCCATGCAGACAAAGGGCATGTTTTGGTGGAGGGACGATTGGCTTGCAGTGGGAATCCCTATGAGATATTTCGCTATATCAGGGAAAAGGGATATGAAGAATGTGTAAAGTGTGCTTGGCAGGCAAGGAGATGATATGACTAATAAATTGAGGGAAATTAATGAGCGGGCTAAAAAGGCTTTAAGAAAAAAGGCTATTTATGGACCAGATATAGACATCAAAAAATTTCACCAAAAAGCCGAAAAACCACAGATTGACATAAATCATCTTCCTGAAGAAGAACAAAAAAGAATGTTAGAATCTGGTATTGACCCCACTGCCAAAGAAAGAAGCGGCTCTTTTATTCAAATTGACCATACGGTAACTCATTACCAAGTAGTCCAAGAAGGTATAGAAATCATGAGCACTGATGAGGCCTTAACTAAATATGACTGGATGGTGGATTACTGGTGGAAGGCCTTGCCCGTAGATACTGATAAATACACCGCCCATATAGAATTGCATCAAAATCATGGATATTTTATTAGGGTATTGCCAGGGGTAAAAACAGCCTTTCCTCTACAGGCTTGTTTATTTATGGCTCAAGAACATCTTAATCAAGCAGTGCATAATATTATTATCTGTGAAGAGGGTTCAGAATTGAGTGTCATTACCGGTTGTGCCACTTCCCATAAAGTAAGGACAGGACTTCATATTGGTGCATCTGAATTTTTTATTAAAAAAGGTGCTATTTGTAATTTTACTATGATTCACAATTGGGCTGAAGAAATGGCGGTTAGGCCGCGCACTGGTATCATCGTGGAAGAAGGAGGGGCATTTGTATCTAATTATATTTGTTTGAAAAGAGTGGCTGATTTGCAAACGTTTCCCACCGCATATTTACATAAAGATGCAGTAGCTGAATTTAATACTATTTTAGTGGCACCGCCAGGGTCTTACCTTGATACTGGTGCTAGGGTGTTCCTACAAGGAGAAAATAGCCGCGCAGAGGTGGTTTCTAGAAGCATAACTATTGGGGGAACTATTATTGCTAGAGGACATCTCATTGGTCAAACTCCTAATATTAAAGCCCACTTAGAATGTAAAGGTCTCATTCTCTCTGAAAAAGGAGTTATTCACGCCATTCCCGAACTAGAAGGGCGTGTTTCTGGAGTAGAAATGTCCCATGAGGCGGCTGTGGGGAAAATTGCGCAGGAGCAAATAGAATATCTAATGGCTCGAGGATTAAGCCAAAGCGAAGCTACTTCTCTTATTGTAAGGGGATTTTTGCGAGTGGATATAAAAGGTTTACCACCAGAATTAAAGGCTGAATTAGATAAGGCCATAGAGGCTACTGAAAAGGATATGATGTAGCTTGTTATGGAAGCAAAAAATATGTTATTGCGACAGATACCTTCTGTGGACCAGGTCTTGGGACAGGAATCCTTAAGGTCTATTCTAAACCATTATCCTCGACAGATGGTAGTAGATGCAGTAAGAAAAGTTTTAGATAGACAACGAAAACAAGTATTAAGAGGGGAATTAGTTACCATAAGTCACCAAGAAATCTTAAGTCAAATTACTGCTGAAGTTAAGAAAAAAGGAGAAAACCAACTTAAACCTGTTATCAACGCTACTGGAGTGGTAGTGCATACCAATCTGGGACGTTCTCTGTTAGCCCAAAAGGCCATTGAACATTTAGTAGAAGTTGCCCAGCACTATAATAATCTGGAATACGACTTAGAACAAGGTAAACGTGGTAGTCGTTATAGCCATGTTGAAACCTTGCTTTGCGAACTTACCGGAGCAGAAGCGTCTATGGTAGTAAATAACAATGCTGGTGCGGTGTTTTTGACCTTGAATACTTTAGCCTGTGGTAAAAAAGTAATTGTTTCTCGTGGAGAATTGATAGAAATAGGAGGTTCTTTTCGTATTCCTGATGTAATGGCTAGAAGTGGGGCCATTCTCACAGAGGTGGGCACCACTAATCGCACCCATATTTATGATTATGAACAAGCCATTGATGAACAAACTGCCCTTATTATGAAGGTGCATAAAAGTAATTATAAAATCATAGGATTCACTAAAGAGGTAGGATTAGAAGAATTGGTAACTTTAGGACAAAAACACAATTTGCCTGTAATTGAAGACTTAGGAAGCGGTAACTTTGTGGATTTAACTAAATATGGTTTAGAAAAAGAACCTCTGGTTCAGAAAAGCATAGCCGCTGGAGTAGATATAGTTAGTTTTAGCGGGGATAAACTTTTGGGTGGTCCCCAGGCTGGTATTATCTTGGGTAAAAGGAAATTTATTGAGCCTATTAAGAAAAATCCATTAAATCGGGCCTTAAGGATAGATAAACTTACCCTGGCAGGTCTAGAAAGCACCTTAAGACTTTATCAGGATGAAAAACAGGCCTTAAAAGAAATTCCTACTTTACGCCTTCTCACTTTTCCTCCAGCTTATTTAAGACGACAAGCATTCCGTTTAAAAAAACTCATCCAAAATAGTTTTGATGAAAAAATACTCAAGGTAGGGATTAAACGCAGTGTCTCTAAAGTAGGAGGAGGGGCTTTACCAGGGCAGGAATTACCCACTTTTGTAGTGGTTATCAAGCCTGCTCATATTTCTGTGTTAGAATTAGAACAAAGGTTACGAGTTGTTAGACCCCCTTTGGTGGCGCGTATAGAAGAAGACCTTCTATGTTTGGATGTGAGAACTATTCAAAATGATGAGCTAAAGCTTATTCCTCAAATAATTAAGCAGGCTTTAGATAAAGGTCATGATCAAGGAAATTGAAATCTACATAAAAAAGGCCTTAAAGGCACTTCCTAAATTTTTACGACATGATGCCATTGTGGCTGAAACTATAAAATGTGCCCTATTTCAATGGGTTTGGGAAAACAAATTGATCCCTGTCCCTAATTATAAGCCACCACATAGGTCGGAAGAACCTTTGGCCTTAGTAGCCTTAAATAACAAAGGAGAGATTGTTTATGGATTTGCGGTTGCCCCAGTAGTTACCTTGAGTGGTGTAAAGACCCTTAAAGCCATAGAGGCAAAGACTAAGTATTTCATCACTTTTTCGTCTCTAAAGAAAAAAGTAGAAGAGAGTAAGTTTTTCTTAGATGCAGAAGTAATTCACCTGCACATAGAGAATTAGACTTTTTGATATTCATCACACCATTTATGCAAGGGGCATTTGTTACACTGAGGTTTTCGTGCCTTACAGATACGGCGGCCATGCCAGGTTAATTGAAGGGAAAATTTAGTCCATTTTTCTTTAGGAATTAACTGCATCAAGTCTTTCTCTATCTTTAAAGCATCTTGATGCTTAGTAAGTCCTAATCGTTTTGCTACTCTCCTTACATGAGTATCCACTACAATTCCTGGTATATCAAATGCATTCCCCAAAACTACATTGGCCGTCTTTCTTCCTATACCAGGCAACTTGGTCAATATTTCTAAATTTGCAGGCACCTGACCATGGTATTTTTCTACCAACACCTGACAGCACTCTTTTATATGCTTAGCCTTATTTTTATAAAAGCCTGTGGGTTTAATATCTTCTTCCAGTGTTTTTAAATCAGCCGTAGCATAATCCTTGGCTGTAGGATATTTCTTAAATAGATAAGGAGTTATTTGGTTAACCCTTTCATCAGTGCATTGGGCAGAAAGAATAGTAGCTATAAGCAATTCTAAGGGATTGGTATAATTTAAGGCCACCCTTACATTAGGATAATGCTCATCCAGTATCTTAAGGATATTTTTAACCTTTTCTTTCACAGAATCATTTTTATCAAAAAGAAAGAGAGGTTGTCAATGATTCTAATTAAAAAAAGCCTGCCCAAAGGCAGGCTTTTTAGAGCTATGTTGAGCCTATAAACGAATAACCTTTGAGGCTTGCAATCCTTTTGGAGATTCTACTACTTCAAACTCAACTTCTTGTCCTTCTTTTAAAGTTTTATACCCTTCACCTTCAATAGCTGAAAAATGCACAAACACATCTGTTCCATCATCACGCTGGATAAAACCATAGCCCTTGTTGTCATTAAACCACTTCACCTTACCTTTAAACTTCATCTAATCCTCCTCCAAAATAAAATCCGCCACTTTCTAACTTGGCCTTTATTTTTCTAGCATCAGTTTTAGAACCTGTCAATAAATAAATTGTTTGGACATTCCACTTTTCTATTTTATCACTTCAAACTTGCAGACACCTTCACTCTTCTGAGAAAATTCCTCTACCTTCTTGAATAAAATCTGAGATAAATTTATTTTAAAAAGTTGTTTTTTTCTAACCTGCCAGTTTATATCCTCCTACCCCAGCAGACTTGCCTGCCCCTACAATCTTTCCTTCTTGCTCCAATTCTCTGATTAATTTCATCACTAGTTTTCTGTCTAACCCTGTCCCTTTCTTAATATCCGCCTGGGTAGCTACCCCTTTTCCGCTAACACCCTTCAAAAAATCTAAAATTTTTTGTTTTGCTTCTTCACTCATTTTCTGCTCCTTTCAAAAGTTTATTATACATATCTTACTTCCCTTTCAAAGTCAAGATTTTTTCATTTACATTCTTTGTCAGTAAATGATTTAAATACGTCATGCTTTTTTAAGAAGTTCTGAGATTAACTAAAGAAACAAAAAATACAACTACCCTTTTTAACTATCCTCCAATCATCACTGTATAAAGGAGACCAATCAAACTTAGAAAAATTTCTTAAAGTGTTTTGACTGTTTAGGATAGACTATTTTCCGCAAATAGGATTCTTTATTTGCTAGGCTGGCTATCACCCACATGTGTTTATTATAGATGTGGGCATCTGCTTGGGAAACAAAAAATATCTGATCACCCTCAACCCAATATTCTCCTTGTTTTCTTTTCAGAAAATCAACAAGATCACTAATCTCAGATATAAGTGCCCTCTTTATTTTAAAAAATTCCAACAAGCTTGGGAGAGTAGAGTTTTTCCACCTATAATAATCTTTCAATGCATATTTTCTGGAACTATCGGGGAGGTTTAGATCAGGTATCTCTTTACCTAATTTTTCGCAACGTTCTTTAAACAGGACTTCATACCTGTCAAGAATATGGCGTATTTCATTTAATTTCACCGGGGCGAGCATAATATCTACAGGGTCTGCTAGGGTTTGGGGGGCAAGTATAGACTCTATATCTTTTTGTTCAATTTCCTTATCCATTTTGGCAAAATCTTTTTGAAGTTGGATTAAATAACTGTTTATGTGTTTCAAAATTGGGCTCATTTGGCCATAGGTTTTATAATCAAATTCTTTTTGTTTTATTTTCTGATTCCTAACATAGTCATTAAATATAGAAAAAAGGGTTTTTGTAGTATTTTTAGTTACACAGGTTTCTCTTAGTATGGTTTGCTGACTCAATATAATTAAAACTATGATAGATAAACATAGGAACACCATAGTCTTCTTTTTTTTGAGAATAAATTCCCAAAAACCTGACTTTGTTTTTTTAGGATAGGGATCCAGAATATTTCCCTCTTTTTGTTTTATATTTGATAGGACTGCCTGAAAATCTGCAAATTCAGAAGCTTTCTGCCACATCAAGTCTTGGTCATTATAAAGGAGAGTATCTTCTTTGATTTGCCCTGACTCCACCAATTCAATAAATGAGATAATATCCTCAATTTTGCACTCTTTTCCTTCTTGATTGATAAATTTGGAAATCATAGCAAACACTACCCTTCAGTAGCTTGTCAAAATCCCCTCTTTTAGAAGCAATTTTTATGCCTAAAGGGACAAATGATAAGGAGTGAGGGAATCTAGTTTGGTTTTAGATATACTGGAGATTTTTAAAAATGGAAATTTAATTTAAAAAGAGCATTTTTGTTTTTTAAGTTACAATTTTGAAACTAAAAACTTCAAAATTATTTGCTAGGGGTTTGAGATTTTCGGCCGAAAATTCTGGCTACCCAGACACTAACTTCATAAAGTAAGATTAAAGGACCAGCCATCAGGAGTTGTGTTCCCACATCTGGAGGTGTAAGAAGGGCAGCTACCACAAAAACCAATACAATGGCATAACGCCTTTTTGAACTCAACATTTCTCCATTGACTACGCCCATTTTGGCTAAAAAGAAGGTAATCACTGGCATTTCAAATACTATCCCAAAGGCAAAAATTAGCTTTAAACTGAGGGAAAAATATTCACTCATCTTGGGCAGAAGTTTTAAATAGTCAGTAGAAAAACCAAGAAAGAATTTAAAGCCAAAGGGGAAAACGATGTAATAAGCAAAGGCTCCTCCTAAGATAAAGAAAAGGGTAGCAAAAATAACAAAAGGTATTACAAATTTTTTTTCATGTTCATATAATCCTGGTGCAATGAATTTCCATAATTGGTAAAATACTACTGGAGAGGCCAGAAAAAAACCAGCCAAAAGAGCGACTTTAAAATAGGTAAAAAAGGCTTCTGTAAGGGCAGTGAAAATCATGGGTTGATTGGCGGGTAAAATTTTGACTAGTGGTTGTGCTAAAAAGTAAAAAAGCTGTTTGGCAAAAAGAAAGGCAATAATTGCTCCTAATACTATAGCTACAACCGCATATATTAACCGCCGACGTAATTCTTCCAAATGAGTGGTAAATGGAAGTTTGCTTTCTTCACTCATTTTTGTATTCTTTTTCTTGTTTTTCAGGAGAGTCTTTCTGTTGCTTTTCAGGCGATTTTTCTTTTTTAGTTGGCTTTTGAGGCATTTCTGTTTTTACTTCATCCATTATCACTTCTCTTTCTATTTCCTTTAACTCACTTTCTAAATCAATGCTTTCCTTTACCTCTTGAGTTGCTTTCCGAAATTCCCTCATTCCTTTTCCTAATGCCCTTGCTATTTCTGGTAATCTCTTTGGTCCTAAGACAATGAGAGCAATAACTAAAATTATTAATAACTCTTGCATTCCAATACCAAACATTTTTGGGCCTCCATTTTTCTAGGGCATTTTTAACAAGAAATAACTTTAAAAACAAGAGAGTGCTTTGGACTTGGTCTTGACCACTTTCCTTGACTAATGGTATTTTAAAGTTGTGAAGACTTATAAAAAAGGGATTGGATACAAATATTTATCAGAAACCAAATATTTTCGTGACAGACCTTTTAAAGATGATATAGGGATGGTTGTTTCTCCTCCTTTGTATAAAGCTTATCCCCATGCACAAAAAATAATTCTACCTGCCCCAGATTTCCCTTCCTCTGATTTGTGGAAAGTCATTACCCGTCGGCGTAGTTATAGACATTTTACCCGAAATCCACTTACCTCAGAAGAATTGGCTATTTTACTCTGGGCAGGACAGGGTATTACTTCTCCTCAAGGATACCGCACTGCTCCTTCTGCTGGTGCCCTCTATCCTATAGAAACTTATTTAGTCATCAACCGTGTCCAGGGTATTCCAGCAGGTATTTATCATTTTAATGTAGCTAACTTTTTTCTGGAAGAACTGGTGAAAGGAGATTTTTCAGAAGTCCTTACTTCTGCTGCTCTAGGTCAAAGTGTAATGAAAAGGGCGGCAGTAGTGTTCGTCTGGACAGCAGTAATTTTACGCTGCATGGCCAAATATCGCAACC
>Ga0190354_1000190_pt1 | contig 10513 bp, 19 predicted proteins | sample 4872131213_MG_FD_163436 | JGI IMG/M metagenome (GOLD analysis project Ga0190354, IMG submission 163436) | Hydrothermal vent microbial mat bacterial communities from Southern Trench, Guaymas Basin, Mexico - 4872-13-12-13_MG | ecosystem: Environmental > Aquatic > Marine > Hydrothermal vents >...
CTGAGTGGGAGTCTGCACAAGAGAGAAGAGCCTTACGTAAGTTCTTAAGAGAAAACATTAAAGTCTCTAGAGAGACAAGAAGGACTAAAGGAGAGAAGTATGTAGTAGCTACTGCTCCTTGGACTATGGGAACACCTTGGAAAGATATAGACTTACCCTCTTCAGAAGTTAAGTCTCTAGGTGTAGAGGATTTGAGGTTAATCCCAGGAGTCACTCTCCAGAAGAAAGTTTATGGACTTACTAGAGGAAGAGAAAGAGAGGTTCTTAAGGGTGTTAAGTTCCTAGTCATCCTCGATGGGAGTGGAAGTATGATTTCTCAGAGAAATCTCTCTATAGGGAAGATTGCTAAGGCTCTCTCAATAGGGAAAGAGATCTATGAGTTCTGTAGGAAATTAGGATTCGACTACCATCTTGTTCTCTTCTCAGATTGTGGAGTGAGAGTACCTGATAAGAAACTTAAGGACTTCTGGAGAGACTCACAGGAGAGAGCAAGTTATGGTATTTGGAATGGAGGGACTAAGTTAAGAACTGCTCTAGAGGAGTTTTCTGACTCTGAGTACAAAGATGCTAATATCATAATTATTTCTGATATGGATATTGCAGACTTACAAGAAGCTAAGGATAAGATATCTGAAGTCTCTCAACTAACTAACTCCTTCAAGATAATCCTTATAGAGGAAGAGTCATTCCTAAGTCCTCATAGAGTTGAAAAGGCTAAGAAACTCTTCCCACCCGAGTGTGTCAAGATAATGACTATTCCTGTGTGATTCGAATGGGTAAGAGATTTAGTATGAAGACAGAGTACTGGGAGATAACTATAAAGGAAGGAACAGCTTCTAGACTAACTCTTGAGATGGTCTTTCTTGAGAAGACTATTCCACTAAGTGAGTTGAAGAAACTCTGGGATGCAATTAAGCTCTTGCTAGAGGCAACTGGTCGCTTAGAGTTCAATCCCTCTACGAGGTAACTTCCTTGTGTTCCTTCAGAATTAGATACTTTACACCACGATACAAGCAAGACCTCCTTAAGTTCTTCTCTTCTCTCTCTAAGGAGAGTAGGACTTTACTCTCAACTGATGGGATAGATCCATCTACTCTTTACTACTTCTTTAGGTTAGACTATAGAGAATGTATTCCTTTCTTAGTTTACGAGAGAGAAAAGATAGTAGCTGTTGCTAAGTTACATCTTAAGAGTGGTTACTTAAGTAGTGTAGCTGTATTAGATCCCTATCAGAGAAAAGGAATAGGAACTAGAATGATAAAGTGTCTCTTTGCTCTAGCTCTTATGAATGGAATAGATAGGATAACTACAGAGGTAAAGGAGGAGAATGTGAAAGCACTTTCATTCTTTAAGAAGTTAGGGTTTAAGGAAGTAGAGACTAAGTATGGGTTGGTCTCTCTGGTGAAAAGACTATGAGCTGGATAATTAATAAGTTCAGGAAGAGAAAGATTCCTCCTAACTGGGAACCTTGTGACATATGTGGAGAGTACTATCCTCCTGAAGAACTTCATACAGTGATTCTATACTTTTCCACTAAAGTCTATCTGAGGGTATGTGATAACTGTATAGAAAAACCTCCTTCACAATGGAGGATAAGGACATGGAAGAAAAGGAGAAAGAAGAAGGAAAGAGACTAGTTGCCTATATAGATGGAAGTTCAAAAGGACTTTATGGATATTGGATGGAAGGGAAGACTCATATAGTAAGAGATTGTCCCATGACTAATAATCAGGCAGAGTGGTTAGCACTCTATTATCTTCTCTTGGATCTTCCTTACTATTCTAAGTGTGATGTCTTCTCTGACTCTATGTTAGTAGTGAATCAGTTCAATGGAGACTATCAAGTAAGAGATGAGAACTTAAGAAAGATTTATGACTCATGCAAGACCTTAGTGACTCTTAAACATCTGAAGGTAAGACTTAATTGGGTTCCTAGAAGGGATAACGTCTTTGGTAAGATATTGGAGAAAGAGTTAGCTAAAGATAGATTTAGGAGATGGCAGTTAGGTGAAGGGAAGGAGAATGGATATGAAGAGAAATAAAGAGAAGCTTAAGGAACTTATTCACTATGGAGTTTATATTCCAAGATACTCCCTCATAGGTCTAAGTATAAAGTACAAGGGGAAGAGAATAGAACTAGATGAGACTACTGAACAAATGGCTATTCAATTCGTAAAGAAGTTCAATACAGACTACATTAAGGATGGTGAGTTTGTTAAGAACTTCCTTTCAGACTTCTGTAGGAAGTTAGGAGTAGAGGAGACTGAGAGGATAGAAGACTTTGACTGGAGTGAGATAGAGAATTACTTGGAGGAAGTTAAGAGGAAGAAAGAGGCTATGACTAAAGAAGAGAAGAAGATTGATAGAGAGTTCAGGAAGAAACTTAGAGAGAAGTTAAAAGAGAAGTACGGATATGCAATAGTTAATGGAGAGAAGGTCCCTATCATGAATTGGACTGTAGAACCTCCATCTATCTTCTTGAGTAAAGGGAAGAATCCACTAAGAGGACGTTGGAAAGAAGCTGTCACTAAGAAGGATATTACTCTTAACCTCTCTAAGATTCCAAAGGACTTAGAGGAAGGATGGAAGGAAATAGTGTGGAAGCCTAACTGTATGTGGATAGCTTCTTGGCGAGATCCTCTTAGTGGCAAGATGAAATATGTCTGGTTACATCCCTCTTCTTCACTAAGACAAGAGAGGGCAAAGAAAAAGTGGGATCAAGCTCTTGAACTTGATAAGTACTTAGAGAAACTAGAGAAGCACATCTTCAAGAACTTAAGGAGTAATGACTTGGAGAGAAGAAAGTTAGCTACTGTAGTTTACTTGATTAAGAAAATAGGAATTAGAGTAGGAGATGAGAAGATAGCAGGAGAACATGGGACAGTAGGATGTACTACTCTTAAAGAAGAGCACATTAGAATAGACTTTGATAACCAAAAGCTAATCCTTGACTTCACGGGGAAAGATTGGGTTCATTGGTATAGGGAAGTAGAAGTTGAATACACAGATGTCTTAAGGAACTTAAAGGAATTCATAGAACTAGCTAAAGGAGACTTTATCTTCAAAGGAATAGACTCTGATAAGGTAGCTAAGTTCTTAAGAGAAGTAGTCCCTGGTATCTCAGCTAAGACCTTTAGAACTTACTTAGCTGGTAAGACTTTTGAGAGAGCACAGAAGACCTATGAGAAACTCTTCCCACAGAAGAAAGAGTATGTACACAAATACAGATTCAGATTGATCAATAAAGAAGTAGCTGTTAAACTTAATCATAAGAAGAAACTCCCTAAGAACTTTGAGGAGAGACTGAGAAAGAAGGAAGAGAGAATAAAGAAGTATGAGGAGAAGTTGAAGGAACTACATCTGAAGATGAAAGAAGCTAAGACTGAGAAGAAGAGAGAACGACTGAGAGAAAGAATAAGAAAGACTACTGAGAAGTTAGAGAAGTATAAGTTCGACTATGAAGTAACTAAAGAGACTGCTGAGTGGAACTTGAATACCTCTCTAAATAGTTACATAGACCCCAGAAGAGTAGTAGCCTATGCTAAGAAACACAACATAGATATTTCTCTCCTCTACTCCAAGTCTTTAAGAGAGAAGTTTAGTTGGGCTATAAATGACCTTAGTAATCAATAAGATCTCAGATCTTGAGGAGTTAGAATATAGAGTTTACCTCTATGATGAGGAGAAGTTAATTTGGACTAATGAACCCTTGAGAAGAGTGATAGAGATTCTTAGTGGAAAGAAAGTAGAATTCTCTAAGGAAGTTGACCTTCAGGAAAGAGTTGTTCGTTTCAAGTTTAAGTCTGGATTTGAAGTTAGGGTCTCAAAAGTAAGGATAGATGTCTTCAAGGACAATATGAGAATGTATTCTCGTTATTATGATCTTTCTCATCATCTTAGTCTTTCTCCTAGTGATATTTTAGAGATCAACTGGAGGTTAGAAATAGAATGAAGAAATGCCCAGTATGTGGAAAGTCTATTCAAGAGTGGGAGACTCTTTGTTCAGATTGTTGGAGACTCTTAGAACTTCTTAAGAAGCATTCTAAGAAAGAAGAGCTAATAGCTGAGAAGTTGAAAGGAAGAGCTAAGGCATACCTAACTGACCTCTTGAGAGAAATCTGCAAACATTGTCCTCATAAGGATAAGGATCTTAAAGAAGATCTCTGTAAATCTTGTCCTTTCTACCAGAAAGAGAGACTAATACGGGTGTTCCTAGGTTGAGAGTAGAAGAAACTAAAACGAGGTCTTTAAGTTTTTATTCTAGTTCTATATTAGTGAGAGATCTGGAATGAAATTGAGTATGGAAGAGAAATGGGAAGGAGGTGATTAGAGTCAATGCCAACTCATGGAAGTTTAGCTAAAGCAGGTAAAGTAAGAGAAAGAAGTCCACGTCAATGGGCTAACCAGACTAGAAAGTCTAAATCAGGTGCTCCTCTTAAGCACTTAAGACCTCACCCATCCCCAAGAATAGCTAATAGGAAGAAGTTCAAGAAGAGAGTAAGACTTGGACTTAGAAGTGGTCAGAGATGGATAAAGAGAAGAAGGTAGAGTCGATTCTTAAGCGATATCAGGATTGGAAGAAGGTTACAACGGGGAAGACTCATTACTGTGTAATCTGTGGGAAGAGAATTGTGAAAGGAAGAGAAGCCTATCTTCATTCGAAGGTAAGTTGGATTCTCTTCAACTTATTTGAGGACCTACACAAGAGTTACATTGGACTTTATTTCTGTTCACCAGACTGTGTCTTGAAGTGGAGGCAACTAAGCTGGATAGAGAGAGGCGAAAGAGAAGAGTTTGTTGCTGGTAAAATACTCTTAGAGAGATGGGACAATGGTGATCTTAAGATCCAAAGGACTAGTGATGTCGAGTCCATATTAAGAAAGTGCTTGAGGGAAAGGAATGAAGTCTGAAGAAGAGCTCTATAAGATGTCTTCTTATTATAAGAGATTTAAGAGACCAATGACCTGTCCTTACTGTGGATCTGAAATGATCTTCCATCACCAGACATTCTATGAAGGAAGTATACAAGAGTGGATATGTCCAATTTGTGGACTGATAATGGATGATTCCTCAAACATCTCAAAAGAGCGATTAAGAGAGGCAAGGAGAAGTTGGAGAAAATATCTCAAGAGGATGCTAGTAAAGACGAGGGAAGAACTAGAGAGGATAGAGAAGGCTTATTCATCTTACGGTAAGTTTATGAGTCCTGAAGAAAAGAGAGAGATCTTAGGTGAGTTACTTGAAGAGAGCAACGAAGGAACGACTTAAGAAGAAAATAGAGGAGCTTTACCTAGAGAAGAAAAAGGATATAGAGGAGATTGCAAAAGAGGTTGACTTGCCTACTGAAGTTGTTGAGAGTCTGATTAAGTTCTTTAGACTTCACAAGAGTAAGGAAATTGTTGAAAAGACAGAGAAGATGAAGAAAGACCTCAAAAAGAGAAGGACTAAAGAAGAGTGTCTTAAGGAATTTAGGAAGTTGAAGAAAGAGTTAGGAAGAACTCCTATGCTCCTAGAGCTAGATAAGTTGGGAAAGCCAGGACTTAAGAGAGATATCCTTAGACACTGGGGTTGCTTCTCTGACTTTCTTAAGGAAGGTAGGTTTGGTAAACCTAAGCCAAAGAAAGGTACTAAGCATCCTGAGAACTTTAGAAGATTGGCTTCTGAAGCTGCTATTAACTACTATCAAAATGGTAAGTGGAGTAAGAGTGAGATTAAGGTAAAGAATATTCTTGATAAAATGGGACTAGTAGAAGAAATAGATTACTGGCATAACTTTAGACTTAAGTCTCCTCTAGGAGGAATATTTGAATTAGACTTCTACTTGCCTAAATGGAACTTAGTTATAGAATGTGACTCGTTCTGGCATGCTCTAGGGCAGAGTAAGGCTAAAGATAAATTAAGAGATGAATGGGTAAAGGAGAAACTCAACTGTAAGACTATTAGATTTGATAAGTTCAATCAGAAGGGATTAGCTAAGATAAGAAGAACTCTTAAGAAGGTTCTTATGGGAAAGGAGATAAAGGTCTCTGAGAAGAGTCTATCAAAGAGGGTAAGGGAGAATGAAGAAGAGAATAAGACCAACTAAATGTCCCTTCTGCTTTAAGCCCTCCTATAGATATCGTACATTTGGTGGTTTATTGCGTCATGTTATCTTTAATCACTTAAGAGATGAGAATAAGAACTGGACATTTACTGATGAAGCTAAGTATTTAGCTATTCATACTGAGAGTGGAGTTGAGTTAGTTGAGATCTCTGGTCAAAAGGAAGTAGAAGACTTCCTAGAAGACTATGTAGAGAACCGATTCAATCCCTCTAGGAAATCCTCAAGGTTATGGAAATATGTTAGTGAATAAGAGAGGGTGAAAGGAAATGGAGGAAGAGAGATTCTGGGAAGAACAAGAAGAGTTAGAGAGAAAGTACAAGGACATCCTTCTTGAGATCAATAAAGAGTTCAGAAGAGAACTAAGGAAGGTTGGAGTAAGGAAGAATGTTATTCCTACTAAGATTATTCTGCCTAAAGAATATATTTCACGTCTTAGTGAATATAGATTGTTTAATCAGACTTTCAAGAGGAAAGTGTTCTGGGTGTATAGGAAGAAGGACGATGAGAAAGAAGGAAAGTGGGTAAGGATAGAAGGATACCCTAACTTAGGTGGAGTACCAGTTGAAGAGGGAGAAAGAGTTAAAGTTCTAGTGAGAAGGATACCAAGAAGAAAGAGACGAAAGAAAAATGAATAGGATAGGAAGGGAAGTGTTAGAGGAAGACTACTTAAGAAGACTTGAGAAGTACTGTGATAAGAAGAAGGTCGAAGAGTCTTCCCTACACCCAGAGAAATATGATGTTCATACTCAAACCTGTTGGCTATGTTGGGTAAGGTTAACAGGGGAGTTTACTCTCCAGGAATGGAGGAAGTTCCCTTACTATGCAAGAAGAGTATCTCATCCAAGGACTTGTCCTGTATGTGGATATACTAGATGGGATGGAGCAGTTTGGTATCCCTTTAGGTACTTAGTCTTGAGGAGGATAGGGATAGTTGGTAATCCGAGTCTCAACTGTTCTAAGAAAGAGAAAGCATAGGAATCAAGAGCAACTAGAGAAGGTCCTTAAGAAAGATAAAGTCCATGTCTATATAGCAGGACCTATTTCATTTGCAGAAGAAAGACAAGCTTATAGAGAGGCTATTGCTGAGGGACTAAAGAAGATATCAGATAAGTTTGTTATACACGACCCCTGGGAAAGAGAGAAACTTAAGTTTGGTGATCCATCTTTCAATAAGCTTAGTGGTGAAGAAAAGAGAGCTATGGCAGAGTCAATAGTCACAGATGACTTAAGAGATATTTATCACTGTGACTTGCTTATTGCTTACATGTTTAGATTAGGTGCAGGAACTTCAATGGAGATTTTCTGGGCTAATAGGATCTTAAGGAAGCCAGTTATAATAATCTACACTAGGTCTGAAGAAAGAGGGAAAGTCCCATTGTGGTTATATGCTCACTCTAATATGATCTTTAGAACTAAGAGAGCTATGTTTGAATTTATTAAGAACTTACTTGAGGAGGATGAGGAAGATGATGAAGAAAGTGAGGAATGATGAATGGAGTTTGGATGAGGAAAAAGAGACTAGAAGTCTACTTGAAGACAAGATAGATCTAGAACTGTTGAAGAAAGGAGTTATTCTTCTCCATGGAGAACTAAATGAGAAACTTTGTAACTTAACTTGTAAGAAGTTGTTATATCTCGAAGCTAAAGGATTTAAGAAAATAAGAATAGTACTTAACTCACCTGGTGGAGAAGTTTATCATGCTCTATTAGTCTATAACACTATCAAAGAACTAGCCGACAAAGGACTAGAAGTAGAAATTGAGGCAAGAGGGCTAGTAGCTTCGGCAGCAATGCTAATCCTTCAGTCAGGAACTATCAGGAAGGGCAGTAAATACTCCAGATTCCTAATCCATGAAGTTTCTTCTTGGTCTTATGGAAAGGCATCTGAAATAGTTGATGAATCTAAAGAAGTAGTCAAAGTTAATGAGATGCTCTTGGAAATATTAGCGTCTAAGAGTAAGTTGACAAAGAAGAAAATAGCAAAGATGATTAAGAGGAAAGACTTCTGGTTTGGATCTGAAGAGGCCAAGAAATGGGGGTTTATCGACGAAATTGTTTAAGTCAAGTGAAGCGAAGTAAAGTATAGTTAAGTCAAGTGTAGTGTAGTTTAGAAAAAATTTATATCTCCTTCCGGTCCTCAAGGAAGTTGGTGAAAAAGAATGCCCTACATCAAACCTGAATTAAGGAAGCATTTGGCTAAGTGGCTTGATGGTCTAAACACAAGCTTAGTCGATTTAACTGATAAAGGGAAAAGAAATAATGGAATAGTAACTTATGTGATTTTTAAGATCTTAGTTGATGTTTATACAAACGGGAGATACGAGACACTAAGCAATGCTCTTAAAGTTCTTGAGTCTGCTAAATTAGAATTTTATAGGAAGTATCTTGGTCCTTATGAGGATAAGAAAGAAAAGAAGAATGGCCCTGTCTCAAGTATAATGTAGTTAAGTGGAGTTTAGTTAAGTTAAGTAAAGTTAAGTATAGTAAAGTAGAGAAAAGGAGGTGAGACTTTGGAAATCTTTCCTGGAATAACCCTGGACGATATGGAAGCTGAAATTCCTATTGTAAATCTTAAACCTAAAAGAGGATGTCCATATGGTGAAGTAATCTTTATGGGCGACTTCCACGTAGGCTGTGGATCTTTCTCAGAGAGGCAATATTTAGAATATGTTAAATGGATCAAAGAGAATCCGACTGTGAAAGTAGTTCTAATGGGCGACTATGTTGAAATGGGCTCTCTCTCAAGATATGGAGCTTCAGAGAAACAAATAGCTTCAATGCAATTGGAAGATATAATTAGACTTCTTAGACCAATCAAAGACAGAATAATAGTCTTGTTAGAAGGAAATCATGAAGAAAGATTCTGGAGAGCAACTAAAGGAGCCGAATGTTTAACTGAGGCTATAGCAGCTAAACTAGGTATTAAGCCTTTGATGCCTGGTCCTGAAAGAGGACAATTGTTTGTGGTAAAAATCAAGAAAGGTAACTTTGAGCAATTCTATCCAGTTTATGCAATTCATGGATACACTTCTGCAGTAATAAGGAAAGAAACACAGTTGAAGAAAATCTTTGAGAACTTAAGAGCCTCTCTAATTGCTCATGCTCATATACATCAGATTTTCAAAGACCATAAGACATTTTACGCTGTTAGGAAACTTAATGATAAGTTCTATCTTACTTGCCATGAACAGCATTGGTTGACTACGGGTTGCTTTGTAAAGAACTTAGGATATGCTGAGAAGAAGAGCTATCCAATAACTAAAATAGGTGCTCCTATAGTCCGATTCTATTATGACAAAGAAGGTATTGAAATTATAGATGATCCAAGAATCACTTATAACATTGGACTTAAATCTCCAAAGGGAGGACAAATAGGTCTCTTTCAATTGAGAAAACTACTAGGAATTGGAAACTTAACAGGTGATAAAAAACTAGCTGATATGTGGAACCAACTAAATGGTTATCGCCGTCTTTCTTTCGGTGGAACTTTTAGATCAACTGAGATCGATTCTTCAGTCTCACATCTTAAAGAGAAAGATGAGATTATTGGAACTCTTTAAGTTAAGTGGTGTCTAGTAAAGTCTAGTAAAGTGATGCAGAGTTGAGTTAAGTTTAGTCAAGTATAGGAGGTGAGAATTTGCACACATATGAAGTGAAAATAAAAGGAGAAACTCCTCTTCTACATCACAAGTTTAATGGGCAAGAAGAAGAAAAGAAGTTAAAGAAATTACCAGACAAAGAACAGGCAGAGGCTCATCTTTATAAGAACGCTGAAGGGAAAGCTTATGTGCCAGCTATTTGGATCTCTCAAGCTCTAAAGAATGCTTATATTGAAATGGCACCTAAAGGACAAAAGACTTCTTATGCTAGGTACATTTCAGCCAGACTCACAGTCTATCCCCTAGAGATAATACTACCTGTTCAGAAATATGTGATTGATAAGCGCTCAGCTCCTTCTCAAATAGGTAAGAAGGCTTGCAGAGACTTCTGTGTCAGACCAAGATTTGACGAATGGGATTTGACCTTTAAAGTGAGAACCACTTTAAGTCTCAGAGAATTTAAGAAGATTCTAGAGTTTGCAGGGACTGATCTTGGAATTGGATCTGGAAGGAAATTAGGATTTGGAAGGTTTTCAGTAGTTGAAGTTAAAGAAATCCAAGCATAATGTGTAGTGGAGTTTAGTAGAGCATAGTGGAGTTTAGTGAAGTAGAGTTAAATGAAAAGGTCTTTAAAATGGACTTGCCAGAATTGCTCTTAATCATTACCTCTACTAATCTTTTCTTTGCTTTGATTAGAACTTACATCAATTGGAGAACTTGAGTCAAGGGAATATCGGAGAAGTTGGAAGATGAGAAGGAAGGATGTAGCTAGAGATGTCTTAAGAGAATTAACTACTGCAGACTTAGGGAAC
>Ga0190354_1000192_pt1 | contig 10490 bp, 11 predicted proteins | sample 4872131213_MG_FD_163436 | JGI IMG/M metagenome (GOLD analysis project Ga0190354, IMG submission 163436) | Hydrothermal vent microbial mat bacterial communities from Southern Trench, Guaymas Basin, Mexico - 4872-13-12-13_MG | ecosystem: Environmental > Aquatic > Marine > Hydrothermal vents >...
TCACCAACCTATTTATAGCTTAGCAGATTGCTCCGTTAAGCCATCAAGACCAAGCCCTTTCAGGGTGGCTTTCGCCAGTCTTGATGGCACTCCGCAATCTGCTTTTTAAAAAGTATAGTTGGTTGAAAGGAAAAAAGTTTTTTCTTTCTCACCAACCTTCGATTTTTCAGGAGCACGCGGCGCAGCGCTGTCAAAGCCGTAAGCCCAAAGGGTGCGAAAACGAAAAACGGCGTGCTAAACTAGGGAACAGGTTGGTTAAAGGTAATGTGCATCTAACTTTTTCAACAGCCTGGTATGTTTTGTTGCAGTAGTTACCTTAAAGCTCACAGGCTGATTTGCTGAGCTTGCATGTAGTTTATCATTCTTTTGCGAATAAAGCGGCGCTGAAAAAATCGGCTAATTTAACTTCCTCAATGGCTTAAAAGTGAAACAATTTAGTAAGTTGTTATAAAATAAGTCTCAGGCATTATCCTGTTGACAGCATAAGTTAGTAGATTAGGCGATTTTTAATAGATATATGGATAACATTTTATTTGACAGATACCAGAATTTATATATAAAATGAGTTTGTAATAAAAACAGGAGGCAAGTATGAAAAGGATTTTTAGCCTTGGGGTTATCTTGCTTATCATATGCGGCCTCATCTGGGTAAGCTGTCAGAAAAAGGTAGAAAAAAAGGTAGTGAAAATTGGGGCAATATTACCGTTGACAGGAAAGTCTTCATTATTAGGAGAAATGGCAAAAAATGGATTAATTTTAGCAGCAAAAAAAACAAATGAAAAAGGTGGTATAAATGGCAAAAAAATTAAATTGATCATAGAAGATGGACAAGCAGATATAAAAATTTCTTTATCGGCTTTTAGAAAATTAGTAAAATTTGAAAATGTCAATTGCATTATCACCACACATAGTAGTGTGGGCCTCACTTTAGCCCCTATCGCAAATAAGGAAAAAATTATCCTTATTGTTCACGCTTCACATCCTAAGATTACTGGTAATAGTCACTATGTTTTTCGACATTCAAACGTCGCTGATCAAGAAGCAAAGATTATTACAGATTTTACATCAAACATACTTAATGGAAACAAAATTTCAATTGCTGCGATGAATGATGATTATGGTATGGTATTTAAAAATACACTAGAGGAATTGATCCCTTCTAAAGGGAAAAATTTTCGTATCGTTGCGAGTATAATTTATGAAAAAACAGAAACTGATTTTAAAACGGTAGCACAAAAGTTGATTTTACCAAATCCAGATGTAGTTGTTATTACTGGCTTAGGGAATGGTGTAGGTATTCTTATTAGGAGACTGAGGGAGTTTGGATATCAAGGAAATATTGTTATTACTCTTGCTGCAGTAGCAACTGGTGCTTTTCAAGGAACTGGAGAAAGTGCAAAAGGGGTATATTATGTTAATTTTGATATAGATAGCGAAGATCCACATTATAAAGAAGTGGCCAAAGAGTATAAGGAAATGTTTAATGCTGATTTTTCGGCTGCACCACTTATTTTTTATAATTCACTTATCTTAGTTGCAGAAGCTATACAAAAAGCAGGGACATCTCCTGATAAAATAGCAAATTATTTGGAAAATATACGATCTTTTAAAGGTATTGGTGAAAGAATGGATATTTTTAAAGAACATGATATTGTACCTAAATTAAAAGTTGAGAAAAAACAATAGATATGACATTTCAGGAATTATTAGATAAGTTTAACGGTTTTGTTAAAAAGAAAGGTTTTGTTAGCAAAGAGCCTATAGGACTTATTAGCCGTGCTTTTCCTAATGAATTTAATGTTAGTGCTGGACATGATTATGCCTTAGAAATCTTTAAAGCACCTAAACCAATTGAGTTCCCTATAAGCTATTCACTCATGGATACCTGTTTTCGCCGAATAGATATGGAACATGTAGGTTATTCTAATCGACATCTTTCACTATTTAATATCGCTCTATTTGCCTGCAGTGCGATTAAAGAAAAGATGGGTTCTTGTATCAATGAATTAATTTCTATCTATACTGAGTTTTTATGGGAAATTTTAGGATTTCCTAAAGAGAAACTAATGTTTACTGTATTTGATGGTGGTCAAGTATTAGATTTTTATTTAAAAAGAGAAAAATCTTTATTTGAGTCGTTAATTAAAAGCGGTGTTCCTAATACAAATATACTCCCTTTAAAAGGGAGAAGAAATTTCTTTTTGGCTCAGAATACGGAATGTTCTGGTCCAACTTGTGAGATTTATTTTGATAGAGGAGAGAAAGCTGGTAATTCAAGATTTATTGAAATAGGTTCAATAAATTTTTATAAATATCTCTTTAATAACAAAGACAAAAACTTGAATCTATCAGTAAATCAGATATTTGTATGTGCCATAGGCATTGAGCGAACATTAATGGTTTTGCAGAATAAATCTACTATTTTTGATATTGATATTATTGCCCCTTTGGTGGATATATTAAATAAAAATTTTACTCTATTTGAGTCTATAATTTTTAGTAATTCTATAAAAAGAATTATTGATGGAATAAGGTCAGCAGTATTCATATTATCTGAAGGGATAAAACCAGATAGCTCTTCTAGAGGGAGGATTTTAAGAAAAATAATTAAAGATATCAAAAATCAAATGAAATACCTACATCTTTTAACCCTTGATCCATTAAAGGATATTGAGAAAGAGGTTATTGAAATTTATAGTGATTTTTACCCTAAACTTAAACAAAATAGAGTAAATCTTGATAAGATGTTAAATTTTAAGGGAATATAACCATGAAGGGAAACCTGAGCAATAAAAAATTTAAGTTACTATTAAATTTTACTTTCTTTATTCAAAATCTTAAATTACCTTTTAGTTTTGATAAAAATAAATTTAATGCTTTTAAAGATAAAGCAAAAACTTATGGAATTGAAATGCATTTTAGTGAACACTGGGAAGAGCCACCTTCTATAAGGCGCTTCTTATGGGGATTCTTCCCTCACCTTCATTTTAAAAGAGAAATAAAAGAAAATAGAATTAAAAACTTGTTTGAAAATTCAGAAATTTCAATTGATGAGAGTTCATCTCTAAGTATCTCAACAGTTTGGGGTGGAGCCAGTATGGCTGTTCTTGAGATTAACGGAAGTCTTAAAAAAGAAATAAATGAATTTAAATTTGATTGGCTTGATAATTTTCAAGAGCCCGAAAAAGATAAAGCTCATAAAATAAATCAATGGTTTGTTGAGCAAATCAATCAGTATGTTAATATCTTAAAGGAAGTCTTACCTCAAATGGGATTAACAGCAAAAGATATAAAATGGCGTGAATGGAGTAACGGTAAAGAAGAGTATTTGATTGGTTATAATAAGAGTGAAAATTCTTACATAAGTATTTTGCCTGAAGGACAAAAATTCTTTTTTTATCAAGAGCCTTATATAGTGTTTTGGGTGCCGTTTGAAATAAAAGATATCGATGTCAATCTTAAAAAAATTGAGAATATTGAAAAGATTTCAACTAGCTTTTTTGGATGTTGTCCTGTCCATCACCTGAGCCGAAAGGTTTATTTGGGAGGAGAGAAAAAAGAAATAGAAAGAATACGGCAACAAACAGGTTTAGGAGAAATAATCATTCCGGAGAATATTCTAGCATATTTTGACCCTTCGAGGATGATTGTATTCTACGAACTTACCTTAGAAAGTAAAGAAAAGGAAGCAAGAGAGCTTGAAATTCATAGGGCATTATTTGCTGCAAGAACACGAATGCACTTTTGCATTTTATGGGAGGCTAGACTTCAAGCATTGAGTCAAAGAATTTATAATATTCTTAAAAGTCTTCCTGATAAAAGTAAAGCATTTAATGAATTAAAAAAGACATTAGAACAAATAAATGATCTTTCATTAGAAATATCTGCAAGTAGCTCAGAGCTTTTTAATTCCCTTATATGGAGATACGCGACATTTTTACCTTCAAGAATGGGACATTTATCTACAATTTACAATGCATTTGATAGCTTGTTAAGCACGTCTTTAAAAACGGAAGATATGCGAAACTATATAAATGAGTTACGTACACAATTAGAATTTGCGGCTAATTTCGCTCGGGAAAAAATAGCAGAGTTGTTTCCATTTCCAGAGCCACCAAAAGGGTAATAAGAGATGAAAAATATAGAAATAAGCTGGAAACATGGTTTAAATATAGAAACTCGGTGGTTATATAATTTGTCTTATCTCTTTTATACTAGATTTTCTGGTTATATCTTAAAGATATACGAACACGCAGAGCTTTCAAAAAAACTTTGGGAAAATCTTGAAAATAATTTACGAGGCCCTTCTTGTCCAAAACAAAAACAAAAATTAAAACAAATAAAACAAAAATGGATAGAGAAAGGATGTCTGGAAAATCTTCCCTGTGTATACTCTTCAAACCTACTAGATGAAGAAATAAGCTTAATGTCTCTTTTAGAGAGAGCTTCATTCCTTCACACAATATCACAGTTAAATCCTCCAAATATTAAGAATAGGCTATATCCCATCATTAGAAGATTTTATGATTATGTACTGAATCTAAGTGTTTGTATTTTAAAAAACTCATTGAAAAAAACTAAAGAAGGTTTGATTATTTTTTTAGATGTATATAGAACGACTCCTGCAACTATTCATGCAGAAAAATATCAACATTTACCAGAACATAATGTTATAATGCAACAAATATTTAGAGAGATAGCAAATATCATAAAATTATATGAAAATAATACTAAGTACTGGCTATTGGGGGGAGATTCTTTTATCTCTTTTTCTGTGCCAACTTGTACAAGGGAAGAGATAGTAGCTAGAAAAATATATCAAATTATCTTAGCAGTAAAACGTAAATTAAAAGAGATAAAAAGAGAGAAAAAAATACCTTTCCGAGGCGGTGCTCATTTTGGTAAACTTTTGCTAGCAGGAGAAAAAATCTATTTAAATTTGGACTATATAAAAGCAGTAAGAGCTCAAGAATATTGTAAAGAAGATGGAGAAATCTTAGTTACTGATATTATCAAGAAGAAAATAGAAAACATAGGTATAGAAGTGAAGTTTTCAATCCCAAAGGTTTGGATAGAAAAACATGTGTCAATTCAACCTCAAAAGGTCTCTATGCATTTTGATGTTGAAGAAGTTAGTTTGTATGTCATAAAGGAAGATGACTAAAAATTAAGGGAGAAGAAGTTGCTTGCCATACTTTTATATTAATTAAAATGAGCCCAGTATCTTACATTTTTATCATTTCAATCTTTCTGGCAATACTTCCTCTTTTACCGTTATTCTTTGCAAAAAGACGAAAGGATATTATACTCCATTTTATTTTAGCCAATTTATTATTTTTGACACCCTATGTCATTCAACTTTATTTTTTAGAATATAAAGGAATAGAAAAGTTAGCAAAAAAGATAATATTTGAAAGATCAATGCCATTTGAAAATGCTTTTTATGTAAATCAGGCAAAAAAGAGATTAAAAAAGTTAGAAAGAGAGTATGAAAAGCTTTTAACAGGTATAATTGAATTTGAAAATCTTGATAGGTGTCTTGGATTTTATATAAATCTTCTAGACCATGCCAAAGCTAAAGGGAATATCCTAAAGGCTACAACTATGGTTAATCCAAAAAGAGTATGGACAAAACAAGCAAGAGACGCTAATCGAAGATTCATCCAGCGAGGAGGTAAAATTGAAAGAATATTTTTGTGTAATCGAAGTGATTATCAAACTATTAAAGAGGAAATGGATAGGCATCGTAAAATGGGAGTAGATGTATCAATTTGCTACTTGGAAAATTTAAGCCCTGATTTGCATAGAGATTTTATTATTAATGAACAAGAAAATATTGCTATGGAATTCAGGGTATCTAAAGGGGTAACTTGGACCGGAAGATTGATTCAAAATCCTAGATATGTCAATGAACTAAGAGACATTTTTGAAATTATTAAGAAAAATTCTCAAAAATAAAAACATCTGGAACAGTACTAAAGATCAAAATAGGTTGATGGAATTTGATCTATAAAAGATAAGTCACCTCTTTATAATACATGTAAGTCTTCGTTTATTGACAAATTCTTTCTGTCCATTTATTCTAACTAGAGGAAGTGGTCATGTTGAAAGTAAACATTACTGAAGGAAAAAGGGATTTTACTAAAATTATTCAATCATTGGAAAAAAGAGGTAAGGAAATAATTGTCACCAAGCGAGGTGAACCTGTAGCAGTAATCATTTCTTATGAGCAATTTAAAAATCTAAAAAGACTTTCTGATTGGGTAAATATGGTCGAAATTGCCGAGAAGATGAAAAGAAAGGGTCTAAAGGCAAAAGACCTATATGAGGCATCCAGAAAGGAGCTTGAAGAGAGATGCAAATTGTTATAGATGCCAGTGCCTTGCTCAAGGCCTATTTCCCAGATGAAGAGGGATTTGAAAAGGCAAAGGAAGTTTTATTTTTTTATTCTTTAGGTAAATTAGACCTATTTGCACCTTCTCTTATACACTATGAAATTTCAAATGCTGTTTTTATAGGTTATAAAAGAAAAAGATTAAATTTTAATGAGGCAAAAGATATTCAACAAAAAATACTTAATCTGGACATTGAAAGATACGACCTGAATTTCTTTAAAGAAAAGCTGCTTGATGTATGTAAAAGATTTAATATTTCTGTCTATGATGCTTCATATTTGCTTTTAGCAGATAAATTAAAAATAAATCTGGTAACAGGTGATAAAAGATTCTTCAATGCTGTGAAGGCTGAATTTAAAAATGTTATCTGGATAGAGGATTTTAAATAGGTCTTTAAAATGACTTCTCAGATTTTCTTTAATGCCCTTATCTCTGCAAGCATTTATGCCTTAATTGCTCTAGGTTTTGTTGTAATTTATTCCACAGTACGTTTTTTCCACCTTGCTCATGGTGCTGTTTATACCATGGGAGCATATGGAGCATATACTGCAGTAAAATTATTGAGTAATTCAGGAAGTACAGGAATGCAGGCAGTACCATTATGGATTTATGCAGTAGCCACTATAGCAGCCATGGGCATTGCTTCTGCTACAGGCATATTGATTGACTTACTGGTATATAAGCCACTGCGCCGAACAAAAGCAACAAGTTTAATTCTTCTTCTTGCCTCATTTGGAGTATTTATCTTTTTAGAAAACCTGATTGCGCTTATTTATGGCAATCAGATTTTAAGTCTTAGAACAGGTCCAGTTAAGGAAGGTTATCATCTCTTTGGTGCTGTTATTACTCCGATTCAGATATTAATTATTCTTTCTGCCTTAATTATGTTTTTGTTTTTATTTGCTTTAACAAGACTTACCAAAATCGGTAAAGCCATGCGGGCAGTGGCTGATGATCCTGTTACAGCCAGTGTGGTGGGTATTAATCCAGAAAAAGTGATCTTTTTTGCCTTTGCCCTTGGTTCGGCCTTAGCAGGTCTTGCTGGAATGCTTGTGTCTTTAGAGACAAACCTTGAACCCACTATGGGCTTTGGTGCTTTATTAAAGGGGACGATTGCTGCCATTGTTGGAGGGATTGGTAGTCTTACCGGTGCATTGCTTGGAAGCATTTTTCTTGGGTTTACAGAGAATATTGCTGTCTGGTTTCTTCCTGCAGGATGGAAGGATGCTATTGCTTTTAGTGTATTCCTCATATTCCTTTTATTTAGGCCAGAAGGAATTTTAGGAAAGAAAGAAGAGGAAGCAGGCTGATGGATTATTTTATTCATGTGCTTGTTATTGTTGGTATCTATGCCATTTTAAGCATGAGCCTTGATATCATTGTTGGCTATACTGGTATCCCTGCTTTAGGACATGCTGCCTTTTCCCTTATAGGTGCTTATACTTCTGCCCTTTTATCCTTAAGGCTTGGCCTATCTCCATGGATAGGTATGTTTGCTGGTGCCTTTCTTGCCTCAATTGCTGGTGCAATTTTTACCTATCCTGCCATAAGACTAAAGGGTGATTATCTTGCCTTGGCAACATTTGGCCTGGGTATTATTGCCTATGTCATTGCCAAAAACTGGGTTTCTTTAACAAAAGGTCCAATGGGACTGCCTGGTATACCTGGATTCAGCCTGTTTGGGTATGAATTAAAAGAGGTATGGCAATATCTTTTACTTATTTTATTTTTTGTTGCTATTACTTATATTTTTTTATCTCTCCTTGTAAATCGTCCTTTTGGCAGAGTGCTTAAAGGAATAAGAGAAGATGAAATTGCCATCCAGGCACTTGGAAAGGACATTTCTATTTTTAAACTTAAAGTCTTTATGGTAGGGGCATTTTTTGCTGGTATAGCTGGTGCTTTGTATGCTCATTACATTACTTTTATTGATCCCTCTTCTTTCACTTTAATGGAATCCATCACTATCTTGGTCATGCTCATTTTTGGCGGCATGGGCACTTTAAAAGGAGCTTTGCTCGGAGCCTTTCTGCTGGTTGCTATTCCCGAGGCTTTGCGCTTTTTAGGACTTCCTTCTTCTGTTGCAGCTCAGCTAAGACAGATGCTTTATGGATTTATCCTTGTCATACTTATGCTTTACCGCCCGCAGGGTCTTATTGGTCAGTATAAGTGGAGATAAAAGAGGTGAAAATAATCCTTGAGATTAAAAATATTACCAAAACATTTGGTGGTGTAAGGGCATTAGATAATATCAGCCTATCCATTACCAAAGAGACTATCACTGCCATTATCGGACCAAATGGCTCTGGAAAGACTACCCTTTTTAATGTAATAAATGGTTTTTTAAAACCAGATAAAGGAAAGATAACATTTAAAGGAAAGGACATTACTTATCTTTCTCCCTCAAAGATTGCTCGCTATGGTATAGGCAGAACCTTTCAGTTAATAAGGGTTTTCCCTCAGATGATAGTTAGGGATAATTTATTGCTTGCCTTAGAAAATCCTTTAAGAGAAGGGCTTCTTTATGGTCTTAATCCTTTTATACGCTATGATCCTGGCCCACTTAAAGAAAAAGCAATGAATCTTCTTACCATGGTTGATCTGCAGGATATGGCAGAAGAGCTGCCTTGTAATCTATCTCATGGCCAGAGAAGACTCTTAGAAGTCATGCTGGCTATTAGTCTTGATCCTGATTTATATCTTTTTGATGAACCCACAGCTGGGGTATTCCAGGAGATAAAGGATAGAATTTTTGAATTATTTCGTCAGTTAAAAGGAAAAGGAAAAACAATAATCTTTATTGAACACAACATGGAAGTGGTTAAAGAAATTGCTGAAAAAGTCATTGTGCTTGATAAAGGGAGGGTAATTGCAGAAGGAGAGCCTGCTACCGTTTTAGAGATGTCCCAAGTAATGGAGGCATACTTTGGCGGAGAATTTACTTAGTGTTAAAAATTTATCTGCAGGATATAGAGATATAAAGATTATTGAAGAAGTCTCACTTTATGTAAATGAAGGAGAGATTGTTACCATTGTGGGACCAAATGGCTCTGGTAAGACCACTCTTTTACGAAGCATTGTCGGAGTAATAGAGGAGTTTAATGGAAAAATAATGGGAGGAGAAATATTATATAGTGGAAAAAGGATAAATGGCAAAAAATCATTTGAGCTTATCAAGCTTGGCATAGTTTTTGTGCCTGATAGTGGAAAGGTTTTTCCTTCAATGACTGTTCAAGAAAATTTAGAGATGGGTGGTTATATTTTAAATAATGAGAGTGTTTTAAAAGAAAGAATTAAAGATGTGCTTGAACTTTTTCCTATCTTAAAACCCCTTCTTTCAAGGAGGGCAGATTCACTTTCTGGTGGCGAAAGGCAGATGCTTTCTCTTGCCAGAGGTTTGCTTACAGATCCAAAACTCCTTATTCTTGATGAGCCATCCGCAGGGCTTTCACCTAATTATGTGAAAATCCTTTTTGCAAAATTGAGAGAGATAGCTAATAAAAGAAAGGGTGTAATGATTGTCGAACAGAATGCGAAAACCGCATTAAAATTTTCAGATAGAGGGTGTGTGTTGAAGAATGGAAAGGTAGCTATAGAGGGAGAAGCAAAGGAATTAATCGAAAGAGAAGATGTGTTTAAGTTATTATAATGCTTGTTTTTCTAGCTATATCTATACCGTGCGCGTGAAAAAAAATATGGTAGTGTCCCCAAATTTTGGACACTGTCAGTGTTAGGAGGTTGTTATAACGGCCCCCTAACTTGGATATTACCAATGTTAGGGTTAAACAATCTTTTATTCTCTGCCTTCTTAAGGCAGAAGTTGAAAGGCTCCAAAAGATTATAGGCAAGCAGGCCATATACAGATTGAGTATTAAAAAAACCAAAATGGGAATAAGATTGCCCGGACAGCGTTGGTGCAATGTGCATTAATTGCTGTACGCTACAACTCCTATTTATGCTCATTTTATTTAAACTGCACTTTGACAGCAAAACCTCTATTTTGGCTATATCCGAAAAACAAAATGCAGTAAAAATGGGCATAAATGAAAAACGAGATATCCGTTTTGTGAAAAATGTAGTGTCACGTGTAATATA
>Ga0190354_1000193_pt1 | contig 10487 bp, 18 predicted proteins | sample 4872131213_MG_FD_163436 | JGI IMG/M metagenome (GOLD analysis project Ga0190354, IMG submission 163436) | Hydrothermal vent microbial mat bacterial communities from Southern Trench, Guaymas Basin, Mexico - 4872-13-12-13_MG | ecosystem: Environmental > Aquatic > Marine > Hydrothermal vents >...
GTAGACGGGTGTGTAGAGGTATTAAATTACACTAACACAGTCTTGGCGTGTAACATAATTGTAACTTGAATCTGTCTGATATACACGATATAATCATGTACGGTACAGGTTGTATGTGCTTTATATGTGAGATTACTTTCACACGAAAGGAGTGTATAGGATGCCTACATTGGTGGATTATGAAGGTCTGAGAGAATTTCTCAAGGATACAAAAGCACCTGGTGCACTTTATAGAAGTAAAATATGGCTAAAAAGATACTCATACCGCGGTGCAATACGCTATGCACAGGAGATAATAGACTCTGTTGATCGGTGGTTGTATAACGTTGCTGATATGTACAACTTGGATATAACTGTACGTACTGATCTTGAGAATTATAAAATATTTGCATATTACAACGGTGTACTTGTCTTTGCTCTGGGTGTTTATCCTAAAACGCGCGTGATATACATAAAAAAGCTGGTGTATCCTTTATTTGTCGTTTGTCAGATATTTGGCGGTAAACAGGAAAGGCCTACCCCTTCGGCGACATCTGAAGAAAGGAGGTGAGAGGGCGTGAGCCCTTCTTCTTTTATGCTTGAGATTGCTGATGCTTTAATATGGCTTGCCATGAAAGACTATGATATTTTAGCGGTTTGTGCACATGCGGCTCTCGAGACAGGTTGGGGTCAATCAACGTTGTTTTTAGACGGTAAAAATCTATTTGGTATCAAAGGTGAAGGTATTGAGTTTAAAACGATTGAGTATATCGATGGTAAGCCTCAGGTGCTTATCGATAAGTTTAAAAAATATGATAGTTATGTCGATTGTGCAAAGGATTATGACAGAATTATCAGAGAGCATTACCCTATTACTTATAAGTTTAGAGATAAAGCAGCAGTGTACTTTTTAGCTCTTGCCAAAGAAGGCTGGGCTACTGATCCCATGTATTTTCAGAAGTTGCTTTGGGTATATGACTACTTGTTGAAGGGAGGGTCATAATTGCCTCGGATTTATGCGGGTTTGGTAAAGATAGATCTGTATTTGCCTCTAAAAACATATAACAAAATCGAGGAAATGCGACAGGAACTGGGCATGCCTCGATCGACGTTTGTTAGGTACTTAATAGAAACGTGCTTACAGGCTATCGAGAGAGGTGGTGGGCATGGATCAGGAGAAGAAAGCGTTTCTGGAAGTGGACAGAAAGAGAGCCATCAGGGAGATTGAGATGGCTTACAGGTCGTTGGATCGTGCTCTTGCACATCTCGTGTTTCTGAAGGAGGCGTATGAAACACAGGGACACAAAAAGCACGGTGAATACTTACAGAAAGTAGCTGAACTTATATATCACGTTGAACAATTGGTACTTGACTTTCGACGGTTCATGTAGGAGTGATTTCTATGAGAAAGCCTCCTGGTGAAATGACTCTCGCCCAACGGCTCGCTCAGCCTTTTCTACCCAAAGCGGTTATGCAAGGTTGGCGTAAGTGGTCTTTTTATAAGGAACTCAGAAGGCAAGGTCTTTCATACAGGATGATCGAGTACTCACGGGACTGGGATTACTGGAAGAAAGTACTAGAGGAGAGCCAGCGTATGAGGTATACACGGCGGGACGCTGTAATAAGTGAGGAAAGGTATGTACCAAACTACTGGAGGAAAAAGGGAGGATATCAAACGGTTTTTCGTGTGGATGTTTTTGATAGGCGTGCTGGACAGAAAAAAAGAGTATATGTGACAGTAGCCCATGAACACTATGAGTGGGGGAAACTTGTGCCTGATCGTGAACAAGTATATACGCGTGCGGAACTAGAGGGTAAGGTATATGAGATGATAGATCGGTGGGTACAATCTGCGGAATTGGAAGTAAGAGGTATAACACCCGTAATGGGATGGAAAAATGTGTCGGTGTTACAATAGCTTATGGGGGGATCTGTATGAGAAAACCCCATGTCCTTAAGGAGAATCGGAGATCGGTAGTACCATATTTTTACGTTGTGTTTGATACTGAAACCCTGCCTAAGGAGCATGAGTTAGGAGAAGAACACGTCTTCAGGTTAGCGGTCGCTTACTACTTTAATCGACGTCGAAAAGATTACCCGAAGCCTGCCGATATTCTATTCACCAGGGATCATACAAAGCTTTGGGAATGGATCGAGGGGCACGCTAAGAAGAATCAGCGGTTATACGTTTTCGCACATAATATCGATTATGACGTAACGGTGTCAAAGGGTATTTCATATCTAGAAAACGCGGGGTACGAGATTAAGAAATGGTTTGTGCAAGATCGGTGTTATTACATGACGTGGAAGAAGGATAATAAAACGATCATTCTTATCGATACTTTCTCAATGTTCCCTTTCTCACTCAAGAGGATCGGGGAATTTGCAGGTACACAGAAGGCTACTATGCCGTTGTGGGAGGAGTCTGATGAAAAATGGTTCTCATACTGTGAACAGGATGTAAGAGTTCTTTCTGCGGCCTTGCACAAGTACTTCACGTTTCTTCAAGAAAACGATCTTGGGAATTTCGCCCCCACCTTGCCTGGTCAGGCTTTCAATGCTTTTAGGCATCGTTTCATGAACACTGATATATACGTGCATGCATTACTCGAGGTATTGGATGCAGAAATACAGAGTTATTTTGGGGGTCGTTGTGAAGCGTGGTTCATAGGACAACTGAAAGAAAAAATGTACTATGTTGATGTAAATAGCATGTACCCTTATGTCATGCGAGAATACTATTATCCTGTCCGCTATCTCGGCGAGATATTGAATCCCTCTCTAGATGACCTGAGAAAACTCACACAAAAATACTGTATCATCGCTCATATCTATGTGAACACAAAGCTCCCTATTCTCCCTTATAGAAAAGAGAAAACGATCTTTCCCGTCGGTCGTTTCTCTGGATGGTACGCGACTCCCGAAGTCTCACTAGCACTAGAGAAAAACGCTGTGGAGAAATGTGATAAAGTCTATATCTACAAGAGGGAGAAAATATTTGTTGAGTATGTAGATTTCTTCTATAACTTGAAGAAAGAGTCTAAAAACTGTGGGGATAAGGCAACGTATATTATGTCGAAGCTTTTCCTAAACGGTCTCTATGGGAAATTTGGGCAACGGACGGCAAATATGGTGGAAGTGAGTGGAGAGGAGATAACCGAGGAAGAAGCACAGGAAACAATTATCAGCACCGCAGATGGAAAGATCGACTATGTACGATTTGCGGGGAAGGTGTACAGAAAAGAAAGAAGGGAGCCCTCGTACAATAGTTTCATAGCTATAGCATCTCATGTTACCAGTTACGCTCGGGTGCATTTATGGCGGTTGATCGAAACGGCGGGAATTGAGAATGTGTACTACATGGATACAGATAGTCTTTTCGTAAATCAAATGGGATATGAGAGGTTGAAAGACTGGATGCATGACACAAAACTTGGGTATCTAAAAAAAGAAAAAGAGGGAAAGGAGGTGAGGATTGTCGGAGCGAAGGCTTACCTTTGGGGGAAGGAAAGGAAGATAAAAGGTGTTCCTAAATCATCACGTCAAGTTAATTATAACACATATGAGTACGATCATTTCATGAAATTCAGAACTAAACTGAGAAAAGGACTACTTGACACTCAACTGGTTGTGAAAAGAACTCGTACACTTTCTGAGCAGTATGATAAAGGTATAGTAACCGAGAGCGGACGGGTCATTCCCTTATCATTGGAGGAATCCTTATAGCTCTCCCCTCTTCGATTTGCTTCATTATCTGTTTCTTTTTCTCTTCTGGTAGAAAGCGTAATACTCGATTTAGATATCTCTCCATGGCTTTTGAAAGTCTTTCCTTTTCTTCACCTGGTGTATAGGAAATTCTCGGCATAAAAACCCCTCCTTATCTTTATCTCAGTTCAGTTTATTCACGTCCTCTTTTGAAGCTCCCCATATCCGTAGTAGAATCTTTGCGTCATCTTTAGTATACCCGATCTCAAGTAATTTGTTGTATCCTTCTTCAAGGCTCAGTATCTTGTATCTTATAGCGTTTCTTATATCTTCCTTACTCAATTGTTTGAACGATTCTATTTTATCAGCTTCCCATGTTTCTATTATTTCTCCTGCCCAGGAAGCCTCAACACCGAGCCTTGCTAGCTCTTGCCGTGCTTCGTCCTTTGTGATAAGTCCTTTTAAATACCGTTTTTTAATTGTGTCTACCCGTTTCTCAAAATTCTCCATGAAGATTCGAGATTTTAGCAGTTCAAGCGAGTATTCCGCTGCTTCTTCCCCGTAGCCGATCTTTTTCATGAGATCAAGGTATTCATGGTCGTTGATCAAACCGTATTTATATAAAGACTCAACCGAAGATTTAGAAAGCCCTCTAAGGTCTTCTTCCTCGTATCTCTGTACCTCCCAGGCTACCCAGTCGGCCATCCGCTCGGCATCTTCTTTTGTGTATCCTAGGGCTATGTATATGGATGTAAGCTCCTCTTTTGTGAGAAAGCCCATCTCGTACATTCTTCTGGCGTCTACCCTTGTAATAACGTTGTAGGTTATCTTTTTCAGCATCTCTCTGTAGAATCTCGGTACTTCAACCTGTCTGAAGAATATATCCCAGTATTCATCCCAACGCCTTACTTCACTATCGTGTCGGCCTTCTACATACGCGTCAGCACGATACCTGTGAAAAGCCTCCGCCATCTGGGAGAACCCGATGGTGCTCCAATGGGCTCTCCAGTATCGCTTGGCATCTTCAGGAGGTACACCAAGCTTTGCGGCGTACTCGGCAAAGAGGGGAGGAAATTCCTCGTCTAAGCCCAGTTCTCGTGCTATATCATCCTCGAAAGCCTCTTTAGCCATCCACTGCAAGACATCGGAGAGAGAAGGTAAGAATCTATAAGAATCCACTATCACGTTGGCGTAATTCTCGGAAACACCGTAATCTTTTATATAATCGCGTATCGCGTTCCAGACATCGTCAATGTTGTTGGGGGTCGCGTGTCTGTAGAAGATTCCGCGGATAAGCTCGCTGATGGTTGGCCTGTTCCTGAGAGCCTCGTATATCCCTTCAGCGTAAACTTCAGGATATCCCCAATCCTTCATCAGATCTTTATACTGCTCTTCTGTGATCATTCCACGAGATCTGAGGTAGGCTAAGACGTCTAAAGGCATGAGGGACATCTGAAGTATTCTGTTGAAGAACTGGTTCCAGGCTTCCTGGATGGCGTTTGGAGTATTCAAACCACCGACCATTGAACCCGCAAAGATTCCACCGAGCCATTCGGCTATTCCGCCAAACATATTTTATTCACGCTCCCCGTCCTCTTGGAGGTTTGAAGGCTTCGGCTATCTCCTTATATTGTTTGATGGCTTCTAGGTATAAATCTTTGTATATTGCAAGTTGTTTCTTCAAATTCTCTCGTGCTTTCTCCTCGTCTATAGTAGTCGCAGCCTCGAAAAGATCTGCCCACATGTTCATTTGCATTGTGGTGTTGAATATATCTCTATTCAGGTAAGTATCGGCGACGGTCTCTGCATCGTAGAGATTCTCTAGAGCCTTATTCATTATGTCGTTCCATAATGCTTCCATATCTGCGAAAGACTCTGCAGCGTGATCTTCCAAGAGGTAATTTATGTCGGTTGTTATTCGTTTTGTCTGATCTATTTGCTTATCTATGCTCTCTTTTAGTTTACTAACAACTTTCGATTGGTTCTGTATAGTTTGATTTAGCTTTTCTTCCACGATGTCGTGCATCTCGTCTTTTACATTGTCTATTTTTTCGTCTAGATCGGGTAGTTTTTCTTCAATCAGATCATGTATTCTCTCGTCTATATCTTTTATCTTCTCTTTATTTTCCTCGACTTTATCCAGGACATCCTCCATCATTTTATTAAATTGCTGTGATAAATACTCTCCTACACTATCAGTTGCACCTGTTAAGTCTACAATTGTACGATCTACAAATGAAGCGACGGCTTGAAAAATGCCGATGATAGGTCCAAAAATAAGTTGAACCCAGGTTTCTTCTCTTGCCAGGCTCTCTTCTGCCTTCTTGAGTCCGTCCATTATAGCGTCCAGCCATCCCGAATATCTACCACCTGAATCTTCACGTACCTTTTGGTTTATCCACGACCAAACGGTACCCACGGTCAGCAGAAAAAGAATATCTACAAACATATTTTCTCTTCCTCCTCACGTGTTTTATCTGAACATTCTCTCATACATCTTTATCATCTTCTCCAGAGATTTTAGTGCTCGTTTAGAAAGGGGGCATTGAACCCCCTTTTTTTCTACACTCTTTATCTGCTTTTTTATTTTTTCGATATCTCTTTTTGCCTTATTGATCCAGTCAGCCATATATTCATCATCTCCTGTTCTTCTATTTTACATTAAAGGCTCTCTTTAGTGCTCTCAACCGTGTCTTGTACTCTCTGACTCTCTTCTCCAGCTCCTCGTCAGGCATTCCTGCCTCTCGGAGTACTTTTAGATACTCTTCTGCGGTCTTCAGGGCTTCTTCGGATTCTTTCAAACCCTTCACGATGTCTTCACTCGGCTTAAGAGGCATCATCATCCCTCCTCTTGAAACCATTTTCTATCTTTCTCTCAAGTACTTCTAACTTTCCCTTTATGTATGCTATTTGAACTCGGGATTCAACTATCAGCGGGATCAGAATTGCAAATATAGCTATGATACCCCAATTATCCATGTGATCATCCCTCCACTTTTGAATGTTTGAATATGCCAAGCACATTGTAGAAAGCAACGATAATGTCCACGGCAGCCTCGATGTATTTTCTGTATTTGGTCAGGTCTATATCAAAACATTTGAATAGATTTATTACTGCCTCTACAACCGCATTTCTTTTTTCCTCTCCTTCCTTGTAGGATTCTTCTGCCCATTTCACGAATTCTTTTATGACCTGTATGAGAACAACCAGGTAAGTAAGGAATTTCATGATATCACCCCTCATACAAAGTATCTACATTAATACCAAAATATCTCGTATAGACTCCTTCACCATATCCCGCTAAATATAAGATCCAGTCGTATCCTGTTTTTGTTACACCAAATCTGTTGGTAATATTACTCGGAGTGATAAGATCATTTACTGATGTTACACTCGACCCAAAAAACTGCTGAACAAGAGCATTTGTGAAGTCAATATCTTTTATTCCAACTATCCGTAAGTTGTCAATAAATATATTAGCTCTGGCCCCACCTGTTGCAGCATATTGTATTCGAATTCTCACTTTTAGATATGCAGCATCTGCGGGGATGTTTAACTCTTTATAAAATCTCTTATATTCTGAAGTTGCATTAATTATCATATTTTCTTGCCCAATATTATTATAACTCGAATCATAATATATTATATATAAATAGATTTTATAGCCTGACCCTGATGTATAAACTATTTTAAAATCACCACTGAATATTAGTGGAAATGTTGTATCTATTGCATGATAATCACTTGTTGTTAGATCACTGTAACCGTTATAATTAAAGTCGTATGCATATAGTTTCTGACAATATGTCCCTTGTGTAGCATCCTCAACCAATGAAGGTGTACATGATCCTGTCGAAAGATGTTCTGTTAAACTCCATCCATCTGCGACACCATCCGCATCACTATCTACCTCAAAATAACCTATAGATCCTAATAAACTATAAGCTTGATATGCTGATTTAAGTCTATCCTCAAAAGTTTTTCCGCGTAGATAATCAGCGTCCAGACCACTTCCTACACCATCGACTTCCTTGATCTTCTCCAATAGCTCAAGTGGAGTAAACCAGAAACCACCAGTGTTCGGCATATCCACCACTCCCATCATCAATACCATGCTACTATCTGTACTTCCGTGGATCCTCCAGCCTCGGTAAGTGTAAGCTTTACCTTTGTGGTGAGAAAATCGTACGAGTAGAAACCTGGATGGATTTTGATAGGATCACCGTACTCCTGGAATATTCCATAGGCAAACTGCAGGTACACATCTATATCGTATACATATATGTCTACACGTTTTATGTATTCCTCTCCCTCTATCTTGAGCTCTGTGGTACCTCCTTCAGAAAGAGTAGCTCTCTGTACAACGTATCTCTCAAAAGCTGGTGGATAGCTTATAACCTCTAACATACCATCTTTTCCAGCTTTTAGTAGGTGAAAATCTCGACCGTCATATCCTACAAGATATGAAAGTCTCCTCTCAAACTTGTTTCCTATATCAAACTGCCTGACCTCTGCAGGGTGAAGATCCAGCTCCAGGGGGTTAACATGCTGATTCCGTATTTCCTGCCTTTCCTCCTCTATGGGCATCATATCACTTCCTTATTCTCGTATTTCGTACTCTATTATGAAAGTTATATCAGACGGTGTAGAACCAGACACTACCCCCGCTATCAAGGATTGACCTTCTGGTATTTCGTGATCAAATTCAATGGCAGGGACATTCACATAGGCCTTGTTATCAAGAGACATCTGGAACATGTATATTGGAAATTCTGCTATCTTTTCTCTTTCAATGTACAAGCGTATCAGACAGTCCCCCTGTCTCGTTGATGTAGTTTCGTAGGGGTAGATTTTTAACACGCGTACAGGTTCTACGGTCGTGGATGTTATCAATGTCTCAAGAACTTCCTCGTTGGCTTCACCCGAGACAGTTACGGTTTTATAGTATCTAGACATCACTATCAACCTCCCGCCTTGACGGTTTCGATCAGGGCTATTACAAGATCACTTGGTGCTAGCTGTATAACGCTACCTGTTACCTGCTCGAGTACGATCCTCACATCCAGTTCTTCACCCTCTGCGAACACGAGGGGAGAGGGGAAAAGGAAAACTTCCCTCTTATCTCTAGAAGAACATGGAGAAATCTGACTCAAATATACACCATAATCTTTCGTATCAGATGGAGAGCTCGTACCGTAGAAAGGAATTCCTATTTTCTCTTCATCAAAGAGAACTTTTCTGTTGTAGATAAATTTTATAGCTTTCGTTCTTGTTACATGGGATGGCGACGGATGCACATCACACGCTGTCGCAGGTATCCCGATAATCCCATGCACGTGGATTTCTTTCCCAGCGGGAACGCTCTGAGCTGCAGGGAACGCGGGAAATTCGGAAGGTGTAAGTGTAGAATCTACGACACTTTCGATGTCTACACTGGAAGGATAGATATAGTGAACGAAATCATACTCCCCAGATTTCGAGCCTCCAGGCGTTGTGGGGTCGACATCCGCGGAATCGTATGTTTCATACACTACGAGAATATCAAAATTGGAACCGTTCTGTGTTCTGAATATGATCGTCTCTCCCTCTGCGACTTTGTAAGGTCGGAATATCTCTCTTTTCACCAGATAGTTGTATATATTAGCCTCCATGCTACTTTCTTCATTTGTGAATAAGTTATTTCCTATAGGATCCGCTCCAATGCTGAAGTACCCCATGAGTGTTTTACCTATGTATACAAGTAGGTAGTCATCTACAGCAGAAGGAACATGTATTTCTTTGATTACTATACCCTCTGCAAAGTTGGGGGTCAGCGAGTATTCATTTTTACCCGTTCCATGAAAAACCATATAGCCCTCTTTTAGAGCCATACTCTCACTCTCCTCTCACTATTTTTGAGATTATCTACCGCCGCCGCGGATGTAATGGAATTCTGCCATTCTTCTGATAAATGTGGTCATCCTGTTTATAGAATCCTCTAAGGTGATCTTAGGCATAGCCTCTATTTCGGGGAGTATTGTGTTCAGATGGCTTATAAGTTGATTTGCAAAGTCCTTCACAACCGCTTCTGCCGCTGTCGTGCCCTGTGCGATTCTGGGGACTCCCTTGTTTATCATGGCGTCTTTCCACTGCGCAAGCGTTACGGATCTCAAAGATGCTGCCCATCTGCCGCTATTTGCAGCCTCCTGAACTCCTGCTACCCATTTCTCCTGGGCAGCGGCCGCTTTTTCACAAGGATTCTCTGTAAGTGCTTCAACTCCTGCTCTGATTCTATCTACAGAAGCATCAAGTCTGGATTTCCAGAGATTATAAAATTGATCGGCATTCACCCTGACAGGCATTGTATACACCTCCTAGAAATTTTTATGATGATATCCTTCTTCATATGTATTATAATGTGTACTTTTTAAAAAGTCAACTTTCAGATGTACCCATATAGCCCATTATCTGACCATATACTGTATACATGTATGAATATGTATACCACAGTTGTATGCTGTCATCGACTATATACATGTCAAAACATACATGAATTTATGTATACACATACATACAAAATCGTATAAACATCCATACATTTTATTCAAAACATCGTGCACCCATACGCCTTACATACTCACCGCAAATGCTTTTTATACTCTGCACAAACGCCTATCATGTACATTCTTTATGCAAAATCTGCATATTTAATATGCAGCCTTTGCACAAATAATATGCAAAACCTGCACAAATAACATACAAAGCATGCATAGGCGACATGCAGGATATACATATGTAAACCATATATTGTGCATTTTATAAA
>Ga0190354_1000194_pt1 | contig 10482 bp, 16 predicted proteins | sample 4872131213_MG_FD_163436 | JGI IMG/M metagenome (GOLD analysis project Ga0190354, IMG submission 163436) | Hydrothermal vent microbial mat bacterial communities from Southern Trench, Guaymas Basin, Mexico - 4872-13-12-13_MG | ecosystem: Environmental > Aquatic > Marine > Hydrothermal vents >...
CCAAATGGTGGAACCCAGCCTTCTTTGACTGCTCTGCTTGACAACACGTAAGGTGTTTGGTCTTTTGGTTTGCCAAATAGGAACAAGTAAACAGCTCTTGCGCCCTCAGGCTTTTGTCTTTGTATCATTCTGTAAATCCAACGGCCTGTGTACTTCTTGCCATACAGGAAGAACTCTTTGAAGTATGGCTTCTGGGCACCATAATACTGTACTCCTTTATCTCGAATATAAAAGACTCCCCATTCAAACCTTGTCGACCCTGGCACGTCAGGATTGATCTCTCTAGGTGGAACAACACCTTCGTAAGTGAGCCATTCGTACGGCTCTGGCTTCTTTGGCGTCGCAAACATTCTCAGTGGTCCAGGTTCGTTGCTAATCTTCCAGTACTCGTCGTGCTTAGCCATTTCAGCAGCTTGTTTGAGAGTACGAATGTCTTCTTTGGCAATTCCAGCCTTCATGTGAGCAACAGTCATGCCATCGAGGAGACCACCCTTCTTAGTCCCACGTAGCCATCGATGGTCAAGATGGCAGCCTCTTCCCCTCCAGTGATCAACAAAGACGAAAGGATGAGGCTCGTCGTCCATGTATAGCGTTAGCAGGACGTCTTCTAGTTCGATTGGTAACAAGTACTCTTCCTGAAATTCAGACAGTGAGAAGACATACCTCAAGTATTCGTTGTCTACTTCCATAGTCCTATCTCCTCCATCTGCTTTCTTGCGTACGACAATTTCTCAGTCTTCTTTACCAATACACCAGCCTTATCAGCAATCATAATAGCTTCCTCTGCGTCGTCTGGAACGTTCTGCTCGGGTCTCCAACTGACAATATTAGGCACATACACAACAACTTGTCTCTCGTCAGTCTCAGGATCCCTGTAGTAGAACAACTCCTCGAAGTTGACTACGACTATGTCGCCAACTTTCAACTTCTTCTTCAAGTTGAGCGTCTTTCCAATATCCATGTATTCCTTGTCTCCAATTTTGACCTTCCTCGTCACTTTCCAACCAGCAGGAATGCGCAACCCAACACGGTAGCCATAGACTCCTGGTGTCTTCCTTGGTATCACTTTCAACACGATTGCGTGAATGTCTGCTGTCTTCTTATATTTAGCCCAAGTATAATTGCTACCATTCAAAGGATAGGGTGAGTTTGGAATTCTCTTTATGACACAACCCTCCGATGCTGTGTAGTTTGAGCATTTCTTGATGGCTTTCAACAATTCCTTCTTGTTCCTGCACAGAATGTATGGTGCCTTGTTGAAGTGAGTCTTGATCGATGGTGCATCACCTGTACTTTGTTTAATAGGCAACAAATTCAAGTACTTCTTCCTGATATCGATATCCTCTTTGTGTATGTCACCTGCTTGACAATTCAAGTCGTGCTTCTTCAAGTTTGGATCGTAGAAGTAGATGCAGTCGAATATGTTGTGAACAATGCCAGTATCGTCTGGTTTCTCCTTTCCAGCCATAACGCTTTGAATATACCCAGCAACTTCCTCTCTTGGTATGTATTCTCCATCTTCAGTCCATCTTTCCGTGTCAGACACGATTATGCATGAGTGGATCGGCCACTTCTTCATCTCTTCAACTGTTCCTGGAAGAGCCTTCGTGATGTCACGACCTGAAATGCCATAGATCCTGATCTCGTCTCCTTTCTTGCAAAGTTGCATCCAGTTGCCATCATACTTCTTCTCAGCATACACTGGATACTCGTCTTCTGCAAACAGATCGGCAACTGACTCTGCAGTGTATCGTTTGCCAGGCTCGTGTCCTATGACAGGCTTTGCTGGGAAGACAAACTGCAAAGCATCTTCGATCTTGTCTGTCTGTTTGGCTCTCAAAGCCATCCTCTGAGCTTCCTCTTCTGTTATAAGTCTAGCTGCAAACTCCTCCTCGTAGAACTCTTCAAGCTTGGCTATCAGGTCTTCCATCCTGACTACTTCTTTCCAGTGGCTAGGAACTGCTAGGAAATCGTAAGCTGGAATGTAGTCAGTGAAAGGTCCACCAACCACTCGATAGTTGAAGCTGAACCTCTTGGCGATCTCACCTGGAAATTGTCTGCCGATCCTGAACTCGATAGCTTTGTCGCGCTCAGGTATCCTCTCTGAATAGTTGATCAGCCAGTCAATGTCACCTTTTGTTCCACCTTCTTTGTCTCTTGTGACTGCTCCTCCAACAAGGAATATCGCTGGCCTCAAGAAGTAGAACGGCTTCAACTTCGGAATGATGTCTCTCCATGTCAGCTTCTTGTCGGAGACTTCGACACCAGATCCGTGAACTGGAGCTAATTCGTCCTCGTCGATAAAGTCCAGCTTGTGCTCAACAGGATGGTAGCCTCTGCGAATCAATTCACGTTGGATAACCTTATGAAACATTCTGATCTGTTCAGGCTTGAACTTGATGTTCTTACCTTCTTCGTATCGGTTCCACCAAGCATGAACTTTCGCATGCCAGTGCAGCAGAGCCTCGTCACTAAGCTCTCTGACATACTTTGTGAACTCCTTTTCGCTTATCGTTGCAAAGTCTGGCTGCTTCTCAAGCTTGGCAAGCTCGACTTCCTTAATCCACACTTGTGTCCCAGGTGCAGGTTCGAAACGCTTTGGCTCCTTGAAATTCTCGACAATCTCGAACTCCCAACAGTACACCTTGTCATTCCAGGACGGATACTTCTTAGCCCAAGCAGACCATTCCTCGTCTGAAATCTGGTGGCGATGCCTAAGCTTCTCTCTAACCTTGGAAGCTGTGAATGGGCCATGAACCTTCGTAATCTTCAAAATGCCATAAACTCTCTGGTCTTCCATGTAATAAACAGGCTTATTCATGTACTCTTCAGGTGGCTTCGTAGTCTTCACTATCAGATCTTTCTTGCCAGACCAAATCATCTCAGCATGAGGTGAAACCAGGTACAATCCTGGTAAGATCTCAAGCTTTAAGTCTTCATCACTGAACACTCTGCCATCTCTAGCCGCATGAACAGTGATGCCAAACTCCTTGGTTAAGTCAGCACAGATAGATTTCAAGTCAGCATCCATAACCCACTTCCCAAAGTGTGTGAATATTGCTTGTTTGACGCCAGCCTTCTTAAGCCATCCAAGTTGTGTTCGAATTGGAGCATGACCAATCAGGTGATCGTCTTCCTTGCGTATATTGCCAACTTTCAGGTAAGAGCCATCGCCGATGTAGAGGTCGACATCCTTCAAGTGGTCTATAATCATCGGATCATAAGCAATGTCACCCGAATAGAATATCGTCTTGCCTTCACAGTAGATTTTCATCGCAACAGCAGGCGCTCTTGTTGAATGCTCTATTGGATACACTTCAACTTTGAAAACATTGTCCAGTCTCAGAGGCCCTCTCAAGTTCCTCTGAAATGTCTCAACACCCTTCGGATCAAAACCCTTCTTCTTGCTCATTACAGCCAGCGACTTCGCCGACATATACACAGGTACGTCTGGATGTACGTTGAGAAGCCCAAATGCGTGGTCTGGATGTGCATGGCTGATGATGATCCAGTCAGGCTTGACGTGTAGCAGATCTTCCTCTGTCTTGTCTTCACCGAACTCAACAAGTAGCCTCTTCCCTTGACACTCTATGTAGAACGATGAGTATCTCTCGTGGCCAGGTGGATTCTCTTCAATTTCGCCTTTTGTTCCAAGGAATACTATCTTCACTGAACTCACCCTATCCCGAGTACTTCATGGAGTTTCTTCCAGACTTTAACTGCTTTACGAATGTCTCTCAACGCTTGGTCATAGTCAGCCGCTCTCTCGATTATTGTCATCCTGCCTGAGGGAACGTGATACATGTAGATCTTGTATTTCTTCAAGCCTGCAAGAAAACAGTAGATGTTACACTGGCAATGTGCCATGGCTTCGTAGAAGTCCCTGCTCTCCTCTGAGTAGTAAGTCTTCAAGTCTTCAATGACACCGTCCGTAATCCTGTCAGGTATGCCTGAAACGATGACATCGTCAATCATCTTGCTGAATGATCGCTTGTTTGTGAACCCCATCTCCAAGTGCAATCTCGTTCCCTCAGACATTCCTTTTGAATACGACCTGTACAACACTCTTGATGGATCAAATTTTATTGCGACTACTGTCGAGACGGACAATTTCAAATGTCGAGACTTTTTCTTTCTCATCACGTCACCTGCCTCTGCCCCTCACTGTGAGGAGTCTCGGGCACGTCAGGTCTCACCCTCCTTTTCTCAGTTGCTGTTATTTCTTTACTTGTTTCAGTATGACGATGAGAAGTTGGTCCTACAAGTTCCTTCATTTGTTCTTCGGTCAACGGAGGCAGACCAAACATCCTTCTCAGCTCAGTTGCTGTGAACAAACCTGTCTCTCTCAGGATAGCCACTGTTCGTGCCATTTCTCTTGGGAAGAAGATTAGCTGCACATCGTATGAGATCTTATCGTAGAGATGTTCGTATTTGTTGCCGTACTTAACGGTTAAGTGACGCTTAGCCAATTGGATGAACTTCTCGGCGATCCTCTCTGCAAGAAACTCGCTCTTCAAGAGCAAGTACGACTCAACAGCAATCTCGCTTGCGTAGGTGCCTTTTGCTCGTCCACTAACAGCAGACTCAGGTGCACCAACTGAGCTGTAAATAGCTTGGTTGATCTGTTCGATCAGCTCGTTTGGCTCAGTGTACTGCAACTTCGGCTCAATAACGTCGATCTTCACGTTGTCAAGCGTAACGTATCCTCGATCAACACGGCGTTCTTTGAGCTTATCAACATACGCCTTCAGGTAGTTCTCGGCCGCTTTCTGAGCATTCTTCAGCCTCTCTTCGTATGTATCGCCTGAGAACAACGATGGATCGAAAGGTGCCGATGGAAGCATATGGTGCTCTCTTGGAACATTTACTTCTCTCCAAAGCATGTCGTTAATAACAAGTGAAAACTTCCAGATGATGTAAGACGACAGTGCCTCAAGTGGAGGATCGTTGTAAATACCGAGTGTCAACCTGTTGTACATATCTCTGATCTTTTCTTGCTTGCCCCAATTGAAGTGTACTACTTGATCTCGTTTAAACCATTGTGTCTTTCCGTAGCGCCCTGTCTCATTTAACACGTACCAGTTTGGCTCTTGAATGGTCTGGTTAAACCTGGTCCACTGATCCTTGCTTTCGAGAATCGTCAACTGATCAATTGGAAGCCAGGTCAGTCTAGTTATGCCCTCGCCCTTCTTCACCTCAACAAGATAGACAGCATCACCATCCCTGATGATCTTTCTTGCTATGTCATAGATGTATGGTCTCAGGATCTTGTCAAGCTTCTTCAACTCCTCGATTACCTTTGCTTCGTCTTCGCTAACCGACGTTCCAACTTCAAGTGTGAACCCTTTCATGCATCGTTCGATGATCATAGCTGCTGTGCTTATGGCAGCTTGAAGTTGTGGATCGAGATCCTCAAGTGCTATGTAGAGTTGTTTCCCAACGTATTGGCGCTCGAAGAACTTCTTGAGTTTCTCGACTGCTCGTGTTACTGGTGTGCTAACAGGCTGCATGGCACCGATAGAAGTTGCTTCGCCCAGCTTTTGTCTCAGTATGACCCGTTTAAACCAGGCACTCAACGGCTACACCTCCTCGTGTCGATCACAACAATCTGTTCAGGTTTGACATCCGTCGTAGCAGGCTCATCCCATAAAACGTCCGCTATGTGAATCACTTTGCCATCTGTAGTAGAGACAACCAATCAAATCACCTCGACTAAAACTGGTCTGTTCGTAATTTGCTTCTCGTTGAGTAGCCAGACAGCATTTGCAAGAGCTGAACAAATGTCATCGTGTCCTCCTCTTGGGTGTGTAACCTTGTTGCCGTCAACAACCAGTGCTCTCACTTCCTTTATGAAAGGTTCGTAATTCAACAAATGCAACTTCCTTTGATAGAGGAGTTCTTTCACGCGGTCGTGGTCTGGTTTACGAACGATGTGATTGTAAACTGGGACGCCTTTTCGTCTAATGCGTTCTTGTGCCTCAGTGAAGTGCCAAGTATCGAAAACAACAGCCTCAACAGGCAGCGTATCGACAACCTTCAGGATGAAGTCACTAATCTCAATTGGATTCAACTCACCTTTGCCAAGCGGGCTGAACTGGAGCATCCCATCTATGTAGAGCTCGTCTCCATGTCGTCTTGCAAGCACCAAACCAAAGTTGTCGTGCTTCAAAGCAGGGTCGCCTGCTAGGACATAGGGCCCTTCACCATGAACTTCGAGTCCCTCTCTGAGCATCTGAAGCAGGTTTGGCCTGTTTTCGAATTGCAGGATGCTCTGGTCCCTGTAGTACACGTCAAGTGACGCGTAAGGCACGCAACCAAAGTCTCTCCAGAACGTCAGTGGATCTCGTAACTCGAGCTCTTTCAGGCTTTCCCTTGTAATGTTTGGGTTGACTTCCCAAGTCGGTGTGATCAAACACATCGCATCAGGCGAATCCTTCCACTGTTCGTAAAGTGTGAGTATGTTGTTTGACTGTGAGATTGATCCAAAGACGAAAACGTGGCCTTCCTTGCCGAAAGTCTCTGTGCTGTTTCGTAGAGTTGCAAACACGTTCCGTAAGCCAGCAGGTCCTGGTGTGTCTTTGAGTCCAGACACTTCGTCTAAACACGTTGCCTTTGACGTCCTCCCTGCTGCCGTGGCCGACTCAGTGGCCAGTGCTCTGACAATAACGTTTGGTCTAGCTCTGAACGTAATCGTCTCCGTCGTTATCCTTGGTCGAAAGCTCTGAAAGAACGGTGAGTTCAAGACGCTTGCCCTGAGCTGGTAGAACGCTGTGTCTTGAATTTGTTTCTCTGCAACCGCGACCATGGTTATGAAAAGCGGCGAGTCAGGTGCCAACCCAAGTATCTGTTCGTAATCCCTCGTCAACAGCTTGAACAGTTCGTAAGCAGCAAAACACCTGCCTAACATGAATGTCTTCCCTGAACGCATGCCAGAGACCCAGATTAGCATGCGCTTTCCACTTTTGTAAAACTTCCTGAAGATCTCGATTTGCTTAGGCCATGGTTTGAGCCCTAAGAAGTATGGATCCGTCAAGAAGTAGGCTGGATCCAAGTCAGCCCTCATGACCTTGTCTAAGTGTTCGTTGAGCGTGAGATCCATTACTTGTTCTCCTCGAGAAACTTGATCAGTTTCCTCTTACAGTCGTCACACAAATTCGTGAGTAGCCAAGTCTGCAACATGTTGTGGCTTTCAACGACGTTTTGTATCAGGATCGTGGGACTGTCGACTATTTGAGCTTGTAACTTCGCTAGGTCGTTTACCAAGTTCCTTAGCTCGCGGATCCAGTTTGGCCCATACCTTAAGCCTTCACCTGAGTGCGCATCCCTTAGGATCTTTTCAACAAGCTCCTTGACCTTCGACAATACTTCGCTGAGTAGCTGTATCTTCTCGTCCAGTGACTCCGCTGTCACTTTCGTCTGTTGGTCTGCTCGTCTTTTCAGGTATTTCCAAAGTTCATTGTACGAAACACCTAGTCGTACAGCCGCCTCCTTGATAGTCATTTTGCCAGAAGAAACGAGAGCCAGGACTTCCTGTTTTCTTGGGTGGCTGTCGATTTTGGTTGCCATGTCGAGAACTCCTCTAGAATTGAATTATCGTTCTCGATACTTAACTGTGGCCTGGCAGCGACAAGTGGACGACGAGGTTATTTGTGAGTGCCAATTTGTGGGAGAGTGCCAATAAAAGATATCAACAGTTTTGTTGGCAAGATTTTCGTGTAGAAAATGATTTTGTGAGGTGTAAAAGATTGGATATGAATAAAATTAAAAATGATAATAGATATCGGTGGATGCGTAAAAAGGTCAGAGATGTGATAGTTGGTGCAGATGTAAAGGAGCCGCCAGTTGAGGACAAAGTGAAGGTCAAGAGAGTACTGAGACTGATAGATTGGTATTTGGAGCGACTCTAGTCGCTCCAGATTTTTTTCTGGAAAATGATTTATTGAGGTGATTGGATTGGTGTTGAGAATTGTTTTAGAAAAGTTTGAAATAGATGGTAAAGAAGTTTTGATTTGTTATAATTGTAGATGGAAGAATGTCGAAGTGTATGTTGAGAGTTTGGGAGGATGGTATGATTGGATGAATGGATTGGAAGTGTGGTGGTTGAAGAGATTTGATATGGATGAAGGTAGAGTGGTGAGGTGAAATTGGATTTTTGTTTTTGTGAAAACAACGAAGGTAAGGAGTTATAAAATTATTTTGTGAGGTGATAAAGATGGAAGTGAAAGTTAAAGATAAGAGAGGGTTGGTTGAGATAAAGAATGGAGATGAGGTGATTTGGATAGATTTGGTGAGAAGGGAGGTGGTTATGGAAGTAGGGGAGGAGGAGATAGAAGGAGTGATTGTGAAGTTTGAGAAGTTATGGGAGGTTGGATGGAGGTATTGGTTAGGTTAGAAAAGATATTTTTTTATAAAATTATTTTGTGAGGTGTTAAAGTTGGATATGAATAAAATTAGAAGTGATAATAGGTATAGGTGGATGAGGAAAAGAATAAGAGATTGTATAGTTGGTGGTAGTGATGTAAAGGATGTGAGTGTAGAGGATAAGATTAAGGTGAAAAGAGTGTTAAGGTTGGTTGAGTGGTATTTGGAAAGATTGTAAAGTTATTTTTATAAAATAATTTTGTGAGGTGTTTAGTGTGATAGTTGTGTTGAGAGAGTTTAAAGGAAAGAAGTGGGTTGTAAAGTTTGTTAAGAGTGTGGAAGTAATAGTTGTGAATGGAGATAAAGATGTGAGTATTAAAGTGAATGGGAAGGAGTTGAAGTGTTAAAGAAGTTTGGAGTTAAGTTGAGTGAAGATTGGAATTTGTGGATAAGTGAAGAAGAAATGGTGTTGGAGAATGATAGTTTAGAAGTGGAGTATTGTTTTAGTGTTGAGGAGTTTATTGAAGTATTGAAAAAGAATTGTAAGAAGGTGGAAAAGTATTGATGTTTTTGAGAGGTAATGTGAATAAAGATGTGGAAATTGAGATGTGTAAGTATGGTATGAGTGTTAGAGGTAAGAATTTAAGTGTGAATATGTATGTGAAGAGTAGAGGAAAGTTGGTAGTGTGTTTGGTGAAGAAGGGAGAGGAGTTTGAGATTTGGTTTGAGAAAGGTGAGGTTTGTGTGTTTAATGGTGATGTGGAGTATAGGATGAGTTGGAAGAAGTTATGGAAGTTGTTTGAGGAGAATGGAAAAGTTGTGATGAGTTAAGTGGTATTTTTTTTTGTTAGGGTTGATAGGAGGTTAAGGGGTTAAGGTGGTTTGGTGTTTTATAAAATTATTTTGTGAGGTAAAAAGGAAATGTTGAAAAGAGTGTTGTTAGTCGAGACAGTCAGGGAATTGTGGAGACAAGGTTGGGCAGCAAATTTGGAAGAGTTAGCTGAGCTACTGGAGTGGCCTGTAGATTTAGTGTTGAATGTGGCTTTGTTGTGTCCAGAGTTGATTTTTAGCAGGTGATACAGGCAGACCAGATAAGTGTTATGTGGGTATAAACGAGGAGAGGGAGGATTATAAAATAATTTAACGAGGTGTGTGAAAATTGGTTAAAGAGATGAGTTTAGAGGAGTTTAAGAATTTAAGTGAAGTGCAAACTGGTAGGAAAATTGTGGATTGGGAAGAAGTCCTAAGGCATTTCAGTGGAAAGGTAGTGTTGTTCGAAGATGTCAAAAAGTACGTAGAAAAGAAATATGGAAAGTATCTGTGGTATTCAGAGTGGAGGTCGATAGCAGAGAGATATGCACTGAAGAAAGGGTTCGTGATACTGACGAAGAAGAGGTTAGTCGAGAACAGGGTGAGACGGTTATGGTACATAGAGGTGATTCAGGAGTGATAGACAGGGATCAACTGAGATCCCTCTTTTTCTCAGGTGGTAATGAGGAGAAGAGGATCAGTCAAGAAACGCTGAAGGCAATCTTTGAGGAGGACGACAAGGAGTTCGAGAAGGAACTAAAAGAGAGAAGGAAGGAGAGTCGACGACAGACTTGGGAGTACTTTAAGATGAGGGATGAGAGGAGACGAGAGAAGTTCGAAGGACAGGTACTGGACTTTATCCATCGGAGGAGGATAAAGATAGGCAAGAGGATGGTCAACGAGTGGTTCAGGATATACGGTGTGAAGTACGCTAAGGAAGGCTTCAAGAAGATACAGTTTGATGACTTTGGGATAGATGGAGACAGCGAGGACTGGTATGCATACGTGTTCATGATGGGTCTGAGGATAGTCAGGCTGAGGTAAAGTGGTTATTTTTTTGCAAGGTAGCCTAGCCTCCAGACGTCTCCAGCCTCCAGCAGCCTCCACCAGTCATCTGCCTCCACCACTCGTCAGTTGAACCAGCCTTCGCCAGCCTCCAGCCTCCAGACGTCGAACAAGACGTCAATGGCTTCCTGGTCTGCCGACGTCGACTTGTCGAATCTCCACTGCCGTCTAACCAGCGCACAATCCATCTCGGGAGCCCTGCCGTCAACTGCCGTCAACTGCCACCACCTGCCGTCGCCTGCCGAG
>Ga0190354_1000195_pt1 | contig 10466 bp, 7 predicted proteins | sample 4872131213_MG_FD_163436 | JGI IMG/M metagenome (GOLD analysis project Ga0190354, IMG submission 163436) | Hydrothermal vent microbial mat bacterial communities from Southern Trench, Guaymas Basin, Mexico - 4872-13-12-13_MG | ecosystem: Environmental > Aquatic > Marine > Hydrothermal vents >...
TATTTTGAATGGTATTTCTCCCATTGCCCTTGATCTAGCGAAGGTTTTCACAGTTTCGCGGATAACGTTAATTCCGCGTTCGTCGCTTGCGTTAAGCTCCATTAAATAGTCACGGTAAGCCTTACCGTATAAGTCGTGAGCTAAACAGAGGGCCGCAGTAGTCTTTCCAGTTCCAGGCGGCCCGGCGAAAATGCAGTGTGGAACATTCCTAGATTTAACAAAACTTTTTAAACGTTCAACTATTTGGGTTTGGTTAACCATTTCATCTAGGCTTTTAGGCCGGTACTTTTCAGTCCACATCTCAAAACTCAAATTGTCATCCTCCGCTTAGATGCTAAACGCTAAACCTAGATTAGGCCGAATAGAATTATTAGTGTTTAGGTTATTAACGGCGAATGAAACAGAAAAATAAGAGGAAAAGTTTAGTTGTCTAGTATTCTTTCGATGGCGTCTGCTTCTGCTTCTTCGGCTAATGGTATGCCAGTTACCTTTGAGGCTCTCTCTGTTAGGGCCATTAAGTCGCTGCGGTCAAGTAAGTCTAGCCGCCACTTGCGTGCTCCAGCCATAAGTTGCATTAAGCCGACACGTATTCTTTCATACAGATAAGTGTATAGGCCTACTGCCTCCCACGGAATTTCCTTGAAGCGTTCACCATACTTGGCTTTCAAGTCAGGTGTTGCCACAAAGAACTTTTCAGGGGTGTCGCCGAACTTTTCAACGAAGGACTTGGGTAGTTTGCCTTTCTGGGCTAATTCCACAAAGTAGGATGCCTTCATAACAGCCGTTAAGGGCGACCTACCCATCAAGACTCCTTTTACAAATGGGCCGTCTCCAAAGTTGCTTAATGCAATTGCCTTGAAGATTTGAGTTTCATTTATGAAGCCTCCGGCCATCAATATGTCTGGAACATGCTTGCCTTTCTTCTTGAGTATTTGGGCGCATTTTAGAACCCAAGCTTCAAGATAGACTGTTGGAATGCTCATCTCGTCCATCATTGGAACTGGACTCATACCTGTTCCGCCGCCTGCGCCGTCAAAGGTTACAACATCAATTTTTGCCTCTGAAGCCAACTTCATCGTGTAGGCTACGGCTGAAGGCCTATAAGCGCCAGTTTTCAAGAACACTTTTTTCGCACCTTGGCTTCTGAGCCATTCAATGTCCTCAACAAAGTCTCTTTCTTTTGGAATACCTACTCGGCTGTGTCTTTCAAATGACTTGAAAACTCCGGCTTTGAATGCCTCTTGAACCGCTGGGTCTTCAGGATCAGGTATGACTATGTAGCCTCTCTTTTTCAGCATTATAGCCCTGTCCAAATCACGTATTCTTACTTCTCCGCCGATTGCCTTTGCTCCCTGTCCCCACTTCCTCTCAATAACGTTAACTTCAAGGCTTGACAGTGCGTAAACGTCAACGCCCAATCTTTGGTCTTCAACGTTTGTTTGTACAATTATTTCGCCGTATTTTCCATCCCAGAACTTTCTGAACAGGTCGACACGGCGTTTAAGCTCCTTTGAATAAGTCACTTTCCTATTTGTGATAACCGATTCGGGATCCATTCCACAGACGTTTTCACCTACTGTTATGCTTACACCGGAAAGCGCTGAGCCTATGGCTAAGCCTGGCCAATTTACTCTGCCCACCATGGTTGAGCCGAAGGCGCCGTTTATTATTGGAAGCTTTTGAGGAATTCCACCGATAGTTGTTTCTGTGCTTACATTTTCGAAAATTGCCTTATCTGGGTCGGCTTCAATTCCATACACCTCGAAAAGTCTTGATTGAATGTTGAAGTGAGACCAATCTAGGCCGAAGTCCTTTAGGGCTCCCGCCGTGCTGTAGCCGAATTGAAGTGGTTCAGGGTAGAGGGCTTCTCTTCCTCTGAAGGCTGATAAGCCGATTTCGCAGAGGAATGGGCAGTTTCTGATGCATATTGGGCACATTCCGCTTGTTGGACTTACGTCTTTAACTCTCGTGTTTGTTCCAGTTGTTGATTTGGCGTTTAGATATGAAGAGTTGCGGAAGACACGTTCGGGCATTTTATTTTCACCACATTTAACTTTTACATTTGTAAACTTTGGAGTAGGAATTAGCTCTAAGCTCACTTTTAAAGTTTCCTATGACATGTACACGGATGTTCAAGGCATATTAATTACCCTTATTAACGGGCAAAACAAAAATAGAAAAGGTTCTGAAGGGACCACAAATGTCGAACAAGCCATCAGCAGCAATTGAAGATATAGACTTCATATTCGAAAATAAGCCAGTAAAAATAATAGCCAATAAAAATTATCCAGAAATAAAACTTGCAGGAGTAAGGGTTGGCCCATTTGAAGAGTCTAAGGAATATGAAGTAATGTACTGGATAGCCGAAGAACTCGAAAAAATGGGAATAGCAAAATTCAGAGAAGAAGAAAAATTAGACTTGATAAAGCTTCATAAGATTCACTGGAAGGAAAGAGCCCAAACTTCCAGGCGGATTGCAGCTCTTCCGGAAAACTTTTACCCAAAACTTAGACGTTTCCTCGCAGAATTAAAAAGTAAGGCAGTTAAAAATCCGGAGAAAATGAGGGATTATGAAAAAGCCATTAGAATATCAAAGGACATTGTAAACTGTAGGCTGAGAAAAATAGTTGCCTTGGCCTCAACAACCGCAAAAACAGACCAGTTTCTAAACAACTTAACGGTTGAAGAAAAAACCCTTTACCGACAAGTAAATGAAACAATTAACGCTTGGAAAACGAAAATACTAAGAAACGTAAAGAGTGGAAAACCATGACAGAAGAACTAATGGTTTCTGACCCCCAAGAAAGATTCCAAGATTTCTTCAAAACGGAAAAATATAGACAAAGACTTGCCGAAATGGCAATTGAAGAAAAAACTTCCATCATAGTTGATTTTGAAGACCTAATAGCTGCAGATTCAGAACTGGCTGAAATGCTACGTAACAAACCGGACGAATACCTTCAACACGCCAACAGGGCAGCCTACGCCCAACTCCAAATAGAAGACCCAGAATATGCAGAACAAATCGAAGAAGTACAAGTTAGAATAAGGGGACTACCAGAGCCAGTGCCGCTAAGAGCCATAGGCTCCGACCATATAGGAAAACTAGTCATGGTTGAAGGAATAGTTGTAAGGGCAACTCCAGTCAGGCCAATGGTCATGCGTGCAGCTTTCAAATGCAGAAGATGCGGAAACATACAATACATAGACCAAACCGGAAGTTTCCTCAAAGCCCCAACAAGATGCAATGACCCAACATGTGGAAAGACAGGCCCGTTCGAATTTGTCCAAGAAGAATCAACCTTCATAGACTCGCAGGACATACGCATACAGGAAAGACCAGAAGAACTCCCACCTGGACAGCTTCCAAGGGCCTTAACCATAAAGCTAGTTGGAAAAGACATAGTTGACAAGGCTAGGCCGGGAGACCACGTATCCATAGTCGGAATTGTTAGAGCCTCTTCGCCTAGAGTTCCAAAAGCCGGGAGACTAAGAGTTTTCAGACTGCACCTAGACGCAAACTCCGTTGACGTAAAAAGCAAGGAGCCAGAAACCATTAGAATTTCTCCAGAAGAGGAACAACAAATCCTAGAATTGGCAAAGGATCCGTGGATCCACAGAAAAATAATCAGGTCAATAGCGCCTTCAATTTACGGCTACGAGCACATTAAAGAGGCTATCATGTACTTGCTCTTCGGAGGAGTCCCAAAACGACTGCCAGACATCAATATACGAGGAGAATTGAACGTTCTTCTAATTGGTGATCCTGGAACAGCTAAGTCTCAGCTTTTGCAGTATGTTGCAAGAATAGCTCCGAGGGGCTTGTACACTTCCGGAAGGGGGACAACGGCAGCGGGACTAACCGCAGCGGTTATCCGTGAAAAGGGTGGGGGAATGACTCTTGAAGCCGGTGCGTTGGTTCTTGCTGACAAGGGTGTTGCGTGTATAGATGAAATTGACAAAATGCGGCCGGAGGACAGAGTTGCCATTCACGAAGCCATGGAACAACATACTGTTTCTGTTGCTAAAGGAGGAATAGTTGCAACCCTAAATGCTAGAACAGCCATACTTGCAGCTGCAAACCCAGCATTGGGCAGATACGACCCCTACAGAACAGTTGGAGAGAACATAAATCTACCAGTAACCATACTTTCAAGATTCGACCTAATCTTCGTTCTAAGGGATGTTCCAGAGAAAGAAGCCGACGCAAAAATGTCGGAGCACATTTTAAGCCTTCATAAGCGTGGAACAGTCCCGATTGAAACTCCAATTTCACCCGACCTTTTAAGGAAATACATTAGCTACGCTAGAAACATTAATCCTGTTTTGTCTCAAGAGGCTGTTGAGAGGCTTAAAAGCTTCTATTTGTCAATGCGTTCAGTTAGCGAAACCGAGGGGGCGCCTATAGCCATAACTGCCAGACAGTTGGAATCCCTTGTAAGAATAGCTGAGGCAAGAGCCAGAGCAGCCCTAAGAAAGGAGATTGCAGCTGAAGATGCAGAAGCAGCAATTGCAATAATGCAACGTTCACTTAGAGAAGTTGGAATCGACGTTCAAACAAAAAAGATGGACATAGACATAATCATGACTGGAAAACCGAAAAGCTTGAGAGACAAACTCCAAGTCGTCCTAAGAGAAATAATCGAAATGGAAAAAGAAACAGGCATGGTTGAAAAGAAAGCCCTACTTGAAAAACTGGAAAAAGACTACGACATAAGACGTGGAGAGGCTGAAAGGCTCCTAGGCCAACTTATGCGAGACGGAACAATATACTCGCCAAGAGAAGGGTTCATAAAGAAAACTTAGTATTCCATATAAAGTTCTAATTTTAGCCTCTTACTGTAGCTTACCCTTTCGAGACAAGAGGCCTACGCCTACTGTGGTGATTAAATTTGTAAGTATTATGATGTAAGTTACGTAGTGTAGGAATTCTTCTTTTAATGGTACGGGATAGTTAAGCAGTATTACGCTTAGAGTTGCAGGCACTATGCCTTGGGCGCACATTACAGTGATTGGAAGTTTATATTTAGATGTAGAAGTGCCCCGTGTAGATAAGGTTACGGCAGAGTAGCGTACAGATATGAGAATTGCAGTGAATAACCTCCAAGTGCAATGTCGGATATTATGGTTTCCGGAGTTACAACTAGTATCATGCCCAACGAAACAAAGAAGAAGGATTCCAGCAGAAAGGCTATTTGATCATGGAACAGTTTTATGTGCTCTAGCAGTGGGGTAAGCTTAAGTCTTGATAGGACGGGGATATGCCTCAAAGGAGGCTGCCTATAATTGGTTAAAAATAAAGCGAACATTAAAACGGCTAAGGCTCCGTTTCCACCAAGCCATTCTGCGGCTGAATACGTCGCTAAACTTAATCCTATTAAAAGGACTGGGATGTAGCTTCCTTTTTCAAGGTAGTCGAGTAGCTTAAGTAGGATGGGGGATAGGGCTGCGCCTGTAACTATTCCGACGGCAAATTTGTTGACAACTGAGGAAGCAGCGGCAAGCCAGTTTAGGCCTCCGTGAACCCAGTTTTCTAAGAAAGCGTAGAAAAGGACGATGCTGTAAATGGTGCTTACGGCAGTTTCTATTGTTAAAACGGTTTTAACGTCGTCTGGAAGCTCGAGGGTTAATGCTAAGGGGATAACTACCGCAGCGGTTATCTCCCCGCCTATCATTGAGGAAAATATCAAAGCCTCCGTAATATTCCATCCTAGTAGAAGGTTAGAAACCAGAGTTATGAAAGCTATGCTTACTAGTATGTAGAAGCTGGATTGAAAGAAGGCTCTCCAGCTTTGGCCCAGAATACTTGCAAAATCCAAGTTTAATCCGCTTTGGAAAGTAACGACAATAAGGGTGAAACTTCCGAAGAATTGTAGTATGGGAACAATGAATGCTCTGTCAGCTAAGCCTAGAATGGGGCCCAGTAATATTCCAATAAATAAGAGGAAAAGAAAGTACGGGATGCGAAACTTTCGGAATATGAGATCTCCGAGATAGCCTAAGATCACTATTAGGGCGGCTATGCCAAACACTAAAACTTCACTTGCTATCACCTTCACCTTCCACTAAATTAATATGCATCAAGCCAGAACCTCTCGCAGGAGAAGTCTAGCTTTAGCTTGGCAATAGGGTCATTTTATGTAAGATTTAAGCGTTACCTTACTTCTAGATTAATGGAAATATGGTTGTATAATGTAATTAGAAGAGCTTTTCGAAATTTTCGCATTACAGAAAGTTCGAGAAACATTTCAAGCTTGACAGCATTTATAAAGAAAACATGAGTTTCTATCTTAGAAAGGTCTTGAATGTTGAGAGTTGAACAGCTGCCGATATCTGAGGAAGTTAAGGCTATTCTAATAAAGTCGGGTATTGTAGAGTTATATCCCCCTCAGGAAGAGGCAATAAAAGCTAATGCCCTAGAAGGGAAGAATTTGGTTTTGGCTAGTCCTACTGCTTCTGGAAAGACTTTGATTGCGGAAATTTGCGCTATGAAGCATGTGTTAGAAGGGGGAGGAAAAGTAATTTATTTGACTCCTTTGAGGGCTTTAGCTAACGAGAAGTATGAAGAATTTAGGAAGTTTTCGGCTATTCGGAAGCCAAACGGAAAGAGGGTAAAGGTTGCAATTAGCACGGGAGATTATGACAGCAGTGACCCATGGCTTGGAAAATATGACATAATAGTGACAACAAACGAGAAGGCTGACTCTCTGCTTAGGCATAGAGCCAAATGGATGGACGAAGTCTCACTTGTTGTAGCAGATGAAATACACTTGATGAACGACCCTGAAAGAGGCCCAACCTTAGAGGTTGTTCTTGCAAGACTTATGCAGATAAATCCGGAAATCCAAATTTTAGCCTTAAGCGCAACTATACGAAACGTAGATGAAATAGCTGAGTGGCTTAACGCCGAATACGTAACAACTGAGTGGAGGCCTGTAACCCTCAAAGAAGGCGTTTACTGCCATAACGAAATAATGTTTAAGGATGGAAGTGCGGAGAAAGTTGAGACTTACACTAAGAATCCGGCCATAAACCTTGCAGTTCACAGCATAAAAACTGGTGGACAAGCACTTATATTTGCTGGAACGAGGAGAAACGCTGTTTCTTTAGCTAAAAAGGCTGCTGCTGAAATAGAATCCCTGCTTTCGAAGCCCCTGAAACGTTCTTTAGGACATGTAGCTGAGAGAATATTGGCTGCTGGCGAAAGAACCAGAGTAAGCGAACTATTAGCTGAACTTGTGAAACGTGGAGCAGCCTTTCATCATGCAGGCCTAGGCGGAGCACACCGCAGAATAATTGAGGACGAGTTTAGAAGTGGAAAAATTAAGGTTGTAGCCGCAACTCCAACTTTGGCTTTCGGAGTAAACCTTCCGGCTAGAACTGTGATAATTCATGATTATAGGCGGTATGAACCGGGCTATGGCTATTATCCAATAGCTGTTTTGGAGTATAAGCAAATGGCCGGAAGGGCTGGAAGGCCGAAATATGATAAGGTTGGGGAAGCCGTATTAATCGCCAAAACAGATGATGAACGTGACTATTTACTTGAAAGTTATGTTTTCGCTAAACCTGAAAGAATATGGTCGAAACTCGCAGTTGAACGCATACTACGCTCGCATGTTTTAGCAACCATAGCAGCTGACTTCGCAAAAACTGAGAAGGGTCTATACGAGTTTTTCAGCAAAACCTTCTATGCTTATCAATACGACCCAAAAGCCATGAGCGGATTAATTTCGAAAATTCTAAGGTTCCTATATAAGGAAGAACTGATTGATGTAAGCGGACAAAAAATCTTCGCAACGAAATTTGGAAAGAGGGTTTCCGAACTCTACATAGACCCTGTTACTGGCGTAATCATTCGAGACGCTTTGAGAAGTAGGGCTCCAAAGCTTACTGAGATAAGTTTTCTCCACATGGTTGCACATACTCCAGACATGTTTCCGAGGCTTAGGCCTTCTTCACGTGAAATCGAACAGTTAGCGATTTTCGTTGATGAACACCGGGAAGAGTTCATGTTTGAAGTCCCAGACGAATGGGCTGACCGCATAGCCTACGAAGAATTCTTAGGCGAGGCAAAAACTGCGTGGGTTCTCCATTCATGGATAGAAGAGAAAACAGAGGATGAAATAATAGAGCGTTTCGGCGTCGAGCCAGGCGACCTATATAGGCTTATTGAAACTGCAAAGTGGCTGCTTTACGCTACACATGAACTTGCATTACTCTTTAACCACAAAGACATAATTCCAAAAGTTGCAGAACTATCCGAAAGAGTTTCCAAAGGGGTTAGAAAGGAGCTTATTCCCCTCGCTAGACTTGAGGGAGTAGGCAGAGTAAGAGCAAGAATACTCTATAACGCCGGATACAAGACGATTGGCGATTTGCGACTGGCTCCAATTGACAAGCTTATGGCATTGCCAATGATAGGACCAAAACTAGCCAAAAAAATCAAGGACCAAGTCGGAGGATACCTCAAAAAAGAGGAATATGAAAAACTAAAGGAAGATAAGGAAAGCTGGAAGCAAAAAGCAATAACAGAATACTAGTCTAAACTACCTTAAACCTCTGCTTTCTCTTTCTTTTATGGTCTTTTCAATAGCCAACTTCACTTGTTCAACGGCCGTTCCCAAGTAGTTTCTAGGATTTAAGGCCTCTTCAATTTCATTTTCATCCAGATATTTTCTTACGGTCTCATTTTCAGCTAGAACCTCCTTGAAGTGTCTTTTTTCCATTTTACTTTTTATCGCAAGTCTTCGTAGCAGTTCATGTGCTTCTTGCCTGTTCACTCCCTTTTTTGTTAGGGCTATCATTACGGCTTCCGACATTATTCTTCCTTGCGTAATCTCCAGATTCTTCCGCATTCTTTCCTCGTCAACCTCAATGTTCTCGATTATAAACGTCATTAAATGTAACATGTAGTCGATTAGTATGCATGCCTCAGGTATTATGAACCTTTCAGCAGAAGACTGCGTGAGGTCTCGTTCATGCCAAGTTACAACGTTTTCTAAGGCTGGAACTGTTAAGCTACGCATAATTTTCGCCAAGCCGCAGATTCTTTCGCAAAGTTCTGGATTACGCTTATGGGGCATAGTCGAACTTCCAACCTGTTTTTCCTTTTCGAAAGGTTCGAAAAGTTCAGCTATTTCTGGGCGTTGAAGCTCGCGGATTTCGGTTGCAAACTTGTCAAGTGAAGAGGCAATGTTTGCGAGTAGGCATATTAGTTCTGCGTGTCTGTCCCGTTGGACAATCTGAGTTGTGATGTCGGCTGATTTCAAGCCTAACTTTTCCATAACAAGCTTCTGAATTTCCATTGCATGGGCTCCCAGCCCAGCTTGGGTTCCAACCGCCCCGCTTATCTTACCTACAAGAACTCTTTCCTTACACTGCCTTAATCTTTCAATATGCCTAGATATTTCACGCATCCAAACAGCGAATTTAAATCCCAAAGTTATAGGCAGTGCATGTTGACCGTGAGTACGCCCAACCATCAAAGTTTCCTTGTACTTGTCAGCCTTCTCAATCAGAACTTTTTCTAAACGATTAAGTTTTTCCTCGATTAAGTTTAGGGCCTCTTTAAGTTGTAACGCAGTAGCTGTATCGACAACGTCATAACTTGTTACTCCTAAATGCACGTAGGCTCCGCTTGGCCCGCATACTTCGGCTAAGGCTTTAACCATAGCCATAACATCATGCTTAATCTGACGCTCAATCTCCTTTACGCGTTCAAGCTTCACATATTTGGTTGAAGCCTTCTCCGCAATGACCTTCGCATCTTCTAATGGGATGTTTCCAACTTCAGCGTGGGCTAAGGCTAAGGCAGCTTCAACATCAAGTCTTTTCTGAAGCTTATTTTCCTCCTCGAATATTTTGCGCATTTCAACTGTTCCGTAGCGGCCAGTATCTATTGGAAGGATAGGCAATTCTTTTCCTCCGCAAAGATAAATTAACCTATGAAGCTTTTACTAATTTCGCTAGACAAACCAAAGGATGGGTTTCATGGGAGCACTAGTAGCCGTTATAGACAAAAGAGGAAAAAACGCTGTTGAAAAAGCATTAACCATGCTAAAAACATTAAGACATAGATTCGACCATTCATATGGCGTTGCAACCGAAAACACGGTTTTCGTAGCCAAAGCTGACAAAAGAATTCAAAAAGACCTAATAAAGGCTTCAGCAGCCATAGGCTACGGACTCTGCAAAACAAAACTGGAAGACCAGCCTCAACCAGTTCTCAGAGAAAACTTCGCTTTAGCCTTTGAAGGCAGATTTTTCCCATTAAAAGAAACTTCAGATTTAGAATTTGCAGTTCGCTTCCTAGAAGAAAATCCGAAAAAGAAAAGTAAAGAAATAATTGAGAAGATTGACGGCTCCTACAATTTTGTTATCCTACACAAGAATCAAATTTTTGCTGGAAGAGACCCATTTGGAACACGTCCGCTCTATTATGGTGAAAACAAAGAGGTGTTAGC
>Ga0190354_1000197_pt1 | contig 10453 bp, 11 predicted proteins | sample 4872131213_MG_FD_163436 | JGI IMG/M metagenome (GOLD analysis project Ga0190354, IMG submission 163436) | Hydrothermal vent microbial mat bacterial communities from Southern Trench, Guaymas Basin, Mexico - 4872-13-12-13_MG | ecosystem: Environmental > Aquatic > Marine > Hydrothermal vents >...
CATACTTTAAGCCAGCCTCAAAAATTTCTCTTTGACATGCTTCAGCAAAAAATGTTTTTCCGCTACCTGAACCCCCCTTCAATATGAAAACTTTCGGGGGAGGAATAGGACTGTTTTTTCTGATGGTTGGATCCCGAAAAATGTGATAGTATGCGCTTAAAAGAACTTTCTCAAATTCTTCATCTCGCCCCACAACGTCGGATCTTCTCACCCTCGGAAAATCTATTCTTTTCCTTATGGCCTTCGCCTTTTTTTCAACTTCAGCTACTCTTTTCTCCGGAGGCTTCTGGAGGAACCTCCAAAGTCTATACTGCCATGAAGTTAAATAGAGCAGGGGCGCAAATATTTTTCTTAATTTTGGCCTACTATACCACCATTGATTTGTGAATTCTTCCTCTTCGTCTCGATACATATTTAACCACCAGACACCCACATGTAGACTTGATAAAGGATGAAGAAGCTAACGAGGATCAGTAAGCCTGCCAGCGCCCAGCGGGCTCTCGTCACACTCTCCCTCTTATTTTTGAAGTATAAGTCTATGAAGAAGAAGGTGTCAAAGTAAACTACTGCTATGCCTGTAGCGATGAACAAACCCATATTTACCGGCGTGGGAAAATTGAAAATAGAAATTAAAGATGAACTTATATTATAAACCTGTAGAACCACTTTAATTTTATAATCTGACGTAACGTTATCTTTCGGCGAAACTCTAATTGTATGAAGCCTCACGAAGTAACCTTGAGAAGTATAGGTGACGGAGCCAACTCCTTTATAAAAGTCGCTGTCACTTGTATAGACGCCTATGGTACCATTCCATCCCCTGCTGGAGCTGAAACTAACTAGAAGAACATATTCTCCCTCATATCTCGGCATCATATATACTAAGGAGAGGCTTTTTCCATACTGTGTCTCATTCGAGAAAAAAGCAACCCTAAAGCTATTTGATTTTAGAGAATCGCAGTCAACTGATATACTTTCAACGGGAGGCTCTATATAAATTGCCAACGTATCATTTACTAGAAAGTTAAAGGTGAGCTCAAAATCAGTTGACGCTTCCTCAAAAAGACAGAAAGCCGATGCAGTCATAATCAAAAGTAATATGGTTGGAATTAGAGCTAAAAATATATTCCTCAGAGAAACCTCTTTTAATACGTAATTTTTGCGTTTTCCCGCGTAAAAAGCCTTGTTCACCTTGCTTCTCCTTAATAAGATATTTATTACACTTTTCAATAAATGTTTCCCTTAAGGAAAAATTGTAAACACATTTTCTTTTAAAAAATGGAATGGGAGAATTTATGTCCGCACACAAGTATTGGGGGGAAATCAAAGATCCAATCTACGGATATATCTATATAACCGAGGCTGAGAAGAAAATTATCGACTCCTATCCTTTCCAGCGATTACGCAGGATAAGGCAGTTAGCTGGAGCAGAATATGTTTATCCGGGGGCTAATCACACCAGATTTGAGCATTCACTAGGCGTTATGTATTTGGCGGGATTACTGGTTGAGAACCCACAGCTCTCTCAGATTCTATCTGAGGATGAAGTGCAGATGATACGCATAGCAGCCTTACTTCATGACGTTGGCCACGGACCATTCTCCCACATTTTTGAACATATCCTCATAAAGTTTCTCGGCAAAACCCATGAGGACATGACTTTTTGGATAATCACCAAATCTGAATTAAGGGACATAATAGGTGGTTTAGGCTATGATCCTAATGTTATAGGAGCTTTGGCGGTTGGACGGTTAAATAAGCCTAAGATGGCGTTTATGAATCAAATAATTAGGAGCGCTGTGGACGTAGATAAATTGGATTTTGTTGTTAGAGACACTTACCATACTGGCGCAAAATATGGGTTTGTTGATGTTTTCCGTTTGATACGCACCTTAGACGTCATCGATGGGAATCTCTCCGTTGATGTGGGCGCTTTATCCGCTTTAGAATCATTCATGCTGGCGCGGATAGAATCGTTTAAAAGCATCTATTTCCATAGGGTTGGGAGAGCTGTGCAGATAATGCTTGCCATGGCTATGGAGCGCGCTAAGGATGAGCTGGGGCTTGCAGATTTTAAATCTCCCGAAGAATATTTAGCCCTTAACGATTATAACTTGTGGACTAAGCTGCAAGAGTGCGAGAAATCTAGGGAAATTATTGAGAGGTTGGAGAGACGTAAGCTAATAAAATGCGCCTATGATCCACCGCCCTTCTACATTAGGGACAGAATAGTTTCAAGCATATTTAACGTTGAAGGCATAAGAAAGCGCATAAGGGATCAAATAGCTGAAGAGGCTGGCGTGGATCCACAGAGCATTGTGATTGATGTCCCAACGCTCCCATCGGTTCCCTATCATCATGCTTTCCCACTTGAACCCATGGAGATACCTGTTTTCCAGAAAACTAGAGATGGAAGGAAGATTTCGGGAAAATTAAGTGAGGTTTCAGGAATCTTCGATTTACTTAAGGGCTTCATGAACATTCTGAGAGTTTATACTGAGGAGGAACATTTAAAGAAGGTTCAGGAAGTATCTGAGAGATTGTTCGGCGAGCTGCCTTTTTCGATGAGAATCTCCTACTAGCAGGGTGATCTCTTGAAGCTTATACTTGAAGGGCGACCAATAGTTTCCGGCAAGGCTAGGGGGATAGCTTTAGTATCCAGTAAACCGCTTAGCTTTCTAGGAGGCGTAAATGTAGGGACCGGAATAATTGTTGAGAGAGAACATGATCTCTATGGGAAAAGCATTAAAGATACGGTTCTATGTTTTCCTCACGGACATGGCTCAACCGTTGGCAGCTTTGTGCTTTACGCGCTTGCCAAGAATGGCACGGCTCCAAAGGCAATAGTGAACTCTACGGCGGATCCAGTAGTGGTTGTTGGAGCCGTTATAGCTAACATACCTATGGTTGACGGAATAGATATTTCGGAAATAAAGACTGGCGACATTGTGGAGGTTGATGGAGATAACGGAATAGTGAGGGTCTATAGAAGAGGATAGAGATATGTACTTAACTAAAGATGAAGAGAGAATTTATGATGGTGAGTTAGGCTGGGCCTATCAGGTATCTATGAGGATACTTGTTAAGTTAGGCGACTTGTATGGGGCTAAACGCCTAATACCAATCAAATCAGCGCATATTTCCGGCGTTTCCTACAAAACGATCGGCGATGCACCTATAGAATTCCTCAGAGCGCTGGTAGACTCCGGTGGAAGAGTTAAAGTTAGGGCGACAGCGAATCCCTCGGGCATGGACTACGAGAATGCTACCTTCGCATATCTTCCCAGCGAATTAGTTGAAAAGCAGAGAGAAATAATTGGTCTCTACAGGAGAATGGGAGTGGATACCGTTCTAACCTGCACACCATACTATTTGGAGGCCCCTAGGAGGGGGACGCACTTAGCTTGGGCTGAATCCTCAGCTGTGGTTTACGCTAACTCAATACTTGGCGCGTGGACAAACCGTGAGGGGGGACCTAGCGCGCTTGCATCAGCTTTAATTGGTAAAACTCCAGACTATGGGTTACATCAACCGGAGAATCGTTGCGCATCAGTTCTCGTTAGGGTTGAAGCGGAGCTTAGGAATGAAGCGGATTACGGTGCACTGGGCATGTATTTAGGTAGAGTTTTAGGCGATAAGATTCCGTTGCTTCAAGGTTTAGCGAAAACTGAGGAGATCTTTCTCAAGCAGATGGGTGCGGCGATGGCTACAAGCGGCATGGTTTCAATGTTTCATTTAAGCGGGAGCAAAGAGGAGTTAGCTAAAATAACTGAAGAAATAACCGTTGAAGACGAAGATTTACGTGAAGTTAAGGAGGAACTCTCAACGTCTTCTTTTGATAAGCCAGACTTAATTTTTATTGGGTGCCCACACTGTTCGCTCAGCGAAATTAAGCTGGTGGCTGAGCTCATCAGAGGAAAAAAGGTTAGAGATGGCGTTCAATTTTGGGTTTGCACATCAAGGTTTATCCGCAGGAAAGCAGAGAACCTCGTGAGAATCATTGAGGAGGCTGGCGGAAAGGTTATATGCGACACATGCGCGGTTGTAACTTGGCTGAGGGAACTTGGCATAGAAACATTAGTAACAAATTCGGCTAAGACAGCTCACTATGCACCGTCAATGAGTAGGGTTGAAGTTTCATTTTCGCCTTTAAAAGAGTGTATTAAAGCTGCATTCCGAAAAATCATTTAAGATGCAGAAATTTCTCTTTTAATTTCGGTTTCCAGAAAGCTCCAGCCTAATCTTCTCGATTATTTTCTTAGTTTTTTCATTCAGTGGGATTTTAGCCTTCTCAAACTTCTCTTTTGGAACTTTTAGTGGGCGTGTAGCGTCTACTCCAACCTTGGTTGTTAATCCGGTCGCCATATCAGCCGATGGATCAAGCGTTGATCCCCTAGCATTTGGGATTATCAGCAAGTCCTCACTGGCTTGAAAGCGTGTAGCTATAGCCCACTCAACCTCCTCCGGGTTGAAGACGTCTACATCATCATCAACTACAACAGCGTGCTTTAAGCTTGGATGCGCCGCAAAGGCTGCTAGTAATGCGTTCTTTGCATCGCCATCACTCTGCTTTTCAATCGAGATAAAAGCGTGAAGCCATCCGCATCCACCTAGCGACAGATTAACCGCCTTAACCCTCGGCACAACCTTCGATACAGCCTCGTAGATTGTAGCCTCCCTAGGTAGGCCCATTAAAAGCATATGTTCCGGCCCGCCGGGCAGGAGAGCTTGATAAATGTAGTCTCTACGCCGCATCACATTAACAACCTCAATAATAGGCTGGAGTCTCCGCGCATCATAGGCTCCAGTAACATCTACGAAGGGGCCTTCCTGAGTTTCCTTTAGATGGGATATTCTTCCTTCAAGAATTATCTCAGCTTCAGCCGGCGCATAGGCTTCAACCTTTTCGCATTCTATCAATGTGAGGTTTCCCTTGAGTAGGCGGTTTGCTATACCGTATTCGCTGATCCCGAATGGTGGTGATGAGGCGGCTGCCAAAAGCACAGCTGGATGCACACCTATTGCTATCGCCACATCTAAATCTTTCCCAGCTTCTTTAGCCATTCTCCAGAGCTTAAATAAATGTCTTGGAACAAGCCTTATAGCCATTCGCTTCTCATCTAGAACTAGAAGCCTATGCACTGAAACATTTTCGATGGTTCCATTTGGACTTCTAGCTGACACAATAGCTGAGGTTATGTAGGGTCCAGCATCCCGCTTAAAATGTTTTAAAATTGGTATTTTAGAAAGGTCTGGTTCCTCAACGACTTCTTTAACAGGAGAGTCGCTAACAATTTTTGGGGTTTCAGGTTTGTTCATGGCTTCAATTATTTTTCTATGTAGGCTCTCCGGCTCCGTTTCTAGGGCTAAACATAATCTCTCTCTTGTCGCACATACGTTCCCAACAACTCTCACATCATATCCTTCAACCTTATCGAAGAAGATTACTAAGAAGTCAGGAATATGCCTCATTATCGCCGAGATCTCAAATACCGGTGAAACTTTATCCTTTACATGAACTACTTCTCCACGCTTTTCCACGGTTTCAAGAAAGCTTCTAAGACTCACCGGGCTTTCCCCCCTCCTCCCTTAAAATCTTCTCTAAAAGTCTTATGAATATGCGTCCGGCTTTAGCTTCGTCTAAGGTTCTTATAAAAACTGAGACCAAAACCATCTTTCCCGTAAGAGCGGCAAGTCTTTCCGCTATAAGCCTAGCAATCATCCGGTTTCGCTCCCCCAAAAGAACTGAGGAGAGAGGTAATCTGGATATTTCTAGTCTGGAGGGTATGGAAACCGCTAAGGTTCCAAGATTCTCGGCTCCCTCGCTTAATAGCACAATATAGGAGTTTTTCAATTCTATTATTCTAGCTGATAGTGGAACGCCCTCCTCCGTAACCTCCTTATACAGAATTTTGGTGTTATGCAAGGCTACATCAACAACCATATTTTTAGATACTAGACAGCAATTTCCTTAATTCTTCACCATTCCTTTTCCACCAATTAAAGAGAATTTTTAGGTCTGTACCTATATTGAAGTTGCGCACGCCAAGCTCAATGTATCTCTTCGCATCCTCCGGCCTGTTTATTTCGGCTCTCGGAGCCACATCCATTTTTAGGGCTGTTTTAATCGTTTTTTCCTCAGCCTCCCTAACCTTGGGGTGATTGGTTTCTCCAGGCAAGCCTATGCTTATCGAATAGTCAACAGGGCCGAACTGCACCATATCTATTCCTTCGACGGACAGAATTTCCTCGAGGTTTTCCACGGCAGACTTTCTCTCGATCATTAATGCAACCACAGCATCTTCACAGATCTTAACTGCGTCCGCTGGTGAAGCTAAAAGCCCTACATATCCAACTTTCCTATCCATTCTAAAACCATTTATGCCCTTAGGCTCCATTCTAACAGCCCTAACAGCCTCCTCGGCGTCCTCAACGCTCATTATATCGGCGAAAAGCACATTCTGGATTCCAGCAGCTAGGGCTCTCTGAGCCAAAAATGCTCTGGGCTGCTGGTCAATTTTCATCATCGTTGAGATTCCAGAGAGCTCCGCCGCTCTAGCCAGATTATCTAGGTCATGAAGATCATATGGTCCATATTCGCCTAGAAATTCAACATAGTCGTAGAGACCTGTGTAGCCTATAATTTCAACTACACCCGGCCATGGACAGACTATTCTTGTCCCAAGAGTTGGCTCGCCTTTTCTCAAAAGCTCCCTGAGCCTATTAACCCTCAAGCAATCTACCTCCAAGCTCACATACAAATTTAATTACGATACCTATAAAACTTAGCACATGCACATAATTCAATCGTTTGATACAGATTGTTTACGGGATGAAAATCTAGAATGAAGGCTAAGTGTAGACAAGAAAGTGAGGAGGTTTTAAGAGCTAGGGCAATTTTGGGGGTTTTGAGGAAAAAATTTTCCATTCCTGATTTCTCGAGTATATGCAAAGATCCATTCAGCGTTCTGGTTAGAACAATTATTAGTCAATCTACGGCTGAGACGAATACTAGAAGGGCTTTTGAAAATCTTTCAGCTAGGATGCAGATAACTCCAAGTAGCCTAGTTAAGGCACCTATTAGAGATATTGAAGAGGCCTTGAGGGTTGCAGGGCTCTATCGAAATAAATCAGTAGTCCTCAAGAAGCTCTCAGCAATAATACTTGAAAAGTTTGACGGAAAACTCGATTTCATATATTCCTTACCGTTAAGTGATACTAGAAAGAAATTATTGAGTTTACCTGGAGTTGGACCTAAAACAGCTGATATAATTTTGCTCTTCTGCGCTAAAAAGCCAGTTTTACCTGTGGATACCCATGTGCATAGGGTATCTAAAAGACTAGGCTTGGTATCTGAAAATGAAAAAAGATATGATGATATCAGAGTGAAACTTGAAAGGTTATATGATCCAAAGGATTATTTCGCTGTTCACATGCTATTTATAGCTTTGGGGAGAAAATTTTGTAGGGCTTTAAGGCCCCTTTGTTCAGAGTGCTTAGTTAATAAGTTATGTCCTTCAGCGGAGTTCTAAGAAGTTTTTATCAAAATTCTTTGTAACGATCTCAACTTCGCTTCCTTTTTCGTTTAATCTTATTTGTCCAACATGAACTTTTGCAACGGAACCCTTCACACTAGTGTAAACTTTCAGCACGCTTCTATCGAAGTCTATGGAGCTAATTGTTCCAATCCCTAGAAATTTTCCGTCTTTATCTTCTAGGGCTACGAGAAGACCTTTTTCATCCCCCTTACGCATGATTCTTAATGGCTTACTGAATTGAGTAGTTAGCTTTGCAATCTCCTCATCGTTTAATGTCGCTCCCTCCTTCAGCACTAGCATAATATAATCTGGGGAATTTTCGCAATAGATAATCTTGCCACCTATGATATCCTCAATTTTTTTCTTGAGAAACTGATCTAGTTTACCTTTAATCTTTAGGTTTCCATCAACTTCTATCCAGCTCAGCGGGTAAGAGCGAATTCTAGCTTCCCTTAAATATCTTTTATAAGAGGATTCTCTGATCATTTTTCTAGTTTCTCTATCTCGTTTCTTTATGTTTTTAGGAACTTCAATGGTCAAAATTTCTGTTTCCATATTACTCATTGAATCTATGATGGGGCTTAATTCATCGCTATTTTGTATCGCCACGGCGAAATTTGGTTTTAAACTGCTGAGTAGTCGATACTTGTAGTTTACGGCGTCGAAGCCTTCGATCCAGCCATCAGTGTTAATTATCACAAAATTCGAGCCAGCGCTTACAGCTTTATCCCTTAATTCCATTAGACCGTTTATGGTGGGCTCTATTACGCTATATGGGCTTGTGATCCCTATGAAGATTAGGTGATCTGGCTGAAGATTAAAGGGGTCGATGATCGGCTTTCCTATGAAACTTAAACCTAATGTTCCGGGGGGACCTATATCAGACTGCCCTAAATCTCCATCCACTAAGGCTACGCTTCTTCCATTATTCAGAGCCATGTTAGCCAGATAGATGCAGAAACTGGATTTACCGGAGTCTATGCCCCCCAATACAGCGACCTCCACCCTTCCTTCAGCTGAAAGAATCTTGTTCGCAGCCTCCTCCCATGTGGGCGGTATTGGATCCTCATCGATCACGGTGTATGAGGATGAGTTTCCAAATAGGAGTTCTAGTTGGGAATCCTCGATCGCTTCGATGGGTATGCGTCTTCCTCTACGAACGATTATGTGATCTCCAACTTTTATTTGGGCTCCAAAGACTCTTATTGCGCCTGAAAGTAAAGCTATGCATGCTGGGCCATCAATTAGGAGCGTCTTACCGTTTTCAATGTTTTGCCTCATTTTGCGACGCCCCTTAGTCGAATTTCACCTTTTTTAGAGGCTATCTTTATGGCCGAATCGGCATCGCTTAATTTTTTCTTAAATCCACCATTTTTTAGGGAGCTTGTTCCTCCCTCATCCACCATTTCGATAAGAACTTTTTCTGAAACAGAAACTTCCAATCTACGTGCAATCTCATTAGCTAAATCCGGTAAGCCTTTGCCGATTCTAATTCGCTGAGTTTTAGCGGGATTTCTTCTTAACTCTGTAAGAATGAAGTCTATCGTTTTCTCCATGCTTGAAAGCTCCTCCCTTCTTAGGGGTCTACCGTCAGCGAGAACTGCAACCCCAAAAGTTTTCCCCGGATCAACCCCAATAACTAATTCTTCATACACTTCTTTATTCATGATTATCCGTAGTGCCTCGCTTATCGTGTCCGATGGATCTTTTTCTGCATCATACACTAGGATCCGCTGATGATCTATTAGGGGTTTTTCTTTTTCGGTTGTCACCACAACCTTTATTGATTGCGGGATGGAGTCCCCTGGCACTAGACTTAAGAAGGGAATATCTCTATTCTTAAGTTCATTAACAAGCTTATAGTAGGCTTTTCCTGAGACCGTTGCAACAGCTATTTTGGCTCGTCGTCTCATAACACTACGCTCAAACAGCTATCCAATTACTACTAGTAGGGAAAAGACTAAATTTAAATTTTAATCATCTCTTAGTATGTGGAAGTAATTGAGAAAGCGAATACCAACTGGTTGCCCTTCGCTTGATGGAGCCTTAGATGGGGGACTTCAACCCGGGGAATTAACGCTTATTTACGGTGAAGCTGAAACTGGAAAAACTAGCTTAGCCATCCAATGCTCCGTGAACTCGGCGAGAATGGGCCATAAAGTCTTATTTGTTGATGCGGATGGAACCTTTTCATTACAGAGACTTATGCAGATCGCGCTTCAAGATTTTGATGAAACATCTCAATCAATAGTTATTTTTACACCTTTAACTTTTGAGGAGCAGTCTGAATTGGTTGATGAATTGGAGAAGTATATTAGCCGAAATCTCGGCTTAATAGTTTTTGATACTATAACATCCTTATATCGCTCAGCGATAGGAGGAAGGGAGGAGACTTTCAAAGTGAATAGGGAACTAAACCGCCAGATAGCTATGCTCACACATATCGCAAAAAAATTTCAAACACCAATCTTAATTACAAGTCAAGTAAGAAGCGTTTTAACTGAGACAGATTCCTTCGTGGAGCCCGTTGCTGCAAGAGTTCTTAAGTATTGGTCAACGACAATTATTAGCTTATCGAGAACCAGTAGGCGAGGCGTAGTTAGAGCAACAGTTGAGAGGAGAGGAGGCGCTAAGAGGGAAATAAACCTATACTTGCTTATAGGTGAGGATGGTGTACACGATTATGATAGGTTCAGATTGAATATAACTTGACAGTGAAGGAGAGGAAACGGTTTGTCAATATTTAAAGAAATATTTTATGCTCTATATTTTATTTTTCCAGCCTATTGCGCAAATGCGTCTCCAGTAATCTTTGGAGGCGGCAAACCAATTGATTGCGAAAAGAAATTCTTCGATGGGAAGCCGATATTTGGCTCGCATAAAACCTACAGGGGATTCATTTCAGGTCTTTTAAT
>Ga0190354_1000198_pt1 | contig 10441 bp, 12 predicted proteins | sample 4872131213_MG_FD_163436 | JGI IMG/M metagenome (GOLD analysis project Ga0190354, IMG submission 163436) | Hydrothermal vent microbial mat bacterial communities from Southern Trench, Guaymas Basin, Mexico - 4872-13-12-13_MG | ecosystem: Environmental > Aquatic > Marine > Hydrothermal vents >...
ACCTTTATCTTCTCCGACCCCATGTAAAGAACGGTAATGCCCTCACCCTCAAACACCTGAAAGACACGCCGTATCGTCAAACTTAAAGAAAGTTTGATCAAAATGCTTTGCTATTTCTGTGTTGGCTCGTCTTTTCTGAGTCTCCCCCGTCCCCCGTTTTCTCTCTCCCGTGCAGCCTTCAGTGCGTCTTCCTCGTTGTTCGTTGTAAATGTAAAACTACAGATTGGAGAGTTGCCATACCTCGTTCTCCACCTGTTCTCTCTCCTTCTTTATCTTATTCTCCCCCCAGATTCTTATCTTATCTGAATACGCCACACTGTCCCAGACCCTAATCCCCACCAAAATGTCACCATTCAGCAAGCCTTTGTAGGCTTCCTTTATCCCTGAAACCCAAAGAAATGGCAATGCCAATCAAAACGACACCAGGAGAAGTGATCTTTGTCACAGAGGACAGAGTAAATCTAAAAGCCAACGGCCTTAAAGAGTGGTATTCTATGGCTAAAACAAGTTTATCTCCGATTATTATCGTTTTTCAGATCTTTCACTTTCCACAAACTGTGTTTACGGTTCTCAACACCATATCCACAAACTGATCGCCTGTAAAACTGCTTAGAATTCTTTAAGTTCCCTTAACGATGCTTTAGCCTTTAATTCGCTTATTATGAAGGTTATATCACCTTCAAAGCACATTGCGAGTATCACGACCTTCAGCATCGTTATAGCTTCACTTAGCGGCTTTACTCCATGTTTAGACACTATTTTCCTCATCTTTCTTTTCTCGAATATCCTTAGCACGTTTCTCACAAAATCCCATCTGGGGTCCCTTTCTTACGATATCAACGGTGTCCTCATTTAAATCACCTTAATGTGTTATTAGAAATTTCGGTTTTTTAATTTTTTTGGTTTTTATATGTTGACTTTTAATTATATGCAATTAAAAATTGTCGTTTTAAGTGGCGGTAGTAAAAAATGGTGTTTTGATTGATTGGAGAGTGATATGATGATCTTTTGTGAATGGTTGATGGAAAGGGGGTTAAATGATATGAGTTGTGTTTATATAAAAGTTTTTGAGTGTTTTTGCATCGTTGGTCATGGCATTGGTTCTCTATTGGGCAAATCCCGCGGGCATGTTTTACGTTGGAGTTATGATTTTTGTTGGTGCAGGGGTTTATTTTGGTGTTCTGGTTTTGCTACGAGAGTTTGAGAAAAGAGATTGAATTCATCAAAAGTCAATTCATTTCTTGATTATATAAACCGATTCTCCAGCAAACAGTTTCGTCCTAATTGGTAAATATTTATGAAACAAAGGCTCTCGAAACTTCATTGGCAATTTCTTTTCAAGTTTTAGATTTAAACGATGACATATTCTGTTTATTTCACCATCAGAAAACGCTAATATATGATTTTCACTTTCCAAACTATATCTGTGCACAAAGATCGTGTATAATTGCTGAACAGAGTATGGGTTTGGAACTGATAATATTATTCTCGATTTACAAACTCTTTTAACTTCTCTTAAAGCATCTAAGGGATGTTCCAAATGTTCCAAGACCTCTGACATCACAACGGTATCAAAAATTTCATCCTTGAATGGCAAATCATAAACAGAGCCATGAACGTCTATTTTACCATCTACATCCAAGCCGATATATCTATTTACTTTGCAGTTATCTAGATACTTTTTAAGAAGCCCTAAACCACAACCAACATCTAAGACGTTACCGAAGCAGTGTTCGGATATTAGCTTGAATCGATATAGGTCATCATTGGTGTTATGATTTTGATACTGCTTTAGACTGTGAACATCGTAACGCTCATTCATAGTGTTTCACCTATCAACATGAAGCTTATCATTTACTTTTGAATATTTCTTTGACCTATTACCTACAATAACCCCCCATCTATCCAAAAAAGTAAGAGGTAAGTACATGTGAAATCTATTACTTAATGTACTCAAAATGTTACCTAACCAATTAAACGAATAAGAAAACTGAAATCTTTTCATAACAACTACTTCCAGTCCCACTTCGCTAAAAAGTTCAAACATCTCTTTTTCAGATAGAGGTCGCTGAAATCCATATCGCTTTATATTTTTTAATGATTTACTGCGTTTTGTGTTTCCTTTTGTGCTGTATGGAACAACAATAATCACCTTTCCACCATCACGGATTAAATCTTTGTGGGATTGTACCGCCGCTTTTAGCATATTTTTACCTTTGAAATGTTCGACAACACCACTGGAAAATGCTATATCTGCCACCCCTTTCTCTTTTATCTCTAAAATATTCTTCTTCCAAAATTTGATAGAATGTATGCCTTTAAATAGCTTTTTAGCCAAATCTAATGCTTTATCAGAAAAATCAACAAGGATTACTTTTTTGGCTCCTTGTTTATATGCCAGATATGATAAACGACCAGTTCCACAATCAAGTTCAATTACTTCTTTGTTTGCAAAATTCACATATTTAAGAATTTCGTTAAAAATTCCTCGATTAGCATAACCTACCTCAATATTTTTCACGTTCTTCCATGTATCGTTCCACAGTTTGGGTTGTGGTTTTGGCTTTTGATTCACTTTTATCACCTTTTAAGTCTTTGCAGTTCTCGCTCTTTCATAAACCTCCAGCATCTTCCTTGATTCCATCTCCCAGTTATACCTTTCCTTCGCGATCTTCAACGCATTCCCACTCATTATATTATATTTCTCCTCATCATTTAATATATTATTTATCACCCTTGCAATATCTTTCGGATCCTCCGGATCAAATGTTTCCCCAACACCCTCATTTTCTACTATCCTCCGCATATCAGGAAAATTACTGATAGCAACCGGGAGTCCTGCCATCAGATATTCAAAGAGCTTGTTTGGTGCACAATAATAATGATTCAAACATGTATTTTGAATCGGATGCACACCCAAATCAGCAGACATTGTGTAATCCAATAGCTCTTCATAAGGAACCGCATCTATAAATTTAACCTTCTCCTCCAAATCTTCTTCTTTTACCTTTCTTATCAGTTCTCCTTTTAGATTCCCATCGCCTATCAGGACGACAACCGCATCATCCAGATATCTCGCTGCGCTCACAAGATTCTCTAACCCCCTGCCACGTGAAATTATCCCCTGATACAGAACAATTCGTTTATCATCTTTGATATTCAGCAAATCTCTAATAATCGTTGTTCTTCTATATTCTTTGTAAGGAGCACAATTGAAAATAACCGTTGGTCTTTTAATTCCATACCGCTGAACTAATATATCTGCTCTGGCGTCACTTACAACGATAATACCATCCACCCTTTTAATCAAGAAACGTTCAACACTCGTCATAATTCTTTTATAAACTTTTGGCAGCTCTTTGTCTCGCATGGATTCCACATACAACTCCCTTGAATCGTAGATAAGTTTAGACCTGTTAATTCTTGATACAAAATATGCTAACGGAAGCGTTTTCAAATCAAACGAATGATAAATATCAGGTTTCTGCTTCAATGCAGAAAACAGGAATTTTAAGAACTTTATTGGTCTGTTTTTACCATCAATCCGCGACACTTTGATACCATCTATAATCTCTCTACTTTTTGTCTTAGCATCTTTTATAGCAAGCACCGTAACGTCATATCCAGCATCTACGAGCGATTTTGCAATTCTGTACTTACTTCCATCTACAGAAAGGGAAAAATTGCTGAATGCAATCACACATACTTTGGTTATAATGCTATTTTCTATATCACAAGCTCCGTTATTCATATCTTAGTCCCCCCTCAATAAATATCTCACCACTCTCGATAACCTTCCCCCACATCGCTCATCGTCACAAACTCAGCGCCCTTCCTCGCAAGAAACTTCAATATCCCTTCAAATCGCCGCATATATATCCATGATACATCCACACCTTTAAATATTACGCGGTTCGAATGCCAGAACATCTCAAGTATATCCTTATCAGAATGCTTTAAAACGGTATTTTTTAATTGCACCATATTTTGGTTCTTTGGGTCAAACCGATATTTCCATGGATTTACTTCTTCATACCTGGATACCGTAATGGGAATTTCCACCAGCTTTGTATTGCCTATTCTTGCGATATTATCATCGCTCACCCTGTACGGTCCGAACATCGGTGCACCTCTGAAATCGAAATACAATGCTCCTTTACCCCAGTATCTCTCTTCGTTTCTAACTGCTCTATCCCTTACCCTCTTTGATTTTATCGTGCTGACACCGGGCCACACGCTGCAATCAATCCTGAGTCCGGCTTTCAATACAGACCGTATCCATTTTCCGCCCTTCCCTACATTATAGCCACCTGCTCGAATAGCGACTGGTCTGATACCTGTGAACTCTTCAATCATATCAACCTCACTTTTCAAAATCTCTGTGAGCTCTTTTTCGGTCAACAACGGTGTTGGTCTGTGAAGGTGCACCTGTATGTCATGATTTTTTATCATCAGGCTCATCAGCTCTACAATTTCCTTATGGTCAGCCCAAATCTCACTCAGCGGCACCATGAATGTTACCTTTGCACCGTATCTGTCTGCTATCTTAATTATCCTTTTGCATGGCGTTTCTATGTCCTCTTTATAGTGTAGATGGTGCATTACTCCATCCCGTACTTCTTTGCGGCTTTCTACGTCTATTGTTATCAGTATCTTCGTCATCTGGTTCTCCTGAAGACCATTATGTTCAGATAAACATATCTATGCATTCCAAACATTTTTAACATTTTACCCACTACATCAAAGGTTCTGAACATTATGCTGCACTTCTTCTCTCCTCTTCTTCGCTCTTTACTTTCATCTACTCAACCCTCCTACTTTCGGCTTTCGCAAAGAAGAAGACATAGCTTGAAAATATCGGTACGAACTCTCCAAGCTTTATCATTAGTGGAATAAATCTTTCCTTTTTAAGATATGGAATATAGAAGAAGTAGCCAATCTGTTTCTCAATCCGAAATCCCGCAGACATTAAAATCTTTCTCAATTTTAGCGTAGTATATCGTTCTGTCTTCCAGTATGCCCCATTCGAGGTGTGTATCCGAATCGTGCGATTAAGCATCTTCAACAATAACAACATTGGCCACAGTGATGGTGCATTTGCAGTGCCGCACGTCAGAACCAGAACTCCTTCGGGTTTTAGTACACGCCGAATCTCTTTTAACGATACAATCGGGTCATCCAAATAATATATGGACTCCGAAAAACAAAACTAAATCAAATACTTGATCCTTAAAAGGCAGCTTTTCTGCATCTCCCACAACAGCAGCGTCCATATACGCTTTGCCTTCTTTCAATGCAATCTTTGATATATCAAGCCCATACACAGAGTTCTCTTCTGATATATATCTGCTCACCCCCCCCCCTTTTCCACAACCGAAGTCCAATATCCGTATGTTTTTACTACCCGATTTTATCAATTCGGATAAGTATTCAACTCGTTTCCAGTACGCCGCGGTTCCGAAATCATCGAGCTGCCAGCCACCTTCCCTGTAGTAATTATCAAAGAATTCACTCATCCTGGTCATTCTGTTTATCCCTCTTCACGCCTCTTTACCAGTTCCGAGAGTGCATACAGCATCCACGCCTGCCCCCACCGCATATAAGGTATCTTTGACGTATACAAACGATATTTTCGGTAATAGAAGTATCCATCCGTTGATTGCATATTCTCTATCGTCCAGACTGCTACATTTTCTGCCATTTCCATCGCTTTCGGATATATTTCACTCAGGATGGATAAACATAAAATAGACTCTGCACATGCATGTATATCAATCGGGTATGTGATATTATGATGAAACTTCGGTATTTGGTCCTCAAATAGGTTCTCGATATAAAACCCAAGCCCTTTGTAAACACACCTCATTAGCTCCTCTTCCTTTGTGATTTTATATACACGGAAGAGGTTTCGCAAGATAAACCCGGTGTGATAATTATCAATTGCGCCACGTACTGTTTCGGGATATCCAAAATAGTACCATGATCCATCTTCGTTCTGCTCACTTATAGTATAATTCACCGCCTTTTTTGCCATTCTCTTGTATATCTCATCACCTTTTATATCCCCAATCCTGTACAAAATAGATGCACAGAACAGATTGGCATTATGCACATGAAAATTATCAACAGGTGTGTAACTGAAACATAATCTATTCCCATCAACTTCATCTATATTCAAATCGCGAAGTATAAACTCACAGCAACTTTTTGCAATTTCCAAATACTTCTCATCACTTAAGATCTCATAAGCATCCAGGAATGCATGTGCTGCTATTGAAGTAACGACACAAGATGGTGTACCTTTTGGAATAAATACACGGGATTGCCAGTCAAATGGATAACCCCAGCAGTAGCCCGAATATCCTTTACTCGGGTTCTCGATAAGCCAGTTCAAACAGAATACTGCCTTATCTTTATACTTCTCATCTCTAAATACTCCGTAAAGGTTAAGGTAACTATTTGCAAAAAGTCCCATTGCCTTCGGGTTAATCCCCTTCTGAATACGAAAAAGCCTTCTGAAGCCAAAAGGAAATATATCCAGAAGCATTTTCAATCCAAATGTGGTATATCTGTTCTTTTGAAATATCCTGAAAACTTTGATACTTAAAATATCATAAGGGTCATATCCTTCATAGCCATTTCTATCCACCCAGGAATCGAGTAGTGCTAACCCCTTCTTGATCATTTTATTATCCCCATAATCCTCTCCCCCGTTCTTCCATCTCCAAACGGATTTGCATCAGATAACCTCCTGTTCAGAATCTCATCGACACATCTCGTAATATTCTCAGACTCAGCTCCCGCCAGAACATTCTTACCCACCTCCACAGTCTCCGGTCTCTCTGTATTATCCCTCAAGGTTACACATGGCACATTTAATATACATGCCTCTTCCTGAACACCTCCAGAATCCGTTAATATCAATCTTGCATTCTTCTCCAGAATCAGAAAATCCAGATAACCAACCGGTTCAATGATCTCGGTACAATCCAGCATTGATCCTAATCCAAATCTATCAATCATTTTTCTTGTCCTCGGATGAATTGGAAATATCAATGGAATCTCGTATGTCTCTGATAACCGGTTAAAAGCAATTAATATCTCTTTTAATCTATCTTTGTCATCTACATTCTCCGCCCTGTGTAGCGTAATCAAAAAATAATCCAGCGCTTTCAAATTAAGCTCATTTAAAATGTTTGAACTCTTCATTGCTATTTCTATGTTCTGATACGTAGCATCAACGACCGTGTTTCCAACAACATAGACACCATTAATTATTCCTTCTCTCAGCAAATTCTCCTTTGAAACTTCTGTAGGTGCGAACAAATAGTCGGAAACATGATCTGTTAAGACCCGATTTGTTTCCTCTGGCATTCTTCTATCATAACTTCTTAAGCCCGCTTCGACATGCCCTACTTTTATGTGCAATTTAGAGGCAGCCAACGCACCTGCAAGCACCGTATTTGTATCTCCTTCGACTAAAACGACATCGGGACGCTCTTTTATTAAAATCTTCTCTATTCCAATCAACATCTTTCCCGTTTCTTCTGCATGTGTCCCTGAACCTACTTCTAAATGATATTCTGGTTCGGGCAGTTCAAGCTCCTCAAAAAAGATCTTGTCTAATTTATAAGAGTAATGCTGTCCGGTATGCAAGATAAAATAGTCAATATCCTGTCTTTCGCATTCTCTTATTATCGGCGACATCTTTATGATCTCTGGACGTGTCCCCAGGATTATGGATATCATTTTAACTTTAACACCCTAAACACCCTAAAATCTTAACCTCGAAACCAGCCTCCTTCCATTTTTCACGGTCAAGGCAGTTTCTTGTGTCAAAAATTTTTCTGGTTCTCATCAACTTTCCTATCTCATCAGGCGATAGCGATTTGAACTCGCTATGGTCCGCTATGACAACGATGCAATCACTGTCCTGAACAGCATCTTCCAGGGGTAGGATCGGATATTCAAAATCTCCATCTTTTACATGTGGGTCATATATCTTCACTTTATATCCTTCCTTTTCTGCAAGTCGTATAAACTTTAATGCCGGTGTCTCCCTGGTATCACTTACATTGCCTTTATAAGTAACTCCAAAAATAGTAGTAGTAATGGTCAGATTTTCTTTTTTGAGTTTATTAAGCATATCTTTGAGAATATGCAAAACATATACAGGCATACCATCATTGATCTCCCTCGCAAGAGAGATTATACGACTTTTTGTGCTATCTTCAGTAAGAAACCAGGGGTCCACGGCGATACAATGCCCGCCAACACCAGGTCCTGGTTTTAAAATGTTCACACGAGGATGCTTATTTGCAAGCTCTATCGCTTCCCAAACGTCTATTCCCGCTTCCTCGGCTATCTGCGCAAATTCGTTCGCAAGTGCGATGTTTATATCTCGATATGTATTCTCCATGAGTTTAACCATCTCAGCGGTTCTGATGGACGTAACATAAATATTACCTGTTACAAAACTCTCATATAACTCTCTTGCCAGTTCTGATGACTTTTCATCTATTCCTCCTATTATACGGTCGTTATTCATCATCTCGTAAAGGGTATTTCCTGGTATCGCTCTCTCCGGACAATGAGCGACAAAAAAATCTTCCTTTGCTTTAAGTCCTACTTTTCCTGTATTACAATTCTCTTCTAAAATAGGAATTATACATTTTTCACATACCCCTGGTGGAACCGTTGACTCGATTATCACAAGATTTCCTTTCTCAAGTAATGAAGCGATGGATTTCGTGGCTTCTATCACATAACCCAAGTCTGCCATCCTGTTCTTTTTATCAAAAGGTGTTGGAACGGCAATGATAAAAACATCCGCCTTTTCTGGCGTTGTTGATGCTCTGAACCTGTGTGAATCAATCGCTTTAATTAAAAGCTCCTGTAAACCTTTCTCGTCAAATGGCATAACCTTTCGATTTACTTTTTCTGTTATACTTCTTTTGATATCCACTCCAACGACTTCATAGCCACTAACTGCAAACAATAATGCTGTTGGCAGTCCAATGTAACCCAAACCTACCACACAAATTTTTCTCATTCCGTCACCTCCATTTCAAATATAACAGTTCCGCCATTTGTATACGGCTCTCCTGGATCCATACACTGCACGTATGCTTTGTTTCCCACTTTAGCAAGCCCAAGTTTGACGGGGTCTACTCCCTCTCTGATCGCCACTACATAATGAAGTAAGGGGACCAATGCATGTATACATATCTTATCTGTCCCATTTAAGATTATTTCCGGTCCTTCTATTACAATCTTCTCACCGCCTTTAAATACAACGCAGTTTCCTCTGATTTCTTTTACTCTTATTATTACTTTCATTTCAATCGCTCATAGACTCCAAGCAACTTCTCCTCCATCTTCCCCCAGTTATATCTCTCTTCCACTGCTCTTCTCCCGTTCTCGCCCATCCTCTTCGCTTCTTCTGGATGCTCCAGCAGATATAATATGGCATCGGCAATCTTCTCTGGATTGGTTGGGTCTATCAATATTCCACAATCTGCTTCTTTAACTATTTTAGATATATTCGGGAAGTTGCTCGCAATAACCGGAATTCCTGCTGCCATACAATCAAATAACTTATTTGGAATACCCATTATATTATTATAATATACCGGCTGAAGCAAAATCACACCAATTTTAGCCCGGCATAAATATTCGGGCACGGCATTATAGTCAACCCATCCTGTGTATTCAAAACGATCTGCCATATTATTTCTATTTAGATATTCCGTAGCGAAAGATAAATCATCTTCCGGTATTGTTCCAACAATGAGATATTTTATGTGCTTAATCTTCTTGGATACAATTAATAGAGATGCTAAAAAGATGTTTAAGCCCCTCTTTTCGATGTCAACTGCACCCTCATATACCACAATATCCTCGCGATTTACTTTTTTTAGTGGAAAAAACGAAAGATCTGGACATACATATATTATTTTTATATTTTTATTAATTTTCTTGAACGTTGTTTCCAGATCGCTTCGGACCACGATTATGTAATCTGCAAATCTGCTCAATGTTAACTCACTCTTGAAGCAGACCCGCTCTATAGCCCCTCGTATACTCTTTGGGAATATCTTATTGCTTGCGATTAAAGAAGCGTAATGTTCATGTGCATCATATACCAACTTCCTCCTTTTTAAAACTTTTAAAATCGCACTTACAAAGAGAGAACCTGGCTCATGACAGTGATAAACATCACAATCCTGCTTGAATCCCGCTTTGAATACACGCCACATCGTTACCGGATGTAAAAGTTTGCTTTTCGGCTTTTTTATCGTAATAACCCTCACGCCATCTACTTCTTTATCCGCCCTTTCTTCATCCGGCGCAACCAATACAACCTCATGCACCTTCGCGAGACTTTTCGCCTCTTTGTGGAATACCCGTGTATCAAACGGCTGATGCACCGTTGTAATTA